>Ga0315298_1000274_pt1 | contig 102868 bp, 100 predicted proteins | sample WHS_1_MG_FD_203077 | JGI IMG/M metagenome (GOLD analysis project Ga0315298, IMG submission 203077) | Extremophilic microbial mat communities from Washburn Hot Springs, YNP, Wyoming, USA - WHS_1_MG | ecosystem: Environmental > Aquatic > Thermal springs > Hot (42-90C) | place: USA: Wyoming...
GCAATTCGAATGATTTCTCCCAATTTTAATTTCGAAATCATCGAAGAAAAATAATTCATATCATTTGCAACAAGTTCTTTACAGTTATTAAGTAGTTGCTCTTCGTTGATGATAGTCTGAAAACCTAATTTTGGAGTATTTTTAACATAGTCTGAATTGGTTGGTTTTGGATTTAATGACCAAAATCCTTGAATTACGCCAGAAGTCTTTAGAAAGTCAACTTTTTTAATGTAACTATCAGTTATTGGGCTGTTTCCTAAAATTACGATTGGAATTTTTGTAGAAGTGATACCCGAAACACGAATGTTTATAGATTTTCCAATTGCTTTTAACATTGAGTCAGAACGCAGTAATGAAGGATTGCCTTTATGTTTCTTGTAATCGCCGATATATTCAACTTTATTAGGCTGTGTAAATTTGTAGTTCGACACAACACTCATTTTAATTTCAAAAAGCAGTTTAATGTTTTCAGGTCTTTGGTTTGTCTGATTGGTAGTACAAAAAGCAAGGTCTGCACTTGATTGTCTTGATAACCCAAGTTCATCACATACTACACTGTTTACTGCAAATAGTCCCAATTCATTTGCAATTGGTTCAAAAAGAGTTTTACTCCATTTTTCTGTAAATTGTCCAATTAATGAGTTTCTGCTTTGCAAAGTTTGACCTTCGGCATCTGAGCCTTTTGGAATATAAGCAAAGTATCCGGCTTGCAGGTTATAAAATAATTGTTCAGGAGAAGCAAAGTTTTTTAGTGCTTCCGTAAAGAATTGAATTTCTGTATCGTTATTCCAAAGTGTCATCCTATTTCTCTTTTTACAAAGATAATCATTATATCTGTTTTTCAGTTTTTTCATGCTATACCTACTGACTATTACGAATGGCACAATCAATGAAAAGGTACGACAACCAGTGTGGAGGTTTTTTGTGACAATTTAAGCGGCGGAAAGGCTGGAGAAGATTGGTTTTAAAATGGTTTTAAAAGGCTTTGCAAGGGCTTTTAAAACGCTTGATAACGGGTTTCTAAAACGACTTACGGCATGGGGTGTTTTGTTGTTTTGAATCGGGGAGTGGTTCTTTTCCGATGTGCTATCCATTTATCTTCATTTTTATGTCCTAAAATGTGGTGGATGATGAAAAAATGGGTTATATTTGTCCTTTGTGAAGATGTTGTTTCAGCGTATTAAAAATTTGCCTCCTGCAGCATCTCTTTTCTAACTAATTGATTAATTTATTAACAGACACCATTATGGGAACAAAGACTACCGGCCAACGAGTGAGACAAGTGACCTTGTCCTGTTTATTACTGATCGGAACCATTCAATTGATTACCATTTTAAGTTTACTTCTTGAGATTCATAGTCATCTCTTACTACAAGTGCACAAAGCCAATGGGTTGTTGCTTTTTGCTTTGATCATCACGCACATCATCGTCTTTCGTAAAAACCTTCGTTTCTACTTATTTCCCAATCGCAAACCGGCTCAAAAGTAGCATTGATGCTGACGCTCATGGGTGAGGGTCAGCATCAAGGACAAAGAATGGTGTCGTGACGTGCGATGCCTAAGCAGGCATGTCGCAAAAAAGGTTAGCATTTTTTGCATGTTGTGCAATGTAGATGGCTGGCAACTTTTTTTGTTCTTCATTGGGGTGAAGCATTGCATGGATTAACTCTTTTTTGGAAGCGCCGGTCACGTGAAAGATGAGTTCATCAGCAGCCATCATGACGGTTCCCGTCATGGCAATGCGTTGTTGTCCTGTGACAGGGTGAACGGAAACGACGTATGGTTTCTTTTCGGTCAGCCATTGCGTTTGACCCGGAAAAATGGACGATGTATGACCGTCATCACCCATGCCTGCCAAAATCATGTCAAAGCGGGGAATTCCTTGTTTGACAGGAAGCAAGTTCTTCACCTCCAGTGAGTAGCGATCAGCTTCGAGTTCGGGAGGCGCTTCTCCGTAAATACGATGAATGTTTTCACTTGGGATGTGAATGTTATCGAGGCATCGTCTCTTCATGTTTCCGTAATTGCTTTCAGGATCGTTGGGAGCTACGCACCGTTCGTCAACCCAAAAGAGATGCAGGCGTTGCCACTTGATTTGATCGGCATATTCATTTCCCCACAACGAAAACAAGAGGTTTGGAGTGGAGCCACCCGAAACCGCTAAAAAGAACGGACGCATCGCTTTTTCCAAATGATCGATCAATCGCTGCGTAATGGCGTGTGCGGTTTGTTCAGGCGTGTCAAAGTAAAAAGGTTGAATCATGAGATTGGTTTTTATTCGTTATTCACTGAAAGCAGCATTCGTTATGGTCAATCCTCTTTTCATTTCATCAACAAGGCTCATTGATAGGATTTTCGCCTTACAATTCACAATATAAGTCGGTATTGGTTAAGTTGCGACACGGATTGGTCCAACCATACTCTTCGGCCATGATGTGATCAGCTTCGAGCGGGCCCCAAGTACCGGCGGGATAACCATACAAAGGAATGCAAGGATCTTTTTCCCAAAGCGAAAGGATGGGATCAAAATAGGTCCAACTGGCTTCCACTGCATCGCTTCGGGTGAACAATGTCGATTCACCTGACATGCAATCTTCAAGGAGTTTCGCATAAGCATCGCCAACAGGAGAACCTTCTATTCGATCGTACGTAAAATCCATCGATACCTGCTTGATATGAAAGTTTGAACCGGGTATTTTAAGTCCGAATTTCAGCACAATGCCTTCATTTGGCTGAATGCGAATGATCATTGCATTCATGGAGTTGCCTGCTATGCCTTTGAAAAGGCTGTGAGGGGTCGGTTTGAAATGAATGATGATTTCTGAAACTTTCGTAGGCATCTGTTTGCCTGTTCGGATGTAAAACGGAACGCCGCCCCATCGCCAGTTGTCAATAAACAATTTCAAAGCCACAAAGGTTTCCGTGCGTGAATGCGGATTGACATTTTTCTCATCCCGATATCCTTTGATCAGGCGTGTTTCAGTGTGGGCTTCGGTATATTGGCCTCGAATGACTTGCGATTTGATTTGTGCGTTGGTAAGTGGTTTTAATGCTTGATAGACTTTGACCACTTCATTGCGAAAGCTATCGGCGTTGAATAGAGCTGGCGGCTCCATGGCCGTCAAAGCCACCAATTGAATGAGGTGATTTTGCACCATGTCGCGCAAAGCACCCGAACTATCGTAAAATCCGCCGCGCTCTTCAATGCCGAAATTTTCAACGGCGGTTACTTCCACGTGGTCAATGTAATTGCGATTCCACAGCGGTTCAAAAATGCCATTGGCAAAGCGCAATGCCAAAATGTTTTGAACGGTTTCTTTTCCCAGAAAATGATCGATGCGGTAGATTTGCTCTTCGCGAAAGATTTGATTGTAGATTTGATTTAATTCGCGAGCCGACTGCAGGTTATATCCAAACGGTTTCTCGACAATGATGTTTCGTGATTGTCCTTCTGCTTCTTCATTTAGTCCAACGCTTTTCAAATGTTTTGGAATTTCCCCGTAGAGTGAGGGCGGTGTAGCTAAGTAATAAAGATAGTTGCCGGGGTTATTGATTTCACGATCAATGGCAGTCAATCTTTGTTTCAGCCCTGGATAAGCCGATTGATCAGCCGGATCCATGCTGTGATAATAGAGGTGTTGGATGAATTTCTCGGCTGTGGATTGGTCATATTCCTCTTTTGCAACAAAAAGCGGCAGTTGCGATGCGATAAATACCCTGTATTTTTCGTCATCATAAGGTGTACGTCCTACGCCAAGCATGGCAAAGGAGGCGTCTAAGCGTTGATGGCGAAAAAGCCAATAAAGAGATGGCATTAATTTTCGTTTCGTTAAATCGCCGGAAGCCCCAAAAATAACAATAATTTGGCTTTTCATTGGGAGTTGATTGGTTGTTAATGAATGATTCCGAATGAGCTCAGGTTCTATTCTTCAAAGCAATAAAGTGGGCTCACATTCGGTTTGGCTCTGCTAAGTTAATTCAATAAGCGTCAAAATCAAAAAAAGAGGTTCTGGTTTTGTCCATACTTCATTTTTTTTTATGATGAAATGGGGATAAAGGGTGTTATTTTAATCTTTTTTTTATTGCTTTTCAATGCTTCTTCTTTAGCTTTGCAAACGATAGCAACAGATCAACGGAGGCGCTTTGGATCATGGTTGAAAACCATGTGAGCAGAAGCGTTCTTTTCTTCTTTTTCGACGATTTTAATGGCTGAGATCGTTTGATCAGTTCAAAATAACAATGGATGAACCGAACATGTAAATTACTTGCATCCAATGGAATAAAAATAGTTGACAGGTGAGTTCCATCCATCCGTAGTGTGAAAAAAAATAAAACTAAACGTATGAGAGCTGCCTTTTTATCGTTATGGCTTTGTTCCGCTTTGTTGGTTTTTGGACAACAACGCAGCAAGCCCATTCCCGTTTTTCCCGAAAAAGTGTATAATTTTGGAGTAATCCCTGAAAATGCAGGGAAAGTGACTCATTCCTTTGAGTTTAGTAATCAGGGTGATGCTCCTTTAGTGATTCAACAGGTCATTGCCTCTTGTGGTTGCACCACTCCGGTATGGCCTAAAGAACCTATTCCGCCCGGAGGCAAAAGTGCAATTCAGGTTACCTATTCGACGATTGACCGTCCTGGCACTTTCAACAAGACGATTGTCATTTACAACAATTCGACCTTCAATCCAATCACGTTGATCATTAAAGGAGAGGTGACTCAAAAGCCGCTTTCCATTGAACAGATGTATCCACAGACGATGGGTCCGCTTCGGCTAAAATCACGTTATCTATCTTTTGGCAATGTGTCGCCTGATGAGACCAAGACCGAACAACTGATTTTGCTGAATCCTACCAAAAAGGTGGTTGAAGTAACACTCGGTAAATTGCCTCCTTATTTGAAGGGAGTGGTGGTGCCAGCTGTGATGCAACCCAATTCGGAAGCTGCAGCCATCTTTTCGTTAAAAAGCGCGATGCTTCACGATTGGGGATTACATTCTGATGAAGTGACGCTGATGATCGATCATCATGCGGAGGCATCCAAAAACAATGTGTTGACATTGACCGCGAATCGCATGGAAGATTTCTCGAAGATGACACCCGAACAAAAGAGGAACGCCCCGATGGTAACCCTTACACCGCAGGAAGTGAAACTGAACGCCGTCAAACAAAATACGTTGCAGAAAGGAAGTTTTACCGTGAAAAATACGGGACATTCACCGTTGTATCTTCTAAAAGCTTTTGCTGATTGCCATTGCATCAAAGTGAACATTCCCAAACGTGCCATTGAACCCAATCAATCGGTAGTCATTCATTTTGAAGTGGCAACGGGCATTACCCTCGGTCAACGTTTTGAAACCCTCAATTTGATTACCAACGCACCTTCTTCACCGTCCATTGCCGTTCATGTTTCGTGGGAAACCATTAAATAATCTTTTCATTGATCGATCGTGGCTGTGATCACATTTTTTTATCCTTAACACCAAAGATATTAAATCGTTATAAATATTGATTCCTGCTGAACAGTTGAAGCAAACTGCTTTTATCTTTGATTCAAAATGGAACGAAATTACCAACTGCAACATCGTTCGTGAATGGACGAAAGGAGGTTTACAAGATGCGTTCCATGAAAAAGGAGTTTTTGAAAAATAAAAATAAATCTATGAAACGAGTTGTTTTGTTCATGATGTTTCTTTCGGCAGTCATGCTTTCCGAACGTGTTGCTGCTGCTTCTTTTCACCTGATGTCAGCAAAAGTTTTAAACAATGCTCAATTTGCAACGTACAAAACGTATTCTTTTTTGCCTTACGATCAACAAAACAATCGCAACAATCCGGAGCGATTGAAATTTTCCGAAACGGATTATAACAACATGGTTCAGGCAGTTCGTAATGAATTGAACCAAAGAGGATTTACTGAAAGTCCCGATGGCGAGTTGTTGATTGATGTCGGGTTGACGCTGTTGCGCAAAGCCACCGTCAATACAGATTTGTATCCTGCTTATGGTGGTATTCGGTTTTATTATCCAGGATATTTTCGTCGCGGTTGGGCTCCATACTGGCGCGATCGTGCCTATCGGGCTTACACCACGGCAAAGATCAATCGGGAAGGCGTATTGATTTTGGATATCATTGATTCAAAACGGGATGTGCATCTTTATTCGGCTGCTGTGAGTACCGATCTCGACAAAACAACGAATCAATGGAATGATCCTGCTTCATTGAATCAGGCCGCTAAATTGCTGTTTAAGAAATTTCCGATTCGTCCGCTCAAGAAATAATTGTTTTCATAATGGTCATAATCTTGTTTTTTTGAAGATGTTTGTTCCCTCAAACATCTTTTTTTTTTGAATGGGCTTTTTTCTTGTCTCCTTTTTTTGTCAACCGAAATGGGATACTCCCAATTTCAAAGAGAATGGCTAATTTTGCAAGCACTTTAAACTTTTAGTTCCTTCTGTATGATTTATCCTTCTTCATTTGAAGAAAAAATTGATTTTGTCTCCATTCGTGCGCTGTTACACCATCATTGTTTGAGTTCGCTGGGTCGTGATGAGATTGATGCCATGCATCTGTTGACGGATGTTGATCAGATCCGAACTTCCTTGAATGAAATCTCCGACATGATGACCATCTTGAATGAGGAAGCCGATCTTTGGCCGGTGAGCTATTACTTTGACGTACGCGAATGGCTTTCTCGTTTGCGCATTGAAGGAACTTTTGCTACTGAAAATGAATTGTTTGATTTGCAGCGTGCTTTGCTGACAATGGAACAAATGGTTCAATTTTTTCTCAAACGAAAAGATAAGAAGTATGATCATCTTCAACGCAAAGTGGAATTGATTGTTCAGCATCAGCCTATTTTGAAAGAATTGAATCGGCTGCTTTCTCCGCATGGTTTGTTGAAAGACAACGCTTCGCCAGAATTGGCACAAATTCGGCATGATCTATTTCAATTGCAAAATTCCATTTCGCGCAAATTGACGGCTATTCTTCGTCAGGCGCAGGATGAAGGGTATGTTGAACGGGATGTGACACCTACCATGCGCGACGGTCGTTTGGTGATTCCTGTGACACCGGCTTACAAGCGAAAAATCAATGGGATTGTGCACGACGAATCAGCCACGGGCAAAACTATTTTCATAGAACCCGCTGAGGTGGTCGAGGCCAACAATCGCATTCGCCTCTTAGAGATGGAAGAAAAAAGAGAAAAAGTGCGTATTTTGACACAGTTTGCTCGTTTCATTCGTCCCGAGATTGACGATTTATTGTCAGCCTTCCAAATGATGGGAGTTTTTGATGCCATTCGTGCTAAAGCATTGCTTGCTATGGCTCAAAAAGCGGTGGTTCCGCGCGTTGAAGGCGATTCTGTGATCGATTGGCAGCAAGCTGTCCATCCACTTTTGGCTGATTCATTGCAGAAAATGCATCGTAAAATCGTTCCGTTAGATATTCAATTAAACGATCGTCAACGATTGATTCTCATTTCAGGACCAAATGCGGGCGGTAAATCGGTTTGCCTGAAAACAGTCGGATTGTTGCAATACATGCTTCAATGCGGTTTGCCGGTTCCCGTGAAAGAATACAGTGTGTTTGGCGTGTTTCATGATTTTCTGTTGAACATCGGCGATGAACAATCCATTGAAGATGATCTCTCAACGTACAGCTCCCATTTAAAACATTTGAATGTCTTTATCCGCAAAGGAGATGCTCGCTCGTTGGTGTTGATTGACGAGTTGGGGTCAGGAACTGAGCCGCAAATGGGAGGCGCCATTGCGGAAGCTATTTTGCATCAATTGCTTGAAAAACATGTTTTTGGTGTTGTGACAACGCATTACACCAATTTGAAATTATTTGCCGATACGCATGAAGGCATTGTGAATGGAGCCATGTTGTTTGATCGTCAACAGTTGCAGCCTCTCTATCAATTACAAATTGGTTTTCCGGGTAATTCATTTGCGCTTGAAATTGCTTATAAAATTGGCTTGCCGCAGGAGGTGATTCAGGAAGCAAAAGAAAAAGCGGGCAGTGCGCACGTTGATCTGGAAAACTATGTTCAATCGATTTTGCGAGACAAACGCTATTGGGAAAACAAACGACAAAAGATTAAGGAGCAGGAAAAACGCCTTGAACTCTTGCTGGCTCAATATGCTCGCGAACAGGAGGAACTTAAAAAACAACGGAAAGAGCTGATGGATCAGACGAAACAGGAAGCTGCTCAGTTGTTGAATGAAGCGAATGCGTTGATAGAAAACACCATTCGCAAAATCAAAGAATCGGCTGCTGATCGAGAGATGACGCGTGAAGCACGCAAAGAGCTGACAAAATTTCGCCATTCGTTGTCGTCAGAATCGAAGGCTGATGCGCCGACAGCTTCGCATGCTACTTCAAAATCGCCTGTTCCAACAAAAAAGAAAACAGCCGAGTCGGTGACAAAACCGCCGGAGATTGGCGATCATGTTCGTTTATCAGGGTCTAATTCAATTGGCGAAGTGATTGAATTGCAAGGAGAAAATGTGGTAGTCGTATTTGGAAATCTGAAATCGACGGTTCATCAAAAACGTTTGGAGAAAGTCAGCCGAAATCAATTGAATGCATGGAATAAAAAATCGGCTTGGAATCAAGTGACAGCCGACGAAACCATTCGACAACGAAAGCTTACCTTCCGATCAGACATTGACGTGCGAGGGATGCGAGGCAATGAGGCGTTGCAGGCAGTTCAATATTTTTTGGATGATGCCTTGATGCTGGGCGTTGAACGGATTCGGATTTTACATGGCACAGGGAATGGCATTCTTCGACAATTAATTCGACAATATCTTGCTGCGGTTCCCACCGTGAAGCATTTTGCTGATGAACATATTCAATTGGGAGGTGCCGGCATTACCGTCGTCGATTTATAACGCAGCAGAACTTGACGACGACGGGTTATAAACTATCCATGCGGTGTTGAACGCAGGTTTTTTTCGCAGAAGACGAAGAACGGTCAAAGCGCTGTCTCTGGAGGCAAAACGGTTTGCTATAATGCGGTAGAGGTTATGATGTTTGATCACCGTTAAATTGATGTTGTTTTCTTGTTCCAACTGGTTGGATGACAACAGAGCCTGTTTTTCGGTATGAAACGTTCCCACAACGATGTACCAGTTGCGTGAGACAACCGGCTTTTCCATCGGCTGAGACGTGGCGACAACAGGTTCCGACAAAGGACGCATGGTGGCCGGAAGCATAATTTTCAGCGCATTGGAATCGGGAGCCACGATGTTCAGCCGTTCCGACATCCATTGATTTTTCAGATAATCCCACGGATTTAGTTTGGCATAATTGGTTTCGGTATGAAACTGCCCAATCGGTAAAACAAACATCAGCAACAGCATGGCAACGGCAGCCGCAAAGTATTTACTGACTGAAGGCACACGAATAACAACTTGATTTTCATTCTTATGATGTTTTCGAGCGGCAGGCATCTTAACGGCTTCGAGTCCGATATTGTCAGGCAGAAAAGGAAATGAGGAGGCCGGATGAAAGGCAACATGAAGATGTTCATCGGAGAAAAAAGTTCCGATTTGCCCAAACGGAACTGTTTGATTGTCGATCAGTTGTTGTTTGAGCTGAAGTACGAATTTTTCAACCTGGCGTGATGCTTTTTGATACGAAATTTTTTCTTTCAAGCGCCATGTTTCAATCAACAATCCGTCGTCATACTGAAGAGAACGATTGAAATAAATGATTTCTTGCGGAGGATTCAGTTGACCCTCCGATGCGACGATGGCAGCGCTGATATGGTTCACAATAAATGCGCCAAATCTTGGTAAAATCACACAATCGTGCGCTGTCAGTAATGTTTCAATATGTTTAATCATTGCATCCACGACGCAAAATTAGGCATAATTAAAAAAGAATGAATGCCTCGACACAAAAAAGTTGTACACATTTTTTCAAATGGTGTTGATAACTTTTTCATCGATGGCATTCTTCCATTTTATCGGGTTAGATAGCTGGCAGGCAACGTTGGATCAACATAGAAATGATGTTAAAAAGATAGTTCTCTTGATTTTTATTGCTTCTTTGTTTATCTTTGAAGTGGTAAGTTTTAAAAAAGTTAAAAGTAAAAATCATTTTAATGCTTTCGCATGGATGTTGAATTTTACATGGAGAACTGTTACAGAATCTCCGAGTTCATTACAAAGCGTTACAGCACTTCGTTTTCTTTTGCCACTTCATTGTTGAAAAAAGAACAGCGAAGAGCTATTTTTGCCATCTATGGCTTTGTTCGGTTAGCTGACGAGATTGTTGATACCTTTCATGATTTTGATAAAGCTTTTTTGTTGCATGATTTGCATTTGCAGCTTCACCAAGCCTTCGAAAAAGGGATCAGCTCGAATGTCCTTGTTGCCTCTTTTGTTCATACTGTTAAAAAATACAATATTGACATGCAACACATTGAGGCATTCATGGAAAGTATGAAAAATGATTTAACAAAGACTGACTATGCGGACGGGAATGATTTAAAGCAATACATTTACGGGTCGGCTGATGTGGTCGGATTGATGTGTCTGAAGGTGTTTTGCAATGGGGAGACAATGCTCTATCGTCAGTTGGAATATTCGGCGCAAAAATTGGGTTCGGCGTTTCAGAAAGTGAATTTTCTGCGTGATTTGCATAGCGACAAAATGGAGTTGGGACGAACCTATTTTCCCGAACTTGTTGATAAACCGTTTGATAATGCCAGTAAACAGCTCATTGAACAATCGATTGACGAGGACTTTAAAGAAGCTTGGATTGGTATCAGGCAACTTCCCGGACGATCGAAATTGGCAGTTGCGTTGGCTTATTTTTATTATCAATCGTTGCTTCAAAAAATTAAACGGAGTACTCCCGACCGATTGTTGTCGGAGCGAATACGTATCAACAATTGGCAGAAATATTTGATGATGATTAAGGTGGCCTTTTTATATAAAACCAAACAGATTTGAATGGAAGATAAAGTGATTCTGGTCGATCCTAACGATCGTCCGATAGGTGAAATGTTGAAAATGGAAGTGCATCAAAAAGGATTGCTGCATCGAGCGGTTTCCGTTATTTTGTTCAATGGGCAGTCACAAATGCTTTTGCAACAAAGAGCTTTAATCAAATATCATTCTGCAGGATTGTGGACAAATACTGCCTGTACGCATCCTTTTCCCGGAGAATCCAATAAGGAAGCTGCCATGCGACGTCTTTCAGAGGAAATGGGATTGAGGGTGGATGATTTGACGGATTTTTTTCATTTTATTTATTATGCTCCTTTGGATCATGCGCTCATTGAACATGAGTTTGATCATGTCTTTGTCGGCTTTTCGGATGTGAAGCCGATCATCAATCCGTTGGAAGTGATGAATTTTCAATATATTGATCTGGCTGATTTGAAGAATTGGATGGAGCGTTCGTCGCAGGATTTTACTGTGTGGTTTTTGAAAATGATGGAAAGGTTACCGGCTCTTTATGATAAAATCAATGTGATATGATCAATATTTTGTGGATAGTAGCGGCTTATATTTTTATGGAATTTGTGGCATGGTCAAACCATAAATACATCATGCATGGTTTTTTATGGAAATGGCATCAATCTCATCATGAAAAGGATCATTTACGGGTGACGATGGGGCAGGTTTCTTCTTCCGGATTTGAGAAAAATGATTATTTCTTTCTGATTTATGCCATTCCGGCCATCTTGTTGATGCTTTTTGGTTTTTATTTTGCTCTTCCTTCGTTGGTTTACATTGCTGTTGGCATCACACTTTACGGCTTCACCTATTTTATGGTGCATGAGATCATTATTCATGAACGCATTCGCATTCCTTATCTTCAGAAAAATCATCACGCGTACACCAGAGCCATCATCAACGCTCATTTGGCACACCATCGACCTAAAAATAAGAATGATTTCAAGAATTTCGGGTTGTTGATCTTTCCTTTACGCTATTTTAAAAAATAACTCATGTGGCTATACGCATTACTTCTGTTTTTCTCGATTGTGGTGCCGATGGTTTTAAGTTTTGACAAAAAACTTCATTTTTACACCTGCTGGAAATTTTTATTTCCATCGCTTTTCTTGGTGGCCGCTTTTTATATTGCATTTGATGTATGGTTTACGAAATTGGGTATTTGGGGATTCAATTCAGCATATCATTTGCCTTTTCTTTGGTTGGGTTTGCCGGTGGAAGAGTGGTTGTTTTTTATCATTGTCCCTTATGCCAGCATCTTTCTTCATGCGTCCATTGTGCTTTATTTTCCGCAATGGAAACTGAATCATCGAGTTAGCAACATCATTTCGATGGTGTTGATTGTATTCTTGTTGATGGTCGTTTTGTATCATTGGCATCAGGCTTATACGGTGTACAGCTTCAGTTTGGTCATTATTGTGTTGATTTTGTCATTGCTGGATCAAACGCAGGTGATTGATCGATTTTATTTGACTTTTTTGGTTATTCTCATTCCGTTTATTTTGGTTAATGCTGCGTTGACCGGCAGTTTTATGCATCATCAGGAGGTTTGGTATGACAACAGTGAAAATCTTGGCATTCGTTTCATGACCATTCCCATTGAAGATTTCGGATATGCTTTCAGCTTAATTCTTTTTAATCTTTTGCTGACCATCATCCTGCATAAAAAAGCTTCTCGACGCGTTGGTTCAACATCATCATTATGTCTGTGAAAATGTCATCACTTCCGTTTTTGTTAGAACACAGGAAACGTGAAGTGAAAATATTTTTTGTTGTGTTTTATTTTGTCGGTCTCGTTGGACTGCTTGTGCCGACGTGGTTCCCGTTGTTTTTGCAATTGGTTCCGCTTGCGTTGATTCTTTCTTTTGTCGGGTTGTTGTTGTTTCATTCGCCGAAGCGCAACCGAACTTCCTTGTTTGTTTTTGCGGGAATGTATCTTCTTGGTTTTTTTATTGAAGTGATCGGGGTGCACAGCGGTGTTATTTTTGGCGCATATCATTACGGCGATACATTGGGAGTCAAGCTGTTTCAAACTCCGTTGTTGATTGGAGTGAATTGGATCTTTCTGTCCTATACGGCTGTTTCGATGGTACAAACTCGGACTGACAAAACGACGTTGCATCTTTTGATTGCACCGCTTGTCATGGTTTGTTATGATTTGGTGTTGGAGCAGGTGGCACCGCTGATGAAAATGTGGTTTTGGGCACAAAACGAGGTTCCTTTGCAAAATTATATAGCCTGGTGGATCATCGGCGTTTTATTTGTGGCTCTTTTCAAACTGTTCAGAATTGAGACGAAAAACTCGATGGCCTTCGTGCTGTTTCTTTGCCAATATCTGTTTTTTGTTTTGCTGTTTTTTGGACTAAAAGGAAGGTTATGATCAAGACAAAACATACCATTTATCCTATTTTTAAGTGTTTAACTCGTTTTTTGATCAAACGCTATTTTCATACTGTTTATTTGGATGGCGACTTTGATGATCAAGGGAAGCCGATCTTGGTGATTGCCAATCACGTGAGCTGGTGGGACGGTTTTTGGATCGAATATCTCAATCAACAACGATTGCATCGAACCCTTCATTTTATGATGCTGGAGGAGCAGTTGCGAAAACATTGGTATTTTCAATATACAGGCGGTTATTCTGTTCGGAAACGTTCGCGTGATCTGTTGCAAAGTCTTGATTATACGATGGATTTGCTTCAACACAAAGACAATGTGGTATTGGTTTTTCCGGAAGGAGAAATTCATTCGGCTTATATTGATCAGGTGCATTTTCAGAATGGCATTCAACACATTGTCAATCGATGTCAGGATGATGTGCAGCTGCTTTTTGTTGCGAATCTGACAGATTATTTTTCTGAAATCAAGCCGTCTCTTTTCATTTATTTTCGAACCTACCGAGTAGGCGATTTGAAAAATAAATCCTTAGAGACAGCCTATAATCTTTTTTTTACCGATTGTGTTCATCGTCAAAAAATCAAAACAGCATGATGAATTTTCTTGTTGCTTTATCGTTTGGTTTTGTTATTATGCAATGGGTCAATGCGTTGCTGAATGTTATTTTTCGTCAAAAAATCAGGAAAGCCGCTTGGCCACCGACCGAAATGATTTCTATTTTGATTCCGGCACGGAACGAAGAAAAAAACATCGGAACGTTACTGGAGAGGTTGCATGTCATGTCGAATGATCGGTTTGAAATTTTGGTGTATGATGATCATTCAACAGATCAAACGGCTTCTATTATTCAAGCCATGAGCCAAAAAGATGAGCGGATTCGGCTTATTCATCCCGTTGAGCTACCGCAAGGATGGTTAGGCAAAAATCATGCTTGTTTCCAATTGGCACAGCAAGCTCACGGGCGTTTCTTGTTATTTGTGGATGCAGACGTTCAACTGTATGGAACGATTATTGAAGATGCCGTCACTTACATGAAAAAGAAGCAATTGGGACTTTTGTCCGTATTTCCAAAACAAATTCAAGTCACGCTGGGAGAGAAACTGACCGTTCCATTGATGAATTATATTTTGTTGACTCTTTTGCCGTTGATTTTTGTCAATAGATCGCCTTTTAAGTCGCATGCAGCTGCTAACGGGCAATTTATGTTGTTTGATGCGGAGTGGTATAAAAAGATGCAACCTCATGAGCACGTGAAATCATCCGCTGTGGAAGATATTCTGATTGCTCGCTGGTACAAAGAGCATCACATCAAAGTCGCCTGTCTTACGGGGGAAACAAGGATTCAATGTCGAATGTACACCTCGTATCGTGATTCATTCAATGGGTTTTCAAAAAACATTTTCATGTTTTTCGGCAATATGCCCACAGCCGCTATTTTATTTGGTCTTTTGGCCACTTTTGGTTTTGTTCCTTTGCTTGTGGTGCATTCATGGTTGCTTGGATGGTATTTGTTTATGGTGGTGAGCATTCAAATTCTCTATTCGTTGGCTTGTAAGCAATCAGTTTCAACTGCGTTGTTCTTTTTTCCGGTGCATCTGTTTTTTTTATTTCAATTGATAATCAATGCTTTCATTATTAAACACAAAAAAAATTATACATGGAAAGAAAGACAAATTTACTCCTAATCTTGTTTTTTATGGGAAGCAATATGCTTTTAGGGCAACAAAATAGGATGATTTATCAAGCCTATGTCAAAGGAGACATGAATCAATGGAAATCGGTGATGGATTCCATGTTGAAACGTCAACCGAAAACCGAAAAGGAAAGGCTTGATCTGATCAATTATGAATATGGATACATTGCTTATGCAATCAGTGTAAAAAAAACAGCTGAAGCGAAGGAATACTTAACGTTAGCGGAAAAGGATTTAAAGCTCATTCAAAATCAATCGATGCAAAATGCTTATCAAGCAGCTTTTATTGGCTTTCAGATCGGATTGGCGCCATTGAAGGCGCCCTTTATCGGACTCAAGAGCTTAAATTACGCAAAAGAATCGGTGCGCTTAGACCCGTCCAATCCTTTTGGATATATGCAATTGGGAAATATAGCCTATTACACGCCTAAGATATTTGGCGGTTCAAAACCCGAAGCGTTGACTTACTATCTTCAAGCACTGCAGTTAATGGAAAAACAAGCGGAATTTACGGAACACAATTGGAATTATTTAAATTTACTCGCTACTTTAACACAGGCATATATGGACTTTAACCAATACGATAAGGCAAAAGAATATTGCTTGAAGACGTTGTCGGTAGCACCTGATTTTGATTGGGTAAAAAATCATCTGTGTCTGAAAATTTCAACAAAAATTAAATAATAAATAAAATGGTTCAATATTCAATTCATCTGAATCAAATGCGTTTCACCCGACGTCAGTGTCAAAAATAAAAATAGATGTATGACTAAAAACAAAGAAGTTTTAATTGTAGGAACCGGTTTAGGAGGTCTTTCTACCGGTTTACGTTTGGCAAGCAGAGGTTATAAAATCACGTTTGTTGAAAAAAATGCGCAACCCGGTGGTCGATTAAATCAATTGAAAAAAGAGGAATTTACCTTTGATGTGGGTCCGAGTTTTTTTAGCATGCCTTATGAGTTTGAAGAGCTTGTAAAGGATTGCGGCATTCAAATGCCGTTTGAATTTGTGGAGTTGGATCCTTTGTACACGGTCAGTTTTAGAGGCAGGAATCAAACGTATTCTCTTTTTAAGGATATCGATCGTTTTAGTCGGCAATTTGACTTTGTCGAGCCCGATTTTGAGCGAAAATTCAGAGCTTACTTAAAAAAATGTGAAGCTCTTTATAATGATACTGTTGATGTAGTCATTAAACAAAACTTTGACAGTGTAACGGATTATCTGATGGCTTTAGTCAAGGTCAATCCTGTTCACTTGCCAGTTTTGTTCAAAACATTTTGGCAGCAAACGGGTGTCTATTTTCAATCGAAAGAAGTCAGGCAAATTGTTTCCCTGATTGCTTTTTTCCTCGGAAGAACACCGTTTGATACAAATGCTGTTTACACCCTGCTTTCTCACATCGAATTTTCGCACACCGGCTATTACAATGTAAAAGGGGGAATGTACACCATTGTTGAATCATTGGTGGAAGAACTGAAAAAATTCGATGTTTCATTTCATTATCAAACTGAAATTGTGGGATTTGAAAGTGATCAAGAGCACATCACGGGATTGGTTGATCAACATCAAAAAAAATGGCAGGCTGATCTGTATGTGATTAATTCGGATGCTGCCTATTTTAGAGGAGCTGTGTTGAAACGCGATCAGTTTTCTGAAGCCAAATTGAAAAAAATGAGCTGGACAATGGGGTATCTTACTTTTTATGTGGGTGTTAAAACTAAATTGCCGCAACTTGCACATCATAACTATTTTTTGGGAAATAACTTTGAAGCCTATGCTAAAGATGTGATGAAGAATCCCGGCACGTTGGAAAAACCTTATTATTACGTTAATGTGGTTTCGAAACATAATCCATCGTGTGCCCCTGAAGGTCATGAAGCTTTATTCTTTGTTTGTCCTGTTCCCAATCTGTTGTTCAAAACCAATTGGTCGGACAAGGAAGATATGATCCAAAGCATTATTGACGATTTTTCCGAACGCATTCAGCATGATATTTCGAAAGATATGGTTTTCCAGATGGCTTATACGCCCGAAGATTGGCAAAATCAATTCAATTTGTATAAGGGTGCCGGATTGGGATTGTCGCATAGCATGAACCAAATTGGCGCATTCAGACCAAAAAATCATGACGAAAAGTTTTCCAATCTTTTTTATGTTGGCGCTTCAACAGTTCCCGGAGCGGGCTTGCCAATGGCTGTGATTAGTTCAAAATTGGTGACCGAACGCATCTTAAAAGAGCAATAGGAGTTGAGAATCATGCGTGTTTCATGTTGTTTTCAACAAGCATCTAAAAAAGGGCTATCGGTTTTTTGACAGTTTACTGAGACGGATCAAAGCAATTTGTTATGATTTTGCCGTATATTTGCAACGATAATGATTTATGAACTGTTCACGGTTCAGATCAGAACAAGAGACACGCAATTCTTTTATTGCTTTTCAAAAAACTTAAATAGATGAACACATTAATACCTTTGATGGAACAACGAAGAAGCATTCGTCGTTTTGAGAACAGACCGGTTGAAGTGGAGAAAGTAAATCAACTGTTAAATGCAGCTTTATTGGCACCAACTTCAAAAAACAGTCGTTCTTGGGAGTTTATTGTGGTGGACCAACCTGAATTATTACAAAAAATGGCGTTGTGCCGTCAGCAAAGCAGCAGTTTTATTGCGAATGCACCGTTAGTCATTGTGGTGGTGATGGATCCACAACGGAACGATGCATGGATTGAGAATGGCGCCATTGCTTCTGCTTTCATCGAATTGGAGGCTGAAGCCATTGGATTGGGCAGCTGTTGGGTTCAGGTGGCACGACGTCCACACAACGAACGTATTTCTGCCGAAGATTATCTTCGAAATATATTGTTTGTGCCTGATCATCTTCGCATTCTTGATATGGTAGCCATTGGATACAAAGCACAAGAATTGGAACCCAGACACATGGATGATGTCTTGAAGGCTAAGATTCATTATAACGGCTTTTAATCAGTTCATCCATTCACGGGATATGGATCTTTCTTTTCGGGTCATTTGTTCAACTGACGATCTGCTTTGGTCGTTTATGATCAATTGCTTGGAAGAAGCTTTTCCGGGCAACGAAAGACGTTCGCCTCAACAAATGGCATTTTTGCTTGAAGAGCCTGCTTTTTCTGCTTCTATTTTGATGCTTGATGGTTCGCCTGTTGGCATTTTCAATGTTTGGCATTTGGATTCGTTTCATTACATAGAACATTTTGCCATCATTCCTTCGTTTCGTGAAATGGGGATTGGAACAACCGCTTTGCACCAATTTATCTCAAGGGTCGATACCAACGTGATCATTGAAGTGGAAAAACCTACTTCAACCCTTAACAAACGTCGGATTGCATTTTACGAACGAAACGGATTTTTTCTTTGTCCCGTTGAATACGTTCAACCACCTTACGACAGAGGGAAAGAGGCTGTTCCTTTACACTTGATGATGTATGGAGTTGCTTCGGCACCAACGGCGAGCGATGGTGAAAAAATCAAACAGCTTTTGTATGAAAGGGTTTATCGGGGATGTTCCATCGTTTCATATTTTCATCCGTAAAATGGTATGAATCAAAAAAAAAGCAAAAACAAGGATTTGATATCAAAAGAGAAAATGACGCCTCAGGAACGTTGTACCCACTTGATAGAATGGTTTGAAGTGCAGATGCCCAATCCGAAAAGCGAATTAAACTATCGTTCCGATTATGAATTGTTGGTCGCCGTCATTCTTTCGGCACAATGTACTGACAAAAGAGTCAACAGCGTTACTAGCTCATTCTTTGAGGCATTCCCATCCATCGAACAATTGGCAAAAGCATCACAGAAAGATGTTTTTGAAAAGATTCGCAGCATTTCATATCCGAACAATAAAGCCAACCATTTAATAGCCATGGCTCAACAGGTAATGGCTGAGTTTGATGGAAAAATTCCTGCAGAAGCTGAATTGTTACAAACATTAAAAGGAGTGGGGCGCAAAACGGCCAATGTTGTGGCGTCTATCATTCATCATCAACCGGTGATGGCTGTCGATACTCACGTTTTTCGTGTAGCAGAACGCATTGGATTGACAACCAACTCCAAGTCGCCGCTTGAAACAGAGCGCATTTTATCTGAATTGTTTCCCAAAGCGTTATTGCCCAAAGCTCATCATTGGCTTATCCTTCATGGTCGTTATGTCTGTGTGGCACGAAAGCCGGCCTGTGATGCTTGTGGACTTTGTTCATGGTGTCGTTATGCTGAACATCATGTTAGTCAAAATCAAAAAGAAAAGGTTGAAACAGTGCAATGAAGCACCTTGCACCGATGCTTTATTCGGAGGATGTTCCAATCGTCAATCAATCAAAAAAATCACTTACGTATGAATGATCAATCGTTATATTGCAAGGATCTATTTAATTATCAACGTTTTCCGACGCAAGAAGTGTCAATAGGAAAGTTAAAAGTGGGCAAAAATCAGGCTATTGCCATTCAATCGATGACCAACACCTCGACCATGGACACCGAAGCCTCCATTGAACAGGCTATTCGCATATTTGATGCCGGCGCTGATTTGGTTCGATTAACGGCTCAAGGAATCCGTGAAGCGGAGAATCTCCGGCTCATTCGCAATGGATTGACTGAGAGAGGATACAACGGTCCGCTTTCCGCTGATATTCATTTTAATCCCAATGCGGCAGAAGTGGCTGCACGCTATGTTGAAAAAGTAAGAATTAATCCGGGTAATTTTGTGGATGCGGGTCGTACATTCCGTCAAATTCATTATACTGACGAATCGTATCGGCAGGAGATTGAAAAAATCCGTACCCGACTCTTGCCGTTGCTTTCCATTTGTAAAACACATCACACTGCTTTACGCATCGGTGTGAATCATGGATCGTTGTCTGACCGAATCATGAGTCGTTACGGTAATTCGCCCGAAGGCATGGTGGAATCGTGCATGGAGTTTTTGCGCATTTGTCGGGAAGTTGATTTTAATGATGTGGTGATTTCCATTAAAGCATCGAACACGTTAATGATGGTTCAAACGGTAAGACTGTTTGTGAAAACCATGCAGGAGGAAGGGATGAATTATCCGCTGCATTTGGGAGTTACCGAAGCGGGTGATGGAGAAGATGGACGCATTAAGTCGGCTGTCGGAATTGGAGCGTTATTAATTGACGGCATTGGCGATACAATTCGGGTTTCATTGAGTGAAGATCCTGAAAATGAGATTCCGGTAGCAAAAAAATTGGTTCAATACGTACAACAACGATGGCATCATCCTCGAATTGACGGTCAAGTGGACGCTGCGTTTAATCCTTATCAATATCAACGTCGTAACACTCTTTCCGTAGGAAAAATGGGTGGACATTATCCTCCGATCGTTTTTGCGGCAAAGAACGACATGTTTCATTTGCAGCCTGATGAATGGTTGAGTGATCATCCTCCGCTTTCTGTTTCCGACTGGAAAACGTTGAGACATCGACGTGATGGTTGGTTTTTGGTGAAATTACAGTGGAGCGAATTAACAGAAGAGCTCATTCAACTTTTCAACGAATCAGATAACGTAGTCATTTTACTCTCGTCAACGCATGTCAATGCCACCGGTGAAATGAGAGCTGTTTTTCATTCATTGATGAGCCATCATTGTGAAACGCCGGTGATTATTCATCGAACTTATAACGAGGCTGATGTCGCGACTTTTCAAATTCAGGCTTCAGTCGATGTGGGCAGTTTGTTGTTGGATGGTTTTGGTGACGGAGTGTTGCTCGAAAATGAGGCGCTTCCGGCATCATTGGTGGTCGATACCGCTTTTGGCATTTTACAGGCTGCACGTGTTCGTATTTCAAAAACAGAATACATTTCTTGTCCCGGATGCGGACGAACCATGTTTGATTTGCAAACGACGCTGGCTCGTGTAAAAGAGGCAACAAAAGAGTTGGTCGGTTTGAAAATTGGAGTGATGGGTTGCGTTGTCAATGGACCAGGTGAAATGGCCGATGCTGATTTTGGGTATGTTGGTGCAGCAAAAGGCAAAGTGAGTCTTTACCATCATCATCACTGCATTGAGAAAAACATTCCGGAGGAAGATGCCGTGAGAAAATTGTTGGATTACATTCATCAATCGAGCGAATTTTTTTACAAACAATTTGAACCCTTGTTCTATTTTCATCATCCGAATGTTGCTCTTTTTGAGATCAAACGATTGGACGTACCTGAAACGACTTCAGCCGCTGAGCGTTATCAATGGTTTTGGGCTTCAGAAGTAACACATGAAGTGACACCGTTAACGTTCAGATCCATGATCAATGAAAATGAGCATCACGAACGGGTTTTTGAAGAAGGAAAATTAAGATTCAACGAAAAAGAAGCACAATGGATCTCCATTGACGGAACGGAGCTCTCTTTTCTCCGACATGAACATCTTGCTTTGGAAGATTGGATGCTTCAGCCTGTCAGTGATTTTTTCAGAAAAAAATGAAAAGCTTGCGCAGCGAGATGACTGACTGATAGTTATTTTGTTTGTTGGTGTTTTATTGCTTCTGTTGTAAAATGTAGGCATCAACATCAAATTTTGAACGACATCCATTGGCATTCATATACCTGATTTTCCCAAAAATGGGTCGTGAAAACCAGGCTCTGTCATGAACGCCTCCAATACTCCAAGCTATGCCTGCGTACCCATTGGGATCACGTCCGTCTAATTCATATTTATCATTCAGATAAATGGCCATACGTAAAGCGGTTTCGGGCGAATCAGTCCATTCCAGTATTTTTTTAGCCCAATACATTCGCATGTATCCGTGCATTTTGCCACGTACTGTCAGCTCCATTTGAGCTGCGTTCCAAAGAGGATCATGTGTCTTGGCAGTTTCCAATGTTTCGGTGTCGTAAAGATAAGTTCGTGGATCTTTTTGATGAGCTATCATCTCTTTTTTTGCCCAATCCGGAAATGCGGAAGTCTGATCATAGTCCGGATGGTAATAGCAAAAGTTATCGGCTAATTCACGACGTATGATGAGTTCTTCCAGAAAAGCCTCGCGTGATGCTGATCTGGGCTGTTTCATCACTTCAAGAGCAATTCGTTGCGCTGCAAGTTGTCCAAAATGAAGGTATGGCGATAAATGAGATTGACCATCCCATTCCGGATGATTTTTCTTTTCGTCGTAGAACGGTAATTTTTCCTGAATAAAAGAAGTCAGCATTTCGTTGGCTGCTTCCGAACCAGATGACAACCATTTAATTGGCGTAACGGGCTCCAATGTACGTAGTTTTTTTTCCACTTTGTCCCAAGAACATGATTGAAACAGTGGAATTTTGGTGTTTTGTCGATGTAAAAGAGGAAACTCTGTCAAAAAATCATTGAGCAAGCGATTTATTTTAGGTCGAAGAGTGTAAGCAGCAAATTCAGCTTTGTTCGATGCGAAATGGCAGGGAACAATATTGTGCGTATCCACTTCGTAATGAGAAATATGCGGAATGGCGTTGATGGATTGAATCCATTCTTGTTTGTGTCGAAGCGGATCGAAATCAGAGATGACAGCTGTAACGTTGTGCTCATGAACAAAATGTGTAAACCCTTCTTTGGGATTTTCTTCGCAAAGAAGGATCAACGGAATGTTATAAGCGGCTAATTTTTGTTCAACTTTTTTGAGTTCTTTCATCATGAAATCAAATGAACGGACATTGGCATTGGGATAGTGCGTGATCAGATTGAAAACCACTATTAATGAAGATGCTGATTCATCAGCAACATGTTGTGCAAAAAGCAATGCCCAATTATCTTCAACCCGTTGATCTCGACTCATTCGATAAACGACCAATCCATTGGCTGGATGGGATGATTCTTTATGAATAATGATACGTCTTGGATCAATTTTGTTCATACGTTCGAGGTTTTGACGTTAGAAGTTCAGAAAAAGTGTCATGATTGCCACAAAGATATAAAAAGATGCTTTTGTCTTCTTGCAGATTCTCATTTTTATTTGTAACATTGTGAAAAATATCAAACGAGTCATCACGCAGCTTTGCTCAAAAAATATGTAATGGGCGTGTCCCATAGAACTTTTAAAAACAAAATAGTTACCAATGAATAAAGGCATGAAGTTTTTCAGAAAGCAAGATTGGCGTCTAAGTTCGCATCATCCATCGAGGAAAGCCTTTGAAATATTTAAATACATCGGGCCCGGTTTGTTGGTAACGGTTGGATTTATTGATCCTGGAAACTGGGCAACTAATTTTGCCGGAGGAGCTGAGTTTGGTTATTCACTGTTATGGGTGATCACGTTGAGTACGTTGATGCTCATTGTGTTACAGCACAATGTTGCGCATTTAGGCATTGTCACCGGATTGTGCCTTTCCGAGGCGATCAATGAACATATGCCTCAAAAGATGTCGCGTCCCATCATTATTTCGGCTGTATTAGCTTCGGTGGCGACATCGTTGGCTGAATTATTAGGCGCTGCCATTGCTTTGCAAATGCTTTTCGGATTGCCCATCATGGTAGGTGCTGTTCTTGCTGCTTTGATGGTTTTGTTTTTTATTTTTACTAATTCATATCGTAAAATTGAACGATGGATCATCGGTTTTGTTTCTATCATCGGCATTTCGTTTATCTATGAGTTATCATTGGTGCATATTGAATGGATTCAGGTGGCAGTCAATACGTTTGTTCCAACATTCCCCTCAGGGTCAATCGTTATGATTATGAGTGTTTTAGGTGCAGTGGTAATGCCTCACAATTTATTTTTACACTCTGAGATTATCCAAAGTCGGCAATTGCATAAAAGGACGCCGGCTTCCATTCAAAAGCTGTTGAAATATGAATTTTTTGATACGCTGTTTTCCATGATTGCCGGATGGGCTATCAATTTAGCCATGTTTATTATGGCTGCAGCTACCTTTTTTGTGGCAGGAAAAGCTATTTCCGAATTGCAACAAGCGCATCAGTTGTTGACCCCGCTTTTAGGCAGAAGCGCTTCTGACATTTTTGCCATTGCCTTGTTGTTTTCGGGCGTTGCTTCTTCGGTAACGTCAGGAATGGCAGGTGGTTCTATTTTTACGGGTCTTTTTGCCGAGCCTTTTGACATCAGAGATAATCATTCAAAATTGGGCGTTCTTATTTCCATTGTCGGTGCGATGATTCTTTTGTTTTTTGTGTCCAATCCCTTGAATGCACTGATTATTTCTCAAATGATGCTGAGTATTCAACTGCCTATCACCATTTTATCGCAGCTTTACCTGACTTCTTCCCGTAAGGTGATGGGTGAGTATGCCAATAAAAAACAAACAATGATCCTTATCGGGATCATTGCTGCAATGGTTATTGCCTTAAATATTTGGTTATTAATCAGTATGTTTTGAAAATTAGGATGGTTTTTTTTGAGGATATTTTCTGAAATAACTTTGCAGTTTAAGTTTGATCACTCCTAAAAAGGCTTCGCCAAAGATGCCTCCATTCATTTTTGACACTCCCAATACTCTGTTGGCAAAAACAATGGGGACTTCAACGATCTTGAAACCACAACGATAGGCCGTAAATTTCATTTCAATTTGGAAAGCGTATCCTTTAAATCGAATTTTATCTAATTCAATGGTTTCCAAAACATTTCTTCGGTAGCATTTGAAACCGGCTGTCGTATCAAAAATTTTCATGCCAGTGATGAAACGGACGTAGCTTGAGGCAAAGTATGACATGATGACTCGGCCGATCGGCCAGTTGATGACATTGACGACATTGTTCACATAACGAGAACCAATTGCCACATCGGCATGTTCGTCCGTACAGGCTTCGTAAAGACGTAATAGGTCGTTGGGATTGTGCGAAAAATCAGCATCCATTTCAAAGATAAAATCATACTGATGTTCAATAGCCCAATGAAAGCCGGCAATATAAGCCGTTCCTAATCCTTGTTTGCCTTTGCGTTCGAGTAAAAAGAGAGAATCGGTAAAGGTTGTTTGCAGAGATTTTACAATGGACGCTGTTCCATCGGGGGAACCATCATCAATGATTAAAATATGAAATGGCTTTGAAAGGGAGAAAACGGCTCGAATGATGGCTTCAATGTTCTCTTTTTCATTGTAGGTGGGAATGATGACAACGCTGTCAGACTGCATGATAAATAATAAATAAAAAGGTTGAAACGAACATGACAAAAATTGATCACTTTAGCTCACTCGAAAAATGATTCATTTGTCAAGGATTTTTCTGTGCTCAAAATGAAAAAAAATGAGTTGACCACATGAAATAAGTGTGCGAATATAAACAAAATATGTCAATGTTGAAAGAAGTTGTGAAACAAAAAAAGCGTTTTCATGTATCACACATCAAAACGCTTTGATAAAAAGGGAAAAGCTTTTACAATGATTTGGCTACAGCTAAAGCTGCTTCGTAGTTTGGTTCAGTGGTTACTTCATGAACATATTCAACATGTTGAACCACGTTATTTTTGTCAATAACCACTGTTCCGCGAGCCAAAAGACGTAATGGCTCAATTAAAAAACCATATTTCAAACCAAAATCTGCATAACGATGATCCGAAAGAGTGATCACTTTATCAAGTCCTTCGGCAGCGCAAAAGCGTCCTTGAGCAAAAGGCAAATCCATTGAAATGGATAAAATCACAATGTCATCGCTCAATGAGGAAGCTGCTTCATTAAATTTTCTGTTTTGAGTAGCACATACCGATGTGTCAATGCTTGGATAAATGGAAAGAATTTTGATTTTTCCGTTGTAATCGGATAAATGTTTTTCACTCAAATCTTTTGCAATTAATGTTGCATCGGGAGCTATATCACCAATTTTTATTTCAATTCCTGCTAAAGGAGTCGGTTTTCCACCAAAAAGTACAGTTGCCATTTTTAAAAGAATTTTATTTATGAATTATTTTTACAAAGATACAATAACCAAAAGCGGAAAGCAATAAATTAAAGAAAATTAGGTTGACGTCTGATGGTTTTAGGATTTGGATTTTTTGCAGTAAACGAAAAAAAGATTACTTTTGCACTACCAAAAAAACGGGGTGTAGCTCAGTCCGGTTTAGAGTACGCGTCTGGGGGGCGTGTGGTCGCTGGTTCGAATCCAGTCACCCCGACTGATTCATAACCGTCTCATCAAAGAGGCGGTATTTAGTCTGAACAAGCTTTAAAATAACTTCTTATCAACAGAATGATTATTTTGGTAAGTTCCATTGAAATGAGGTATTAGCTCAGTTGGTTTAGAGCGTTTGCTTGACAGGCAAGAGGTCACTGGTTCGAATCCAGTATGCCTCACATTTCAACAAAAAAAGAGACAGTGTTCTGATGAGACTGCCTCTTTTTTTTTATATGCTCTTGTTCCGTTTCCTTCGAGTGATTACATGGTGCACAGTTGACTGATGTATTGATAGATTGCAGGAATAAAGCCGATTACCAGTAAGCCTGCAATACAGACTGTCAGCGCAATAGTCAGTTGACGATTGCGGTACAATGGAGGAATGGGTTCGACGGCTTCATCAATGAACATGTATTTCACAACACGTAAATAGTTATAAAGAGATAACACTAAATTAGCTCCAGCAAAACCAAGCAAGACATAAAGTTTACTGTTCATGCCCGCTGTCAGTAGAAAAAGTTTTCCGAAAAATCCGGCAACTGGTGGCACACCGGCTAATGAAAACAATGCGACTACCATAAAAAGAGCATAAAAAGGATTTGACTTATAGAGCCCTTTGAACGATTGAAGTGATTCCGATCCTGTCGTGTCTGCCATGGCACTGATGACGCCGAAAGCAGCAATATTGCTCAAAAGATAAATCAGAACAAAATAAACAACTGAAGTGGAACCCATGGCTGAAGCGCCTGCAACACCTACCAGCACAAATCCCACTTGCGAAATGGACGAAAAAGCAAGGAATCGTTTCGCATTTTGTTGACGCAGTGCAAATAAGTTTCCAATAGTCATACTTAAGATGGAAAGAATGCTGATGGCATACAACCATTCTTCTTTCAACCCACCAAAAAGTTGATATAAAATGGTCAAAAAGACGAAAATGACTGAACCTTTGCTGATTACTGATAGAAAGTTGGTGACAGCTATCGGTGAACCTTCGTACACGTCGGCAGTCCAGAGATGAAATGGAACAATGGACATTTTAAAGGCAAAACCGGACAGAATAAAAATGAACGCAAAAATGGTCAACAAATCTGGATGTAAATTAGCGATCACCGATTGAAAGCTTAAATTACCTACAGCGCCGTAGAGCAGTGAAATGCCAAATAACATGATGCCGGTTGAAAAAGCGGAAGATAGGATCAATTTTAATCCAGCTTCGGATGAACGTTTTTCGTTGAGATTGAAATTGGCCATCGCAGCAATGGGGATGGTTGACATTTCAACTCCTAAGTAAAGCATTAAAATGTGTCCGCTGGACAACATCACAAAAACGCCCATCATGCTACTGAGCATCAGAAAATAGAATTCAAGCCGATGATCTGACTGTTTGAGCCATGTGTATGAGGTGAGCGAAATAAGTAATATTCCCAAGTTAAGAATGTTTTTTTCGAAAACAATCAAAGGTGTTGTTCTGAAGAATTCAGAAAAATAACTTCCTGAAGCCATAGGCAACCAACCGATTAAGAAATTGGCCAACAATAGAACATTCATTGTGCCGAGAAATGCAGTTACTTTCGTGTTGAAATCACGTAGCGACATTACTAAAAGCGCTAAAATCAAAACCGCGATAATAATCTCAAAACGAAATAATAAAACAATATCCATTTATTTATATGTTTACGATGTTATAATTGGAATGATAACATGATTTGTTTTTGATCATTGAACAAGAACTCCGGAAATTAATTTATGATAAATGGTTGCCGTATCCATATCGATTAATCGGACAAATAAGAATGGAGCCATTCCTATGAGCAGAATACCAAGTACCAACAAAACGGTAGCCGTACGTTCACTCCATGTGGCATCTTTTAATTTCAAAAATTCTTTATTGGTCACAGTACCCCAGATCGCAAATCCAATGGCACGTAAAATATAGACAGCAGTCACAACAATGGAAGCAGCGGCTAAAACTGTTGCTACTCGATAGAAGATACCTGCATGTTCCCACGATCCGATGAAAACGGTCATTTCAGATACGAACCCGCTGAATCCAGGCAATCCGAGTGATGTTAACCCTGAAATGATGAATGCTGCACCGATAAAAGGAATTTGCTTTAACATACCGCCTAATTCATCAGCTTGACGTGTATGAGCTCGATCGTATATCATCCCAATTGCAGCAAAGAAAAGGGCTGTCATGATTCCGTGTGAAACCATTTGCATGACGGCTCCGGTGATGGCCACTTTAGTGAGCATGGCAATGCCAAGAATGATAAAGCCAACATGGCTCACGGAAGAATACGCATTCATGTATTTAAGGTCTTTTTGCATCATGGTCGCAAAAGCGCCATAAAGAATGGCAATGGATGCCAAAATAATAAAGATCCATGAAAGTTCCTGAGCCGCCCCAGGCAATAGATAGGTGGCAACGCGTAAACAACCGTATCCACCCAGTTTCATGGAAATACCGGCTAAAAACATGGAAGCAGCTGTTGGTGCTGAAGAGTGTCCGTCGGGAGCCCATGTATGAAAAGGAAACATTGCCGTGAATACGCCAAAACCCGTAAAAAGTAATATATAGAGTACTCGTTGTGTAGCAATCGGAATGTTGAGCTTCGCAATATCTTGTATGTCCCATGATTGCATGCCGGTTTCATAAAATAACCCGATCATGCCCAAAAAAACCAATGCAGAACCCGCCATTAACATGAGAGCCAGTTTCATTGAACTGTATTCTTTGCGTCCGCTTCCCCACATGCCAATCAATAAAAATTTTGGGATAACGGCTAATTCGAGGAAAAAGAACATGGCAAACAGATTTGTTGTCATGAAGAATCCGTAAGCACTTAAACTTAAAAGAATGAGCAGAAAGAAAAATTCTTTTACCTGTGTGTTGATTTTCCACGAAACTAAAACACCGGCAAGAACAACCAGCGCGGTCATTAATATCATGACCAATGAGATGCCGTCAATGCCCGATGTAAAATATATTTTCAGTGGTTCAAACCACACATAACTGCTTTGAAACAGATAAGGAGCTGTCGCCCCTGCCTGACGCATGCTTACATACATGGCAGTCAAGATGATGGCTAATATTAATTGCAGCGAACTTCCTAAAAGTGCTATGCTCTTGATGTGGAGCTCTTTTTTAGACGCAATCATCCCCACAAGTGTTATAGTGGGCAGAATAATTAATAGTTGTACGATATCCATTGTTGGTTACATAAATTGAATGAGTAATAAAGCGACGAGAAGAAGTGTGCCACCAAGAAAATACATGGCATAATCCTGAACTTTTCCTGATTGCATCGGTTTGATGGTTTCCGAAGTAACTTCCGTGACAGTGGCAGTTCCATTGATCAGAATGCCGTTTACCACCGTTCGATCAAACCATGCTGCCGGTCGGCCAACTAAATTGAAAATGATTTTTTTTGTGACAAACAAATAAACTTCATCAATGTAAAATTTATGATAGGCTGCTTTATAAAAGCCTTTAAAATAGGCCACTGTTTTTTCGGCTTTGTCAGATTCTCTATAGAAGAAAAGATAGGCAAGAAAGATGCCAATTAATCCCAGTGAAACAGGTAAAATGGAGAAAAGCGGATGAAACGGTAATACGATGGGAGCTCCTGTTGCGCTGACAAACGACCCGAAAGGAATGAATCCTGCAAAAGCGGCACCAAGCATGAGTACGAGCAATGCACTGTTCATAGCCCAAGTATGTTTTTCGTGATTGTGATGGTCACTTACCGGTTTATACCAAAAAATACGAAAATAAAGTCTGAACATGTAGAATGCAGTTAATCCACTGGTGAATAATCCGATGTAATACACGAACGGATTGCTGATTGATGCAGCAGACAGAATGGCTTCTTTACTGAAAAATCCTGAAAATGGAGGAATTCCGGCAATGGATAAACAGGCAACTAAAAACGTGATGTGCGTAATAGGCAGCGCCTTTCTCAAGCCTCCCATATCGTCCATTTCATTGCTGTTGATGGCATGAATAATAGCTCCGGCACCTAAGAATAATAATGCTTTGAAAAATGCATGAGTAAACAAATGAAAAATAGATGCTGTGAATCCTTCTGTTTGCCCTTCAGCCCAACCTGCCACTCCCAAAGCAAACATCATGTAGGCAATTTGAGAAATGGTAGAATAGGCAAGAACCCGTTTAATGTCGGTTTGTGTGCAGGCGATGACAGCCGCAAAGAGCGCTGTAAATGCACCTATGTAGGCAATAAAATGAAGTGCATCGGGTGCTGAGATGGCATAAATGGGGAATAAACGAGCTACTAAATAAACCCCTGCGACAACCATTGTGGCAGCGTGTATCAATGCCGAAACGGGAGTTGGGCCTTCCATGGCATCAGGCAGCCAGATATGTAGCGGAAACATGGCCGATTTGCCTGCACCACCCATAAAAACAAGGAGTAAAGCCCACGTCAACGTGGATAATCCCATGAATGTTGTCGCAGTAAAGTGACTTAAATAAGGAGATCCTGCTTCGGTAAGGCGTTGGATCATTACGAAGAAATCGAGTGTTTTAGCCCCGTGACTTAAAATCAAAATGCCAATCAAAAAACCCAAATCAGCAAAGCGTGTCACGATAAATGCTTTCTTTGCAGCGGCAATGGCGGATGGTCTGGTAAAATAAAATCCTATTAATAAATAAGAAGATAAGCCAACCAATTCCCAAAAGATGTACATTTGAAAAATATTGACTGACAAGACCAATCCTAACATCGAAAACGTAAACAACGAAAGATAGCCATAATAACGTGCAAAATAATCTTCACCGTGCATGTAGTTAAGGCTGTAAAGATGAACCATTGTCGAAACAACCGTAATGACAATCAAAAGCGCAATAGAAATCGGATCAAGCACAATGCCCATATCAATGGAAAGATTTTCGGTGAATTTCAGCCATTGAAACTGCATGGCAATGTGAGGTATATAGGAACCTCCATGAGCGCCAAAACCAAAAAAATAACCGGCTGCAACATAAAAAGCCAATACTGCTGAAGTGGCAACTGTCAATGTGCCAATGAGACCTGCAATACCGGGCTTTATTCGTTTGCTGAGCAAAATAATAAAAGCAAAACTCAACAGAGGCAGACCTACAATAAATAAGGATGATAAATCGTAACTGTTCATATTTTTAATACTTCATCGTTGTCGTATCTTCTATGTCAATCGTTTTGAATCGACGATACAGATTGATAATAATGGCAATAGAAATGGAAACTTCAGCTGCTGCTACCGTTATAATAAACATGGTAAAAAATACGCCTTCCAGCTGATGAGGAAACAAATATTTATTAAACGCAATAAAGTTGATGTTAACGCTGTTCAATATCAGTTCAATGGACATCAGCATCGTAATCATGTTACGACGTGAAAAAAATCCGTACACTCCTAGAAAAAAAAGAGCAGAACTTAAAATAAGAACATGAGATAAAGGCACTTGTTCCATTTTTTCGGTTATTTAATGGGTTTGACTGGGTTCATTGGTTGATGGTTCATCCTTTTTCTTCATAGCAATCACGATGCTGCCAACCAATGCTGCTAAAAGTAAAATATTGATGACCTCAAAGGGAAATACATATCCAAATTGGGTATAATTCAGCATTTGCCTCCCAATGTTGTGCACCGAAGGTTCGACTGGCGGCAAATTGGATGATGTGAATAAATATTGATATACCACCCACGATGTTATACCTAATCCGGCAATGGATAATATGCCTGCCACAAAGATTCTGTTTTTGATCGGCGGTGGCAATTTTTCTCCGGCACGTTGAGTCAAGAAAATGGAGAAAATAATTAAAACCACAATGCCACCCACATATATAATGATTTGCAATGCAGCAATAAAATCCATTCCCCACAAAAGATAAAGACCGGCAACGCTAATAAGAGAAAACAACAAATAAATGGCTGCTCTGAAAATTCTGCGTGAAAAAACGGTCATGGCTCCAAAAGTGAGCACTAAAATAGCCAAAACATAAAAAATTACGGTTGATGCATTCATAATGATTGCTCTTTAACGGTCGGTTTTTCTTTTAATTTTGAACCGGGACGATTCAATTGATAAATGAGTTTACTCCGATCATACACACTATGTTCAAAAGTGTTTTTCATTTCAATGGCATTTTGCGGACAGGCATCGATGCATTGATAGCAAAAAGTACACATATCCAAATGATACACCCACTTGTCCAAAACGCGTTTCTTCTTTCCGTCCTCCGTTTCTATTTGCTTTGAAATGATTTGAATGGAATTATTCGGACATGCAATTTGGCACAACGTGCAAGCAGTACATTTATGCTCATTGTTTTCGTCGTGGATCAAAACCACTTCTCCATAAAACCGCTCTTTGACACTGATGGTGGTTGTTCTGTTGTCAGGATATTCTTCGGTAATGTTCACTTTTTTGATGGTAACAAAATAGCGAAGCGTCAATAATAATCCTTTCGTCAACGAAACGAAGGCATATACAACCTCTTTAATATAATTATAGAGTGCTCTCATCTTTTATTGTTTAGTTATCATACAGGTTTGAAAATTCATTTTGTCTTCACATGAGACTTTTCAAACTTTTTTATAGTTGTTTTTAATGAACCGCCTGCTATTATAGATGCCAGTGTAAAACAATGATTAAAGCAGCAAAGAGCAGGTTGACAATGCTAATGGGCAGGAGGTATTTCCATTCCAACTTCAATAGTTGATCAATTCTTAAACGCGGAAACGTCCATCGGAACCACATCATAAAAAAGATGATCAGGAACATTTTACCAAAAAACCATATCCAGGAAGGAATAAAGTCCATGATATGATTGAACGTTTGAATGATCGGGGCATTGAAAGGAAGATGAAATGGCATCCAACCTCCCAGGAAAAGCGTGGAAGCAATGATCGACACCACAGCCATGTTGATGTATTCGTTCAAATAGAAGATTCCGAATTGCATACCGGCATATTCGGTATGATAACCCGCTGTGAGTTCCGATTCAGCTTCTGCCAAATCGAAAGGAGCCCGATTGCATTCAGCGGTACTTGCAATGACGTAGATAATAAAAGCAATAATGGCGGGGATTTGTCCTTTGATGATCCACCATCCGTTTGCCTGTGAAGCAATAATTCCACTGGTGGACAATGTGCCTGCAAGAGCCACTGCCGTGACAATGGACAAACCTGCAGAAAGCTCATAACTAACGATTTGAGCACCACTTCGCATTGCGCCAAGTAAAGAATATTTGTTGTTGCTCGACCATCCGGCCATCATAATGCCAATGACGCCCATGGATGAAATCGCCGTTATAAAAAGAATTCCCACATTGGTATTCCACATGGTCAAACCCGGAGCCCAGGTTATGGGTGCTAAAGCCATTAAAGAAACACTCAACGCTAAGGCAGGAGCAATATTGAACATGACTTTGTCAGCTCGATTTGGTGAAAATGTTTCTTTTAACAACAGTTTGATGACATCGGCAATGACTTGAAAAATTCCGTAAGGACCTACGCGATTCGGTCCCCAGCGAAGTTGCATGAATCCGGCTACTTTTCGTTCCATGTAAACCATGATGATGACACAAACTAACAAAACCACCAATATACTTACACCGGCTAAAATTAATTCAACAATATAAGTCCATGCAGGTGACATCACACTCAGCAATAGTTGGTGTATCCAAGCTGTAATATCAGTAAATTGAATCATTGAAATCATATACGCTGTTTTATCGATCAATATCAGGAATAACCAAATCAATGGTTGCCATGTTGGCCATTAAATCGGCAATTTTTAAACCTATGGTAGTAGGACTTACTGCTCCAAGATTTGAGAACGATGGAGTACGAAATTTCATTCGATAGGGTTTGTTGCTACCGTCGGAGACAATATAAACGCCCAACTCACCTCGAGCTGTTTCAACTCGTTGGTAATATTCACCTTCAGGAAGTTTGATAACTCCTTTAATTTTAGTGCGATACTCACCGGATGGGAAGTTGTCCAATAATTGTTCTATGATATGGATGGATTGATTCATTTCTTCCATGCGAACGACGTAACGAGCCCAGTTGTCACAGCCGTAATCAATCACTTCTTTGAAATCAAGTTTTTCGTAGCCGTCATATGGATATAGTTTTCGTACATCGCAACTGACGCCCGAAGCACGCGCCACCGGCCCTGAACAGGCTAACGAAATAGCTTGTTCTTTCGACAAATAGCCGACTCCTTGAGTCCGATGCTGAAAGATATAATTGCCTGTGATTAATTGATCGTATTCGTGACGATAGCCTTTGATTTTTTTGAGTAACTCGCGCACATCGGAAACAAAGGTTGGCAATACGTCGCGCATCACGCCACCTGGCACGATGTAGTGCATCGTCAAGCGATTTCCCGTGTTAGCCTCAAAAATTTCCAAAATACGTTCCCGATCCCGAAATCCCAAAAAGAAAGGAGTCACCGCTCCAATATCCATTGCACATGATCCCCACCACAATTCGTGCGATGTCAACCGTTGCAATTCGTCCATGATGATTCGAATGGCTTTTGCCCGCGCAGGCACTTCAATGCCTAATGCATTTTCGATGGCTAATGAACAGGCATGATTATTAATGTGGGCTGACAAATAATCCATGCGGCTTGTGAGATAGATCGATTGTTTGTAGGGCATTGATTCGGTCATTTTTTCAATGCCGCGATGGATGTATCCTAAATGAGGCTGAATGTTTTTGACTATTTCACCGTCCAGAGTTACTTCAACACGTAAAACACCGTGTGTAGCAGGGTGCTGTGGTCCGATATTGACAACAAACTCTTCGGTTCTTAGCTCGTTTTGGTTTTGATTAGATTGATTTTCCATTGAATAATAAGCTACAAGGAAATAATGTTATCATCTTGGTAATCTTTTCGAAGCGGATATCCTTTCCATTCATCGGTGAGCATGATTCGACGGAGGTTTGGATGACCTTTGAAACGGATTCCAAACAAATCGTAAATCTCATCTTCATACAAATCCGCAGCTTCCCAAAGATTGTAAACAGAATCTATTTCAGGGTTTTCCCGATCTTCCAAAATTACTTTCACTTCCAAATCGTGATGATAGTAAGTGGAAGTTAAATGATACACCACTTCAAAAGAGGGATTTCGATCAACGGCTGTTTCGCAAAATAAAAAATTAAACTGGGTTTCGGGCGATGTTTTCAATTTTGTCAGTACTTCGATGATGTTTTCTTTGTTCACGATCAGCAGTGGAAAATTGAATGTCTCTTTCACTTCCTGGGTTGGGAAAGTAACCTCGAGATAGTGTTTGAGTTCTTCTTTAGTCATTGTCTTCCTTCTTTTTTTTAGGTTTTTCGATTACGTATGCCTTTGATTTCTTAATTTTTTCCTGTAAGGTCATCATGCCGTGAATCAATGCTTCAGGACGAGGCGGACACCCCGGAATATAAACGTCAACCGGTATCACGTTGTCAACTCCACGTACTACGGCATATGAGTTGTAATAAAAAGGACCTCCAGAAACAGCACAAGCGCCCATCGCTATAACATATCGAGGTTCAGCCATTTGATCGTAAAGCCGTTTTAACACCGGAGCCATTTTGTACGTGATGGTTCCTGAAACAATAATCAGATCACATTGACGAGGGCTGGCGCGCATGACTTCAAATCCAAATCGAGACCAATCATATTTTGCTGAAACAGTGCTCATTAATTCAATTGCACAGCAACTTGTTCCAAATGATAATGGCCATAATGAATTGCTTCGTCCCCAATTTGCAACAGCATCTACGGAAGTCACAATAAAACTTGTTCTTCCCATTTCATCTTTATATGCATCCCCTTCAAATTCAGGGATATATTCTTTTTTTACATCCATGAGAGTGCTTTCTTTTTATAAGCGTATAAAAGTCCCATAAACAGGAACAATGTGAATAGAAATATTTCAATAAAAGCAACGAGGCCTAATTCTCGAACAACGGTTGCCCAAGGAAATAAGAAAACGATTTCAACGTCAAAAACCAAAAATAACAGGGCAAACAAATAGTACCCAATGTGAAATTGAACCCAGGTTTCTCCTTTCGTTTCAATGCCGCATTCGTATGGTTCTCTTTTTACAGGATTTGAAGATGATATTCCAAAAAATTTGCCGATATAAACGGCTACGATGGCAAAAAATATTGCTATGAATAGTAATACAATAAGTGATGCTGGTCCCATAGTTTGATTCTTTTTTTTGAGACTGCAAAGTTAGTCAATTAAATGATTATTTACTATTAATGAAGCTTTCAATTATTGAAAAATATCTTTATATTTTAGATAGAACATTCAAAATCAATCAACTATATGAATAAAGATTGGCTCAAAAAATTCAACTTATTTTGATTTTTTAATTTTCTTACTCAAAAATGCCATGTATATATAGCAATTTATTAAGCTTTTATCCCAAGAAATTGAACAACGCCGTTGATGAAGGTGAGTGGATGAACGGGATTGCCGGGAATGTATAAATCAATTTTATATTTATCAATAAATGAACGATTTAAGGCAGGACTTCCTTCAAATATTCCTCCACTGATGGCATCAACTCCGGCCAAAATGATGATTTTTGGATCTGGAACGGCATCATAACATCGTTGTAAGGGTTCAGCCATGTTTTGAGTAATAGGACCGGTGATGACAATGCCATCGGCATGACGCGGGGAAGCAACAAATTCGATGCCAAAACGACTAATATCAAAATTGACATTTCCTGAAGCGTTTAATTCCCATTCGCAACTGTTGTCGCCTCCGGCTGACACCTGCCGTAATTTCAACGATCGACCCAACAAGGAACGAATTTCCTTACGGATTTCAGCTTCATTCATGGTAATGGATTCATCAACGCCTTCTGCAACAATCAGTCGGTTCCGATCGTTTGATGAAAGTCGGTAATCTTTTGTAAAATGAATTTTGTCCGGAAATTGAATGGCGCATTCGCCACAAAAAAGACATCGTCCTAAATCAATGGAAAGTGGTGCTTTTCCGATCGCATGCGTGGGACATAAAGCTATCAACCGATCGGCATCAACGGGCGCATTGCTAATGACGGGACGTCCTCTGAATATGCCTGCAGCTTCTGCTTTTGTCACATCCGGAATATATTGTTTGCCCTGATGATGAAGTATTTGTAATGTATGAATCATAATGGTTGAAATGTTGGATGATGCGTTTTTTACAAATCATGGCCACAGTAGGATAAATCAAAACTTTTGTTACAGATCGGAAAATCGGATATTTCATTGTTTCGAACTGCCAAAGCCAATGCTAACCAATTGTGAACCGAGGGATCTTTAATTTTATAGAGACTTAATTCGCCTTGCTCATCGGTAATGGCACAATGAGATATTTCACCTCGCCATCCTTCGGTAAGCCCAACGACAAAAGAGTTTGGTTGTGGATCGTTTAAGGGAATATTCCCCGATGGAACATCCTGAATTTGGTCAATGAATTGTCGAATGTAGTCAATGGATTGAACGACCTCTTCTTTTCGAATCTGTACTCTCGAAAAAACGTCTCCGTGTTTTTTAATAATGGGTTGATGAATGAGTGAGCTCCAGCCTTCGGGATGTGAATAGCGTACGTCGCGTTTTAATCCGCTGGCACGAGCACTCATGCCTACCATTCCAATGGTTTTGGCTGTTGTTAAGTTCACAATGCCGGTTTTTTCCATTCTTGAAAGCGCTGATGGAAGATCTGACAGCTTATCGTACATTTCCAAAAAGTCCGGCTCAAAAGCCTCAATCACCTGAATCCATCGTTCGGCTGTTTGAGTGGTAAATGGGAAATTGGTTTTTCCTGGTCGAATGAGCCCTTTGGCAAATCGATTTCCAGCCCATTCCTGAAAGAAATTTATGATGGGAGTTCGTAATCGCCCAAAAACAGCGCTTCCCAGTTGATAGGCCAAATCGGTACACATTGCGCTGAGATCGCCTGTATGAATGGCTATTCGTTCGTGTTCCAATGCGATGGTACGTTCATGTTGAATGAAGGGCGAAATTTCAGTGTCGCTGATGCTTTCCCAAACTCGCGCAAAGGTGCTTGCATGACCAATAACGGTATCACCCGCAATGTTTTCGGCTAAAACAGATCGCTGTAACAATGATTTTTTGTTCAAGAACAATGACTCAACGCCACGGTGCTGATAGCCTAATTGAATTTCCAAATGCAGAATTTGTTCTCCGTTGCAAATAAATCGAAAATGCCCCGGTTCAATAATGCCGGCATGGATCGGACCGACACCTACTTCATGAAATTCTTCACTCTCGGCTTCATAGAAAGGATAATTGGCAATGGAATCCTGTGGTTGATGACGGTTAAAAGCATACCGAACGGGCTTGAGCCATGGATGATCTTTAAAATGAATTCCAAATTGCTCATGAATTTCCCGCTCAAAAATATGAAATTCAAGTCGTTGCGCTGTTAATGAAGCAAGCGAACTCAACGGAGCAACTTTTGATGACACTATGGCAATGGACTGCGTCGCATCGTTGGCAATGCAACAAATGAGATGAATCAATTTTTCATGTTCATAACCAAAATATTGAATGCAATGTGCTGATTCATCTTGCATTAATTCTTCCAAAATCTCTGTCATAAAAAGATCATAGGGAAGAACAGGAATCGAATCGAATGGGACTCTTTGATAATTTTTTATAGTAATAGCTTGCATATCAATAGCTAATGGAATGAATAACGGTTTGAATCATCGAAACAAATCCTTCCGGAGGGAAAAATCCTAAATAGACAATCAACGAGAGCAATACATATTGTGAAATGATCTCAAATCGATTGGTTTCAGTGGTCAACGGAGCTGTTACGTGATCTATGGGAATAAACAGCATTTTAAATATGTTTTTCCCTAATGCCCATAAAATAATGGTTAAAAGCAGCAACAGAATGAAAACCACCAGCCAGTATTGTTGTTGAATCAGTGCAATGACCAAATAAAACTCACTAACAAAAAGTCCTGATGGAGGAATGGCTGCAAGACCGATGAAAGCAAGCAACAAAAAGATGGCGCCTGACGGGTTGTACTTGAAATAATTGCCAATGGCATAGATTTCTTTTGTCTTAAAGGTTTTGTAAAGATGGCCAACCTGCAAAAACAGAGACGATTTTACAAAAGAATGAAGGATCAGTTGCAGTATGGCAGCATAATAGCCAATGCCTCCAACGGCAATGCCGATCATCACAATGCCCATGTGTTCAATGCTTGAATAAGCCAACATGCGTTTGATGTTCTTCACTTTCAACATGTACACAGCTGCAACAAAAACGGACAACAAAGCGGTAATCATCACAATGCTGTTTACCCAATGATGAATTGCACTGTGAGCAGTGATAACATACATTCGAAAAATGCCGACAAATCCCAAATTCATCAAAACGCTTGAAAGTAAAGCTGCTGGCGGTGTCGGGGCTTTGTCTTTGGCATCAATACCAGCCGTGTACATGGGCACTAATCCAAGTTTTGCCGTGTATCCGACAAAAATAAAAATGAAGGATAATTTGAGCCAGAAAGAAGAAAGTGATGGCGCTAAATGAGAGAGTGTAACATATTGCAATCCACTTTGATATTGATTACCAAGGGAAAGACTTAATAACAAAATACCGATAAAAACAAACACTAAGCTAATGGAACTGACAAAAATATATTTCCAGGTGGCTTCAATAGAACCGGCATTTCGACGATGAAAAATTAACGCTGATGCACTTAATGTGGTTATTTCAACGAAAATCCATGTCACTGCGATGTGAGAAGCCATGTAACCCGCTGTGAGAGCCATGATGAAAATCACCATTGATCCATAGTACAAGCCTCTTTGTCCCGGCGAATCATTTTCCTGATAAATATAGTCGTATCGATGAAGTAGGGCAGGAATAGCAATGATCGTCAAAGTGGCAGTCATTAACAGCGATAATGCGTCAGGATTAAAATAGCCGGCTTCTTCAATGTCTTGATTGACAAAAGAAAAGAGAGTAAATCCAATTTGCAACGCAATGAAAATCCATACTAACAGGGTGTTAATACTTGTTTTTCGATTGAAAAATAATCCTGTCGAAATTAAAAGTGAACCTATTAAATAGAAAAGAATCATTGATTTAACATTTAATCTTTGAGGTTGCTCAATTGCGTAACGTCGCCTTCGTTGATTACGTCTCCAACTTTATTGACAAAAATGCCTAATAAAAAGACACTGACAAAAACATCCAAAAGAATACCGAGGTTTACCAACATCGGCATGTTGTGTCCCACGGCCAGGGACAATATGAATACCCCATTTTCGATCAAAACATAACAGATCACGTGTGTGATGATTTTACGGCGTGTGCTGATGAAATAAAGTCCGCTAAAAAGAGCGGTTAAAGCAGCAATAAAATAAATCTTATTCAAATAAATGTCATGAATGTAATTAGCAATCAAAAAAGTGAGAACAACAATGAAACTGACTATAATCAACGAAACAAAATAAGGGACATACGGCTCTGCCTCACGGGTGATTTTGTTTTTCTTAATGATATACTGCATAAAAAGCGGAATGGCAATGGCTTTTACAATAATTGTTTCGAAGAGAATAAAGATCAAGTTAATAATATTGATCTCAATCAATTCAATAAAGGCCACGCCAAAAAGCAAAAAGCCTTGAATGACTAAAATTTTTACATACGTCATCAATCGATTGGCAATCGAAAAATAGAGCAGGGAAATGATAAAGATGATCAGTAAAATGGTAGTCATTTGTCTTAAAGATTAAATTTGTTCAACAACATGATGACGCCAAACATGACTAACAAAGAAAGGGATGACAGAATTAAAATAAATTGAGCATTGTGTGTCATTCTGTAACGAGCCATAAATGATTCGATGATGCCGATCAATATGCCATAAACGGACAAAATGACCAAATAAAGCGGAACTGTGTAGTAAAAAGGCAAATTCCCGATAAAAAGATCGGCTATTAACGTCCCGTAGATGATAAACTTAAAATTCGTTGCCTGAAAAATCAATCCTAAATCAAAGCCGCTGTTATCCAAAATCATCACTTCATGAATCATCGTTAATTCCAAATGAGTCTTAGGATCGTCAATAGGCATTCGGCTGTTTTCGATCATTGCCAACATTAACAAAATAAACGTCGCTATGAAGGCTAATGCATAACTAATGGAGGATCCATAGTGCATGGTTTGAAAAATGGATTCAAACGAGCTGTAGCCCGAAAGCAAACCCAATGAACCCATTAAGATGAAAAATGCAGGTTCTGCCAACATCGAAAAAAGAGCTTCTCTGCTGGCACCCATTCCTTCAAAACTACTTCCGGTATCCAAAGCAGCAATGATACTGAAAAATTTGCCCGTGGCCAAAATGTAGGCAAAAAACACAAAATCGCCATTAAACGAAAATAATCCTTTGCTAGTTCCAATCGGAAGAAAAGTCATGGCCATCAATACTGACGATAAGTAAATTGTAGGGGCAGCTTTAAAAATCCAACTTGTTGTAACACTGTAAACAGATCCTTTTTTGAATAGTTTCACAATGTCTTTCATCGGCTGCATGATACCAGGCCCTTTTCGTCCCGATGCCATGCTTTTGGTTCGGATGATGATGCCCGAAATGAATAAGCTGGCAATGATCATGACGGTTAAACTCACCATATTAAAACGGATTGAAGAAATGGATTAAAAAATGATATAAGGAACTAACAAACGGGATGGAAATCAGTATGATGATAAAAATCAATCCGTACATAATGTAAAATTGCAAACTCCCGTTTTGCAAAAATGAGAATCGACTTAATTCATAGCGCATCCATTTGAGTGGACGATGAATCAAAGCGGTTTCGATTCGATCAAGCGCGTGTGTTGACTGATAAATTTCTTCAGGGAAAATGCCATTAATCTCTTTTTTCTTCTTATGAAACTGCAAAATTGGTTCTGCCAACTTTCGGTAGGTTCTTACAAATGAACTAGCTGTGTATTGCATTTTTACATTGGGAGCTTCATAACCGCAACCCCATGTTTCTACTCTTTGGACGACTGCTTTTTTTGTCCATTGATAACGTATCAGCCAAATAAATCCTGCCAGTGCCAAAAAGACCAGCGATGCCAAGCCCACATGTTGAATTAAGTCCAGTGATGACAAAATGGAATCATTCATCGAAATGGGCACAACAGGAATAAATTGCTGAACAGGCAACCATAATGCGTGAATAAACACAGCAGGGAAAATGCCGATGGTGACAATGAGCGCTACAATAGCAACCATGGGAATCAACGTGAAAGTTGACCTTTCTGAAGGTTCATGCTGAAATGATTGACGAGGTGTGCCTAAAAAGATGGTTCCAAAGGCTTTTGTAAAACAAAGAATGGCTAATCCTCCAATCAATGAGAGACTTAAAATAGAAATGGCAAAAACCAAAATATAAAAAAACCATCCATGAATCATGCCGTTCATCAAGCCTGAATAAATTAAAAATTCAGAAACAAAGCCATTAAAAGGTGGTAGCCCGCTGATGGCTAACGATGCGATGAGAAATAAGAATGCCGTTTTAGGCATTTTGTGTATCAAACCACCTAACGATTCAATGTTTACTGTGTGTGTGGCTTGATACACATTGCCGGCACCGTAAAACAACAATGATTTGAACAACGAATGATTCAACGTGTGTAGCAATGCACCGGCAAATCCGAAGGCTGCTAGTGGAACATTGTGGATTCCTATTCCAATGCTGCCAATGCCGATTCCCATACCAATAATGCCAATATTTTCAATGCTGTGATAGGCCAATAAGGTTTTCAAATTGTGTTGCACAATAGCAAGCATCACTCCATAGATGCCTGTGAATAAGGATATCAATAGAATAAAAATGCCTATTAAAAGGGATGCTTCTGGTAAGAACAATAACATGCGTAACATGCCATAGATTCCTATTTTAATCAATACTCCCGACATGACGCCTGAAACATGCGCCGGCGCTGCAGGATGAGCGTGTGGCAACCACGTATGAAAGGGGACAAAGCCGGCCTTAAAAGCAAATCCGCTAAAAAACAAAAGCATCAAAAAGAAACTTTGAATGGAGGAGCTTTGCTGCCCGAATGTTCTGATAGCGGCGAAAGAAAACGAAGAAGTTTCTGCATACACCCAGCCAAAAGCGATCATCAACAACAAAATGCCAATGTGTGATTGGATTAAATAATTCATGCCTGCTTTCAAGGTTTTAGCTTTTTCACTTTCAAAGATCACTAAGAAAAAGGAGCCGATTGCCATGATTTCCCAAACAACCAAAAACATAAGCATGTTTTGGACAACACAAACTGCCAATAATCCGGCATGAGTCATCAAATAACTCATCCAATGAATGGATAACGAATTTTTTCTGCCAGCATAATTTTTCATATACTGGCTTCCATACAAAGCTCCCGTAAGAAACGTGAAATTGATCAAAAGAATGAACCAGGCAGCCAACGGATCTAAAACAATCGAAACAGATGGAATGATCGTTGAACCTTCCAGTTGAAAAATGGTTGGATATCCAAGAAGTGCTTCAATGGCGTAGTAACCGGTGAGCAAAAAAATGATGAATTCAGCTGTTAACAGCATCATTCGCTGCTTCTTTTCATCAACGAAAGGAATCAGAATAAAGGGAATCAGAATAAGGATTAAAAAAAAGGAAATAATGTTCATGTTGGGAATGACTTATCCTTTTATTGATTGAAAAAATCAAAAAATGAGATGCATTTGAAGAAACAAGATTGTGTTTTAAGTTTTGAAAATCAAGACAATAAGTAAATAACTTGTTTCTTTTAACTTTTTTGCAAAGTTACGACATTTTATTTACGCAACACCCGTTCAATCGCTGATTCTTATTTATTATTTTATATTAACTTTAGGGTAGCGTCAATATGGTTTCTTATTCGGAAGAAAAGGGAATGAAGTGTCTTTCAAAAAAAGTAGATCCGTTTTGAGATAAAGAATAAGGCTATTCCTTCATTGACTAAGGCAAAAAGATGCTAATGAATGAGTTCCATCGAAAACTTAAAAAAAGACAATGGCAGATTCAATCATTATTTTTCAGCAATCGAGGTGCTAATTTTGTATTGCGTAGCCGAAATAAAATTATTTAAACTCTCGTTTCCGGAGTTTAAAATGTCTTTATTGACACCTTGCCACCCTTTTTCTCCATTATCAATGAAGATCACATTTTCGCCAATTTCCATAACTGAGTTCATGTCATGCGTATTGATAATGGTGGTCATGTTGTACTCATTGGTAATTTCGTGAATTAATTGATCAATCAGTCGAGAAGTGGAAGGATCAAGCCCTGAATTAGGTTCATCACAAAATAAATACAACGGATTCAAAACAATAGCTCGAGCAATGGCTACACGTTTTTGCATTCCTCCGCTTATTTCGTCAGGTTTCAACGAGAATGCTTGAGGATCAATATCGACACGTCTCAGACAATGTTCAGCTCGTATTAATTGTTCTTTTTTACTCATGGTCGAAAACATTTGCAGGGGGAAAAGAACATTTTCCATTACAGAAATGGAGTCAAACAATGCAGCTCCCTGAAAAAGCATTCCTACTTGCTGACGCAACTTTTTGACATCAGCATTATTCATCTCCGGCAAGTTTTTATTATTATATAAAATTTTCCCTGAATCAATGTTGTATAATCCCACGATACATTTAAGCATAACCGTTTTCCCGGAACCACTTTTTCCAATAATCAGATTTGTTTTTCCCGGAAAAAAATCGGCAGAAATATTTTTTAAGACATGTTTATCTTCGAATGTCTTTGTGAGATCTACTACTTTAATCATAAAACGAGATGATTAGAATAAAAAAAATTATTCTTTTATCGTACAAGAATGATAAAAGAAAATTCATGTCAACCAAACAAGTATCTGAAAAATGACATTACACATGATAGAGCGCTTCTCGGAAAATCTCGTTGACGGTTGGATGCGGAAAGATCGTTTTTGCCCATTGATCTGCCGTCATTTTATTGTCAATAGCCATCGCTGCCGATGTGATAATTTCTGTTGCGCCGTTGCCAATGAGATGCACCCCTAAAATTTCGTTACCATCGCCCACAAGTAATTTGCATAACCCGGAAAATCCTCCGTTTTCAATTTCAAAACGTCCGGAGTAAGTCATCGGAAGTCTGATGATACGATGGGGCATCCAGGCCATTTTGAGGGCATCTTCCGTTAAACCGACCGTGGCAATCTCCGGATCAGAATAAATGCAACCCGGAATAGTTTGAAAACTCATTGGATCATAACGATTTGCAATGGTATTAACAACGACGGATGCTTCGCGGTAAGCAGCATGTGCTAATTTTGAAAAACCCGTTACATCGCCGGCTGCGTAAACATTCGGTTCCGAAGTTTGCATTAAATTATTGACGCGAATGCCTTTTCGGTATGATTCTACATCAAGAATTTCTAATCCAAATCCTTCGAGATTCGGGATTCGCCCAACGGAAACAAGAATTTTATCGCCGCTGAGTTGATTTGTTTCCCCATTTTGTTGAAAATGAACAATGTTATTTTCAATGCTGGTTACTTGAGCATTTAAGTAGAAATGAACGCCCCGTTTTTCGTATTCAGTTTGCAAAATACGGGTTAACTCCTGATCCGTTCCTTCCAAAATGTGATCTTTGAGTTCTACAATATGAACGTTGGTTCCAATAGCATTAAAATAATCCGCAAATTCAATGCCGATATATCCACCACCAATGATGATCAGATCGTTGATGGGTTGATCCAGATTCAATAAGTCACGATGAGTAACCACCGCCGGTGAATCGATGCCGGGAATAGGAGGAACAAATTCGCGTGAACCTGTAGCAATCAGCAAGTTATTAACTTCAAAGAAATCATTGTTGCACTCAACGTGAAAAATGCTTCCTTGTTTTCCTTTGATGTTGGCATGTCCATCGATGACAGTGATCAGTTCGTGCTTTAATTGTGCACGTACACCGGCTTGCATTTTGTGAACGATACGATTCTTACGTTGAACGATTTTGCTTACATCAATGGTCGCTTCAGCGTTTATCGTTATTCCAAACTTATCGAAATGATGAAGATTTCGAAAAAGATGTCCGCTTTGCAAAAAAGCTTTTGTTGGAATACATCCTTCATTTAAACACACGCCGCCAATTTTGTTTTCTTCAAAAAGGATGACTTTTATGTTATGTGCTGCAGCACGTTCTGCAGCTGTATAACCAGCTGGTCCTCCACCAATTATTCCTAAATCGAACATGTTTATTGTTTTTTATCTCCATGGGTTATTGCCTAAACGCCAAGGATTATTATCAAATAGAACTTGTAGTCGTTTGCAAAAATACGACAAATATTTTGTTTTTGTTTCTTTGAACCATTTTTTTCATTTTCCTTTAATTAGATATAATATCATGCAAAAGAAGAAATTATATTGTATCTTTGTGAAAGAACATTTGTCTGTTTGCATTAAAAAACATTGTTTTGTATATATTAAATATCTATTACAAAAATACAATGACATTCAACGATTAGATTTTAGAAATCACATAATAAATCTGTTGCCTATCTTTCAATGCGTTTTCGTAAGGATTAAATCAAAGAAACGAATGGCTGTTGCAAAGCTAAACATAGTTTGTTCATTATTTTGTATAACCATATAAATTCATCAAAAGAATAGTATGAAACGAGCCCAAAAAACATATGATTATGTAAATGTGTAAGAGTGAGTTCTATATATTCTTAGTGCAAAAAAAAATTAAAACTAAACGTATGAAAGTAACATGTAAGAAAGAAGGGGGCATGACAAAAGTCATTTTTCATGCTGACACCATTGATCCATCAGGAATGAGCGTGGTGGGAAATTTTAATAATTGGGACATCAAACATGGCCTCACGTTTGCAAATGATTCAAAAGAATTGACCGTTTCAGTTCCGTCTGATTTGAAGGAAATTTCATTCAAATTTTATGACAGCGTGTACGATTGTTGGTGTGAAGTGTATGACAACGGAGAACTTTATTCGGGATTAGAACGTTATTTTTCACATAATGAAGTCGGGACTACCAACATTTGCATTCCGTTGGCTGACATTGAAACCAAAGAGAAAAAAACAGTAACTAAAAAATCATCAGGTACCAAAACAGCTGAATCGACTCTTTCGAAAACGAAAAAGAGTTCAAAATCATCTTCAAAATAATTCATAAAATTCCATTTTGACGAGGACGTTATTCCTCTGAATCTTATGAATTCGGTTAGTAATCAATGAGCTGAAATGAATTTGCCGAAACGTGAAAATGTTCGTTTTGGTTCGTTGTTTTATTTGCCTGTTTAAGTAAATATATCGATATTTGCTAAAAAAATTAGCGAGGTATTACAGATGAATTTTATTGAAGAGTTACGTTGGCGAGGCATGATTCATGATATGATGCCCGGCGTTGAAGAGATGCTGCAAAAGCAAATGGGAGTAGGATATGTTGGAATTGATCCAACGGCCGATTCGTTGCATATTGGTCATCTGGTTGGTGTGATGATGTTAAAACATTTTCAGCGATGCGGTCACAAACCTATTGCGTTGATTGGTGGCGCAACGGGCATGATTGGTGATCCGTCGGGAAAATCGCAAGAAAGAAACTTGTTGAGTGAAGAAACGCTACGACATAATCAGGAGTCCATAAAATTACAATTGTCAAAGTTTCTCGATTTTGACTCAAAAGTTCCCAATGCAGCTGAACTGGTTAACAATTACGATTGGATGAAAGGAATTTCATTTCTCGATTTCATTCGAGACATCGGGAAGCATATCACCGTCAATTACATGATGGCGAAAGATTCAGTCAAGAAACGATTGAACAACGAAAGTGCTGAAGGAATGTCTTTTACCGAATTTACTTACCAGCTTGTTCAAGGATATGACTTTTTGTATCTCTATCAACACAAACATTGCACTTTGCAAATGGGAGGTTCGGATCAATGGGGCAATATCACCACAGGAACTGAACTCATTCGTCGAAAAGCGAACGGAGAAGCATTTGCGTTGACTTGTCCACTCATTACGAAAGCTGATGGTGGAAAATTTGGGAAAACTGAATCAGGAAATGTTTGGTTAGATAAACGCTACACTTCGCCGTATAAGTTTTATCAGTTTTGGTTGAATGTCAGTGACGCCGACGCTGAAAAGTACATCAAAATCTTTACATTTCTGACAAAGGAAGAAATTGACGTGTTGGTTCAGCAACAACAAGAAGCTCCTCATTTGCGTCCTTTGCAAAAAGCGCTTGCTCGCGAAGTCACTGTCATGGTTCATTCTCAGGAAGATTATCAAAGCGCTGTCGAAGCCTCATCCATTTTATTTGGAAATTCAACTTCCGAACAATTAAAACAAGTAGATGAAGACACTTTATTGTCTGTTTTTGAAGGAGTTCCTCAATTCAATGTTGACAAATCTATTGTTGAAAATGGTGTCAAAGCCATTGATTTGTTGGTAGAGCATTGTTCAATTTTTCCGTCAAAAGGTGAAATGCGCAAGTTAGTTGCTGGTGGAGGCGTTTCAATCAACAAAGAAAAATTGAATGAAAGTGATCAATTGATCACGGTCAATGATTTATTGAATAATCGCTATTTATTAGTTCAAAAAGGCAAAAAGAATTATTTTTTGTTGATCATGAAATAAAGAATCACAAAAACATCATTTTTTGAAATAAGGCAGAGAAAAGGAGTGTTCGCATAGCTTCTTTTCTCTGTTTTTTTTTACAAATATTTATGTACAATGTCAAAAGCAATGACAAACAAAAAAACAGCAAAAACTTTTCGAAAGATCGATGTAGGCATTTTAACGGCTACAAGAGAACCGAAAAAGGCTCCTACCACAATGCCGATGGCTATTAAGCCCGCATAAAGCAAATTAAGGTGTCCTGAATTGGCATATACAATGACACTGGGTAAGCCTACAGGCAACTGCAATGCTGCCAATGAAGTAGCTGCTGCCGCTTTGGGATGATATCGAAACAGCTTAACTAAGGCCGGTACGATGACAATACCGCCACCTTTGCCGAACATTCCTGCAAGCACACCTGAAATAACGCCTAACAAAATGAAGGCCCAAACAGGTTCTTTTTTTTGTTCTTTTACATCTTCTTCTTTGGCAGGGGAATCAATGTTGGAAGCAGTTTTCTTTTTGTTCTTTTTGAAAAAAGAAGGAATATCCAGATAATCAATACTGATGTAAAGTAAGAATGCAGCGTATAGTTTGGTTAACAACGTGTTATTTATATTTACCGCAAAATAGGCACCAAGGAACGAGCCTGCCAGCAAGCCAAGCGAAATCCAGAGGGCATTTTTAATGTCAATATATCCTGCCTTATAAAATGCAACGACCCCTAAAATGCTGACAGGTAGCAACATGGCTGTTAACGATATGGCATTAGCATTGAGAATGTTAAACCCAAAGATGGCAATCAGTGTTGGAACCAGTACAACTCCGCCTCCAATACCAAAAAATCCCGAAAGGATTCCGGTGATTAGGCCTAAAACCAATAATCCAATTTCGACTGAATCAATAGATAGATGTATCATAAACAAGTTTTTATCGATTGCTTTTTTTTATTTGATCGTCAAATCAATAAAGCGCATCTTAAATAAAATTAAACAGAATGAGCAACCGATTAACGGTCGGAGCTTGATTCATAAATGGTAGGATCAAAGCCTTCAAGCGCTTCTTTCCGTTCGATGCAGGTGCCGCATTTTCCACAATGTTTTTCGCCACCTTTGTAGCATGAATATGTTTTTGAGAAGTCAACGTGAAGGGATTGACCAATTAAAGCAATGTCACGTTTGGTGATGTCGCAATAAGGAGAAACAACCGCAATATGATTGATGGTACCTTCACGAGCTGCATCAGCAAATGAATCGATAAATGAACGTCGGCAATCAGGATAAATGGCATGATCGCCAAAATGGTTACCGAGCAACACGGTATCTAAATCTCGACTTTCAGCTAATCCGACAGCAATGCTTAACATAATTCCGTTTCGAAACGGAACGATGGTTTGTTTCATGTTGTCGTCCGCATAATGTCCTTCGGGAATGTCACCTCCATTTTTGAGCAGATTACTCTTAAAATATTGATGAATAAAATGGAGCGGAATAATTAAGTGTTCAATGCCCAATGTCTTGCAGTTTTCTTTGGCATATTCGATCTCCCGATCGTTGTGTTTAGATCCGTAATGAAACGAAACAGCGAGCTCAATCTCTTGTTGAAATTGATAAAGAAGGGTTGTACTGTCCAAGCCTCCTGAGTAAACTAATAAGGCCTTCATTCAGTCAAGTTTGATGATGATTTATGCTGGCTGCAAAGTTAGTTAAAATAAAGCAATCATCAACAATCGATGTTATTACAATGCTTTTTCACGAAGCAGGTATTCTGCAATTTGAACTGCGTTTAAGGCTGCTCCTTTACGGATTTGATCACTTACGCACCAAAAAGTCAATCCATTGGGATTAGCAATGTCTTTGCGAATTCGACCAACGTAAACGGGATCCTTCCCTGAAATAAAAAGAGGCATTGGATAAATTTTTTCTTGCGGATTGTCCTCAACGACAACGCCTTCTGCTTTAGCAAAAGCTTCTTTGGCTTGTTCTACTGAAATAGGATGTTCGGTTTCAACCCATACGGCTTCGGAATGAGCACGCAATGAAGGAACTCGAACGCACGTGGCACTGACTTCTGCTTGAGTGTGCATGATTTTGCGCGTTTCATTGTACATCTTCATTTCCTCTTTCGTGTATCCGTTTTCCAGAAAAACATCCACTTGCGGGATCATGTTAAAAGCCAGTTGATAAGCAAATTTAGAGACTACAACCGGTTCTTTGTTGATGACCTGTTTGTATTGCTCCATTAATTCATTCATGGCAGCTGCTCCGGCTCCACTCGCAGCTTGGTAGGTAGCCACATGGATACGTCGAATAGGCGAGAGGTCGTTCAACGGTTTCAAAGCCACTACTAATTGTATGGTGGTGCAATTGGGATTGGCAATAATGTTTCGAGGTCTTATCTTAGCGTCGGCTGCATTTACTTCGGGAACCACCAATGGCACATCGTCATCCATACGAAAAGCACTTGAGTTATCAATCATGACAGCTCCGTGTTTGGTAATGGTGTCGGCAAATTCTTTGGAAACAACAGCTCCAGCTGAAACAAAGGCAATTTTTACATCTTTAAAGTCATCATTATGTTTTAATTCTTTCACAGGAATGTTTTTTCCGTTAAATACAAAGGAGCTTCCTGCACTTCGCTCAGATCCAAACAAAAGGAGTTCGTCTATTGGGAATAGTCTCTCTTCCAATACTTTAAGAAATTCTTGACCGACTGCGCCGCTGGCGCCAACAATTGCAATTTTCATTCGACTATAAATATTGTGAAATTAGAAAAAATATTTTACATTTATGCACTTTTTATGGTTTGAGCGTTCCTCGATAGAACGACAAATTTCTTGCAAAATTACGCCATTTTGTTGATATGAATTACAATATGAAGAAAATTATTCTGATTTTGTTGCTTTTTGTCCCATCTTGCATTCAGGCGCAGTATGAAGATTCCTTTTCAGATGGAGATTTTACCAATCAACCCACGTGGAGTGGAAATGTGGATAAATTTGTTGTCAATGCAGCTTTTCAGTTGCAGTTGAATGCCTTACCGGTCACTTCTATGGCCTATTTGTCCACTGCTTCGAAAGCTATCAATAATGCTTCGTGGAGTTTTCACCTGAAAGCAGGCTTAGTGCTAACCAGTGCAAACTATGTCAGTTTTTACTTAGTTTCCGACAGTGCTAATTTATCAGGTCCATTAAATGGTTATTATCTGATGATTGGCAATACCAACAAGGAAATTGCATTGTATCGTCAACAAGGAATGCAAAAAATGAAGCTGGCAGCAGGTTCTGCAAATCGATTGCCGACGACGGGATCAGTCACAGAGGTCTTTGTAACTGTTACGAGAGACTCGCTTGGAAACTGGTCTGTTTATTCAAAACTGCCGTCAGAAAGTGAAATGAAACAGGAGGCATTCGTACGTGATACCGTAGTGAAGCAAAGCCTATTTTCAGGAATTTTTTGTAATTATTCCTCGTCAAACAGCACAAAGTATTTTTTTGACGATTTTAAAGTGACTGGAAATCCTTATGTGGATCGAACTCCTCCTTCCATTGTGTCGTATCAACTTCTGAATTCAAAGCAGTTACAATTGATTTTCTCTAAAAATATTGTCATTGACAGCGCTCATTTTCATTTTTCTCCGCTGCTCGCTGATTATCATGTGGAGCTTCATCAAAATCAGTTACTCTTTACTTTTGCTACGCCCATCCCGAGTCGTACTGCCTTTACGTTGCAATTATCAAATATTCAAGATGAATGGGGAAATTGGATGCAACCTGTTACCGTCGATTTCGGAATATGGAATACCACCTTCGGTGATTTGGTTTTCAATGAATTAATGGTGCATCCGACACCGGTTGTTGGCTTGCCTGATGCTCAGTACATTGAACTCTATAATCGGTGCGATTTTCCGATACAGCTTAAGAATTGGACATTGACTTACGGATCAAAAAATTATTTGATTAACGATGGCAAGATCATGCCTCATGAGGTTGTAATTTTATGTAGTGAGTCGAAACGAACCCTTTTATCGTCCTTTGGAAATGTGATTTCAGTGAATGGATTTCCTGTAATGGCTCAATCGGGACAGCGTTTGATGTTGAAAAATGAAAAGGATTCACTGATTGCTTTTTTGACCTATTTAGATGCGTGGTATCAGAATGATTTTAAGGCAAGTGGTGGTTGGTCGTTGGAGTGTATTGATGTTTCTAATCTATCAGGAAGTTCAGCCAATTGGAAAGCCAGTGAAAATCCAACGGGAGGAACCCCTGGCCGTGCTAATTCTATTGTCGGTATTTGTGTCGATAATCTGGTTCCTGATGTTGTTTCTTTTACCTTTTCATTGCCAGATACGTTAACGATTTTGTTTAATAAATCAATGATGTTGAATGAATTGAACAATTCGTCAAATTATCAAGGTTTTGTGTATTTCAATACTTCCGTTTATCAAAGTGATTTTCCTGAAGGTAAATGGGTAAAAATCAAGTTAGAAGGAATTTTGAATCAGGAACATTTATTTCATTTCATGATTCACGGAGTTGATTTAAACAGGCATGAGTTGACGAAAGAGATTGTTTTTGGAATTCCTGACAGTTGTTTCCGATACGATGTTGTCATTAACGAAATATTATCGCATCCAAAAACGGATGGAACTTCTTTTGTTGAACTGTACAATCGTTCCGAAAAAGTGATTGACTTGAAATCGTTGTGGTTGAATCGTGTAAAATCGAACGGAGCGTTGGATGTCGGATTTCCCATTACATCGTCCGGATTTCAACTTTTCCCGCATCATTATGTGGTATTGACCAAAGATCGGCAAAAAGTGAAGCCTTTTTATACGATGCCTGATTCGGCTCAGATCATTGAGATGCCTATGTTTCCTTCATTGCCAAATGCTTCAGGTAATGTTTTGTTGATCCATCGAAATGGAAATATCATTGATTCAGTGAGTTATAATGAATCCTGGCATGATCCAATCATTGCCAATCCAGCCGGAGTGTCCTTTGAACGAATATCGCCAGAGGAATTGATTTTCTCTCCATCGAACTGGCATTCAGCTTCTTCCACTGTTGGTTATGCTACTCCAGGATATCAGAATTCTCAATATAAAACCATACCTTCAACTGCTGAAGCATCGAACTGTTTTTGGTTGGAAAAACCTTATTTCTCGCCTGATAATGACGGTAACGATGATTTACTTTGGATGAATTATGCCATGCCTGACGTGGGTTTTTCAGCCACCTTTACGATTTATGATGTGACAGGCAGACAAGTTAGAAAATTGACCAATAATGCTTTGCTTGGCACAAAAGGAGCTGTTTCATGGAATGGACTTAACGATCATGGTGCAAAAGTTCCGGTTGGAGTTTATGTGGTGTACGTCGATGCCGTTAACTTGACAACGGGGAAAAGAATTCAAGCAAAAATAGCTTGTGCTTTATCTGCTAAATAGCTTTTTGTGGAAATTCATCAACACTAAAATGGCTTTAATAAGGTGAGTCGTTTTCGTTGGCTTACCAATGAATGTTTTTTTGAATGAAGCGGATCAAACTTTTAGCCATTGTTTTTTGCTCAGTCGCATTTGGATGTCCGCTTCGCTGTTTGTAAGGGAAAAAATGAACTAATATATGAGGATCGTTCATTTGACTGACCGCTTTTGAAATGTAACCCGGCCATGGCGATCCGGGTTTTGTGGCATCCATATCTCCCAAAACACAAATAATGAAAGCATGAGGATATTTTTGACGAATCGATTGTACAAAATGACGGTAAGCAGCCACAATAAAGCTGCTATCCGGTTTGACTGCTCCAAACCGATGGATGAATTGCGGGTTATTGGGCATATTGACAAGCCATGAATCATTTTGAAAAAGATTGATCACCACTACATTAGGTTGATAAAGGGCAAAGTCCCATTTATGAATGGAATCTGTTGGATCCACTCGATCGTACATTTCGGGCATGATCAACGGAAACCAACTGACCATGATTCCAATGCCGCTTTTAGCAATGCAACTGTATTGAGCATGAAAATATTGTGCTGTGATAGCGGCATAAGTGACGGCATTATTTTCAAAACATCCTAAAGATGAATTGTTTCCGTTTGGATCTTCCACTCCGTAACCACACGTGATGGAATTGCCGTAGAATTCTATTTTCCTTTTGGGCGCTTTATCCGAAGGCAGAACAATGCCATTATCGGGCATTTCAAATCCAAAAAAGATTGTTTTTCCTTTATCCCATTCCGTTCGTTTGAAAAGCTGAACGATGTGTCTTTTTCGTTTTAATCCGCTTGCTAAACGGTAGCAACGTTTGATAGTGTCAGTGTGAATTTTTGCATATACTTTACCGTCAAGAACGACATTGTAATAATTGCCGGTGTCAGAGTCCTGCATTAATGCGGCAATAGCAGACCCTTTAAAACGGAGCATGACACTATTGCCCGACCAAGAAAGTACAGCGCCTTGAGGTTGAAAAAAAATGCGTCCCTGATAGGTTATGTTTTTGTTGTTATATGGAATAAATACATTAGAAGCAGCAACTGCTGTAACCATTTCGGAGATTATCCATGTGATGTAAAAGATGAGCCGGCGATGTATGGTCATGATTAAAATGGGTTGAATCGGTGAGACAGGCAATCTGTTAAAAAAATAATAATTTATTTAGATTCATCAGTTTATTTTGGAATAATATTGATCATTCATTTGAATAGCGAATCCATTTCCAAATTTCTTTCCAGGTTGTTTTTTTGCCATACATCAAAATGCCGGTACGATATATTTTTGCAGCGATCCATGTTGTGAACAAAAAGGAGATAATGAGTAGGGCAGAAGAAAGCACTTTTTCCCACAGAGGAACGTCAAACGGCAAACGAACCATCATCACAATGGGCGAAGTGAAAGGAATGATGGAACACCAAAAAGCTAAAGGGCCGTCGGGATTTTGCAGACTGTAAACGGCAGCATAAAACGCAAAAATGATGGGAATAGTCACTGGAAGCATAAATTGCTGCGTATCAGTTTCATTATCGACGGCTGAGCCAATGGCAGCGAAAAGAGAAGCGTAGAGTAGATAACCTCCTAGAAAATAAAAAATAAAAAATCCTGTAATTTCCCATAGATTGATTCCTTGTAATCCTTGTAGGATACTTACAATAGCTTGTTGAACCGATTGATTGTCAAGAGAAACATTTGGTGCGGTTTGTTGTAGGTTGGCAATAGAATTACCAAAAATAGCCATACCTGCGGCATTGCTGATGACGACGGTCAGAATGACCCACAGCAGAAATTGAGTTAATCCAACGAAGGCGATGCCAATAATTTTCCCCATCATCAATTGGAAAGGACGAACAGAAGAAATGATCACTTCCACAATGCGGTTGGTTTTTTCTTCCACAACACCACGCATGACTTGTGCTCCATACATAAAAATGAAAAGATAGATCAGAAAAGTCGTTAATGCTCCAACGATGGTGGCTACTTCAGTAGAGGTAACTGTTTCTTTTCCATTGGAATCCAATTTGATGGTTGAAACTCGAACAGGCGTCTGTGCATTTTTGATGATTTGTTTAATGTTGGGAATGTTAGAAGCTTCTAATTTTTTATTTTCGATGTATTTGCTCAAATGATCAGCAATGTAGGATTTTAATTCCATACTGACTTGTGTTTGAGAAAACAATGTTACGGCCGTTGAATCTTTTGTTAAATCACCCGAAATGACTAAAATGGCATAATAATCTTTGGACAGCGTTTCTTTATTGATCGCTTTATCAGGCTCTTGAGCCACTTCAAAATGGAATGCTTCGTTGGAAGGAATGGCCTGTGACAATTGATTGGTTTGATCCACAATGACAATGGTTTTGGTTCCGGCATCTTTTGAGGTCGATAGCCATAATGGAATGACCATGATGGCTGCAAAAAGTAACGGTGTAACAAATGTCATTACTAAAAAAGATTTCTTCAGAACCCTGGTGGTATATTCTCGTTTGATAATTATTCCAATTTTGTTCATACTGGCTGATCGATGAGAAAGTTATTAAAGAGTTGACTGTGCGTTTTGAACGATTTGAATAAAAATATCGTTCATACTCGGAATTTCTTCTTCAAAAGAAAGAATGGAAAAGGATGAAAGCAATTGTGCAATGATTTCATTTGGATGACAGTCACCGGGTTCAATTCGAAGAATGGTTTTTTGATTGATCAATTGTTTGCTCAAAATTCGATAACACGGCGAAGGTGCTATCCATTCGTGATTGCCTTCCAAAACTAAACGGTAAATATGTGTTCTGAATTGTTGTTTGATGTCGTTTACAGCTCCCTGCAACACGACAACGGATCGATTTAACATGGTGATATCATCACATAATTCTTCAACGGAAGCCATGTTGTGGGTTGAAAAAATGATGGTGGCGCCTTCGTCCCGCAAACGAAGCATTTCTTGTTTCATGATAGCGGCGTTCAATGGATCAAACCCGCTGAACGGTTCGTCAAAAATCAAAAGTTCAGGCTCATGCACAACAGAAATGATGAATTGTACTTTTTGTTGCATTCCTTTTGAAAGATCTTCCACTTTCTTGTCCCACCAGGATTGCATTTCCAATCGATCAAACCATTTCTTTAAGCGGATCATGGCGTCTGCTTTCGACATTCCTTTCAACTGAGCTAAATAAAGGGATTGTTCTCCAACTTTCATTTTTTTATACAATCCTCTTTCTTCCGGCAGATATCCGATTCGTTGAATGTCATTTGCTCGTAAGGGTTTGTTATCAAGAAAAATAGAGCCTTGATCCGGCGCTGTAATCTGATTAATAATGCGTATTAACGTTGTTTTCCCTGCTCCGTTTGGCCCTAATAAACCGTACACAGAATGACGTTGAATGGAAAGGCTGACCTGATTTAAGGCTACATGCTTGTTGTATTTTTTACTGACGTTTTGAATTTCAACAAATGCCATAAAGAAAGATTGAAAGATAAAAAGAGAGAATGGCAATCACTTTGCGTCTCGTTGCGAAAGCTAAGCGAAGATTTGCAAATATAATTAAACTCCAATAAACAACAAAATTCTTTATAAATGATGATGATCTTGAAGGATATTCGCTATCTTTGATAAAGAGTTATGATTGATGCAGATTGTTTCGTATCAGTCATTTATATCTTATTTTTAATCAAATTGAAATGATCCGTTTATGTATTTAGCAAAAATATCTGTTGTAAATTTTAAAAACTTAGCTCAGATTGATTTAGATTTTTCTGCTAAAATGAATTGTTTCATTGGTAACAATGGCATGGGAAAAACCAATTTATTGGATGCCATTTATTATTTGTCTTTTTGTAAGAGTTTTACAAATTCCATGGATACACAAAACATTCATCATCAACGAGATTTTTTTGTGATTCAAGGTAATTATCATCGCAATGAACCCGACGATACGCTCGTTTATTGCGGCTTTAAACGACGACAAAAAAAGCAATTTAAGTTGAACAAGAAAGAATACGAACGCCTTTCGGATCACATTGGTTACCTACCTTTAGTTATTATTTCTCCTTTTGACAGCGCTTTAATCAGCGATGGCAGTGACGAACGACGACGTTTTCTCGATAGCGTCATTTCTCAGTACAACAAACCTTATTTGGTCGATCTTATTCGTTACAACAAAGCATTAATGCAACGAAACAGTTTGTTAAAAAATGATTCATCATCGGACGATTTAGTGATCGATATCATTGAAGAGCAAATGGCTCAAAGTGCTAAGGCTATTTATGAAGCCCGAAGTGCATTTATCGATGAATTTGTACCTGTCTTTGAAAGTCGGTTTAAGGCCATTTCGGGTCAACAGGACAATGTCTCTTTGAAATATCAATCACAATTGGAGGAGGAAGATCTATTGGCAGCTTTACGTCAACATCGTGAACGCGATCGATTGATCGGATATACTACGGTCGGAATTCATCGGGATGACATGGAAATGTTGTTGGACGGTTTCCCCATTAAACGAATCGGTTCGCAAGGGCAAAACAAATCGTTTCTTATTGCCATGAAATTAGCACAATATGACATCATCAAACGATTTTCACATGTAAATCCGTTGTTACTCTTGGACGATATTTTTGATAAATTAGATGCTGAGCGCGTCGAACGGCTGGTGCGTTTGGTTGGAGAAAATGATTTTGGACAGATTTTTATCACCGATACAAATCGTGATCATTTAATTGAAATCCTAAAATCTTCGACTTTAGAAGTGAAGTATTTTTATGTCGATCAGGGGAATATCATTCCTTATTGATTTTTTTCTTTTTGGGATGCTTTTAAAAACCAATGGCTTTCAATTGTAATCCTTCTTTTTGATCGAAGCCAAACATGAGATTCATATTTTCAACTGCCTGACCTGAAGCCCCTTTCAGTAAATTGTCAATCATTGAAATAACCACCAGCGTGTCATCATGTTTTTCTAAATACAAAATACATTTGTTCGTATTGATCACTTGTTTCATGTCGGGATTTTGATCCGTTACCACCGTAAATGGAGAAGATTCATAAAATTCTCGATACAATGCGTAAGCGGCATCAATGGTCAAGGTGTTTTTGGTGTACAATGTGGTGAAAATACCTCTGGCAAAATCGCCTCTCAATGGAACAAAATTAATCGGAGCATTGAACGTAGGTTGCAGTTGAAGAATGGATTGCTTGATTTCAAAGAGGTGTTGATGCGAAAAAATCTTATAAGCTGAAATATTATCATTTCTCCAACTGAAGTGAGTTGTAGATGAAGGTTTTACTCCAGCACCCGTTGATCCCGTAATGGCATGTACATGCAATTCATTTGCCATCTGTTTTTGTGCTAATGGCAATACGGCAAGTTGAATAGAAGTGGCAAAGCACCCGGGATTTGCAATGTAATGTGCTTTTTTAATTTGTTCCAGATTTAACTCTGGTAACCCGTAAACGAACGAATGATCCTTGCTTTTCATTCGATAATCAGTTGACAAATCAATGATTTTGACGGACGGAGATAGGGAATGCTTTTGCAGAAACGTTTTGGTGTCGCCATGTGCTGTGCAAAAGAAAAGGAGATTCACCTCATTGATCTGATCCAACAGATCGGTAAAAATCAGCGAAGTTTCACCCAACAACCCACCGTGTACCTCGGTAATGGGTTTATGGGCATTGCTTTGACTGTGCACAAATGCAATTTCAACCTTCGGATGATGAATTAGAATTCTGATTAATTCTCCGGCAGTGTATCCGGCTCCGCCAATAATGCCAACTTTAATCATAAATGAAAAGCTTTGAAATTCAATTGTTTATTTGCTTTTTTAATCATCGGCTAAAAGAGATGGACGTCGTTTTTTTGTTCGTTCCATGGCCTGTTCCAATTGCCATTCGGCAATTTTTCGATCATTGCCTGATAACAAAATATCGGGTACTTTCCATCCGTTAAATTCGGCCGGTCTGGTGTAAACGGGAGGCGCCAACAGATGATCCTGAAATGAATCAGTAAGAGCAGATTGTTCATCACTCATTGCTCCCGGCAAAAGGCGCACAATCGCATCGGTCATCACAGCAGCTGCCAGTTCGCCGCCCGTCAAGACATAGTCGCCAATGGATATTTCACGGGTGATCAGATGTTCCCTGACCCGTTCGTCAATCCCTTTGTAATGACCGCACAAAATCAAAAGATTCGATTGCAACGAAAGTTGGTTGGCTATCGCTTGGGTAAACGGTTCACCGTCCGGTGAAGTATAGATGATTTCATCGTATATTCTTTCCTTTTTTAAAGCATTGATTGCAAGATAGATTGGCTCAATTTGCATCACCATGCCGGCATTACCGCCAAAAGCATAATCATCAACACGGCGATGCTTTTTGTCGGTTGAATAATCACGTAGATTGTGAAGATGAATCTCAACAATGTTTTTTTGAATGGCACGCTGGATGATGGAATGAGCAAAAGGACTTTCCAATAATTCAGGTAACACAGTCAAAATGTCAATTCGCATGAGACGGTTTGATTTAACACAAAGTGAATGATTTGTGGTGAAACAATGGGTGGTTCTGAATGCTTTTAATCGGTGGTACTTGAGGGTTCCGAATCAGCTTCGTTTTTCACAACGTCAAAATCGGTTATGCCATTATTTACAAGCAAATTATACCAACTAATAATTTTTTTGATGTCGGAATTATGTACTTTTTCTTTATCAAAATCGGGAATGATGGATTCAAAGTAGCTTCGAAGGATTTTTGGATCAGCCTTTGGGTCAACGGAAGCAATGTTTCCTGCTTCTTTGTTTTTTATTTTGGCAAATACGTTAATAAGAGGCAATTCTTCCGTTTCGGTGTAAATAGAAATATCTCCCAGTGAGACAACCCGATCATTAGCCAAAGCAACCGTTCTTTTTTTGTCAATTAACGATTCAATGATCATATTGTTTTTGCCATGCGCAACGAGCTTGAATAATCCTGGTTTGCCTGAAACCGATAAAATGTCTTTTAACATAAAAGTTGGGTTTTCGTTGTTTTGAATTGAAACGTGATGTTCTACAAAAATTGAATACAAAAATAGTCGCTTTTAAGTAAAACAGCAAATGCATTGTTCATTTCGCATGATTCTACTCAACGTTGTTCAAGGAATGAGGTTTTCCTCTTTTTAAAAATGCCATGCAGCATGGTTGGCTGGTTCATCTTTTTCATGGTCAATCAGCATCAAGTTAATAAATAAAGGAGTGATGAAACCCGATTCGGAAACAAAAGTGAACTAAAAAAAGCGCTGTTTCATTCTTGTTTAACGTTATTGATGAAGGAAAGAAGGATATAGATGAAACAGCGCTTGAAGATTTGGGGATTTGAACAAGTTATTCTTTTTCCCAGCCTACAATTTTGTTGAGTGGTTTGTCAAAATAGAATTTGTAAGTCAGAACTTGATTCATTCCTTGAGGATTATTCATTGAAAAAGTGTGGCTCATTTGCCAACCGATAAACGTCTTTTTGAAATTTTTAGCATAGTCATACGCCTGATTCATGACCATTTTGGAGGAATCGGCATAAGCATCGACCATTTTTTTGATGGCTTTTGTAGCTTTTAACGATTTGGCCGTAATGGCATTCTTGGTTTGTTGATCGGCTAATGATTGATAATTGTTGGCTTTACGTAACAGTTGCACGTACGTTGAATCTTTTTGATACGTTGAAAATAAAGAATCTAAAGCGCCAAAACTAATGGAATGATAACTTTTAGCATCAGTGACAATCGTTTTCATTTGTTGTTTGATCATTTTTTGAGCTGAATGCTCGTTGCTTCCGCAAGCTGAAAGCAGGAAAGCAATGGAAAGAAAGAAAATCAGTTTTTTCATACGCGTTGTGTTTTAAAAGTTTTGACAATGAAGTGATTAGATATGTTTTACAAAGATACATTGATTTAGTTGAAATGATACAGCTCTTTTGATTTTTAAATGTTCGATGCAAATGAATGCTATCATGTTAGTTGTAGTGCCACAAGAGGTTGAACGCCAATATAAAAACCATTGATGGATGAATCGAGCACTAAATAACATATAGTCAGGCGAATATATTTTTTCAAGTTTAAAAGATTCAAAGCATTAACAACTCCATAAAAGAATATATAATTATTTAATAAACAATATGTTGAATTGTTTTTAATTCAGGATTGGTTTAAAGTCTTTGCATGGTTTGACGTACCATGATTGATTTCCATTGAGCAAAATCGCCTTCAATGATATGTTGACGGGCATCGCGCACAAGCTGAAGATAAAAAGCCAAATTGTGAATAGAAGCAATTTGCAACGCCAAAAATTCTTTGCTGACAAACAAATGCCTGACATAGGCTTTGGAATAGGCCTGGTCAACATAGGATGTTCCGTTGGGATCTAACGAAGAAAAATCGTTTTTCCATTTTTCATTTTTCATGTTTAAGATACCTTGATAAGTGAAAATCATGCCATTACGGCCGTTTCGTGTTGGCATGACGCAATCAAACATATCCACTCCGCGTTCGATTCCTTCCAGGATATTGGCCGGAGTGCCTACTCCCATCAAATAACGGGGTTTATCTTTTGGCAGAATCTCGTTGACTATTTCAATCATTTCGTACATTTTTTCGGTAGGTTCGCCAACGGCTAATCCACCGATGGCATTGCCCGCTTGATCTTGTTGTGCAATAAATTCAGCTGATTTTTTGCGAAGATCCGGATAAACACATCCTTGTACAATGGGGAAAAATGCCTGATTATGTTCATAAATAGGCGCTGTTTCTCTGAATCGATTCAATCCTCTGATCAACCAACGATGTGTCAGTTCCATTGAATCTTTGGCGTACTGATAGTCGGCTGTTCCCGGAGTGCATTCATCAAAAGCCATCATAATGTCAGCGCCGATGATGCGTTGGATGTCAACGACGTTTTCGGGTGTAAAAAGATGTTTTGATCCATCAATATGCGATCGAAAATGAGCGCCTTCTTCTTTGAGTTTTCTGTTTTCCGACAATGAAAAAACCTGAAAACCACCACTGTCTGTTAAAATCGGCTTGTCCCATCCGTTGAAACGATGCAATCCGCCGGCTTGTTTCAGAATTTCTAATCCCGGTCGCAAATATAAGTGATAGGTATTCCCTAAAATAATTTGTGCGTGAATGTCATTTTTTAATTCGTGTTGATGAACTGCTTTGACTGATCCGGCTGTGCCAACCGGCATGAAAATTGGTGTTTCAATCGTGCCGTGATCTGTTTCTATCAGCCCTGCACGAGCATTTGTTTTTGTGTCCGTCAATTGTAATTGGAAGCGCATTTTTTTGTGTATTTCGTTTAATTGGAAATTTTTGATTAACATTGAAATCCCATCCATCCGTTTTCTGTCAGCGTATCGCTAAAATGTTCCAAACGGACCCATTCAAATTGATTTAATTTCGCTCTATCCCAGGGTGTTGCAACATGGATGTAATTATCGGTAAAGCCGGTCATCATTTTTCCTTTTCGATTTGATTCCCACAGTACTTTTCGCCGTTCTCCTTGATGTTGCAAATAAAATGCTTTTAATTTTTCATTAGAAAGTTGATGTAATCGATCACTTCGTTTTTTTCGATCGGCCAATGACACCGTATTTGCTATGGTTAAAGCTGCTGTATTGGCTCTTTCTGAATAAGTAAACACATGAAGTTGTGAAACAGGCAATTGCTGAATGAATTCATATCCATTTTCAAATTCGTCGTTTCCTTCGCCTTGCATACCCACGATCACGTCCACGCCAATGAAAGCATCGGGCATGCATTGGCGGATCCATTCTACTTTTTCCTTGAATAATTCACGTTGATAGCGTCGTCGCATTAATTTCAACATCGCATTGCTTCCCGATTGTAATGGAATGTGAAAATGAGGTGCAAAATGGGTTGAATGTGCTAAAAAATCGATGATCTGATTGGTGAGTAAATTGGGTTCAACACTTCCAATTCGATAACGAATTTCGGCAGGAATGTCATCCAGTGATTTCAATAAATCAAAGAATGTTTCGTTGGTCGATTTGCCAAAATCGCCAATGTTGACTCCCGTCAATACAATTTCCCGAGCTCCTTCAGCAATGGCTTGATTTGCTAATCGTATTGTGTCGGCAATGGTGCCATTTCTACTAGCCCCTCGAGCCAGCGGAATGGTGCAATAACTGCAATGATAATCACATCCATCTTGAACTTTCAAAAAGAAACGCGTTCGATCTTCATGCGATAGCGAGGGGTTAAAACGCTGAATGGAAGATGTTTCCATATGTTGTATCTCGGCTTTATTCTTTTTTGTCAACGAATCAAGATAGTGTATGACGTCGAATTTTTCATTCGCTCCCAGCACTAAATCAACTCCTTTGATGGCTGCAATATCTTGGGGTTTTAGTTGCGCATAACATCCGGTTACTACTACAAAAGCATTAGGATGTTGTTTGATAAGACGTTGAATGGCTTGGCGTGATTTTTTATCTGCCATTTCAGTGACCGTGCAAGTATTGATAATGCAGATGTCAGCTTGTTCGCCCAATCTGATTTTTCTAAATCCAATTTCTTTTAATTGAGTTGCAATGGTTGATGTTTCTGCAAAATTGAGACGACACCCTAACGTGTAAAGCGCCATTTTTTTATCTTGAAATTTTGATGTATCAATCATTTGATTTTCTTTTGTTCAACTAAAAATAGCATTTAAGTTTCGATTGTTAAAATAATCTTTGCCTTCGGGAGTATATAGATAGGCAAAAGTCTCTTGATACACTGTTTCAACTTCGCCTCTGGCAATTTTCATGGTGCTATTGATCATGCGATTTTCTTCTGAAAAAGGTTCTTTCAGAATGGCAAAAACCGAAGGAAGCCATCGCTCAGGAAACAAATCGGCATGAACGCCTCCTTTTTTGAATTTATTGATGTCGTGAATGATAAGTTGAAGTGCTTCCTTTTTACCTTCAAGAGAGGAAGGATCATGTTTGATATGTCGCTTCAATGCTTCGCGATTTGGATAGATTAATCCCACGGTATAAGGATTTTGGTTGTTGTGTAAAAATAACTGATCGATGTGATGTGAATTGGAAATCAAGGCTTCTTCAATGCCTTCGGGACTATATTTTTCTCCGTCGTTGCCAATTAATAAGCTTTTATAACGTCCCAAAACATATAAATAACCGTTTGCATCCATGTATCCCATATCTCCTGTGAAAAGCCAGCCGTTTTTTATGGCTTCGTTCGTGGCTAGTTCATTTTTCCAATAACCCGCCATCACATTTTCACCCTGAATGACAATTTCTCCTTTTTGATTGGTAGTCAATGTGTTGCCATTTGAATCTATGATTTTTAAGGTTAACGGTTTGACTAATTTGCCTGAAGAACCTAATAAATGATGCTGAGGGCCGTTGGAGGAAATAACGGGTGTGGCTTCCGAAAGTCCGTAACCTTGATACATGGGAATGCCTAAAGCATAAAAGAATTGTTGCAACTCAATGTCCAACAAAGCGCCGCCTCCGATAAAGAATTGCAAATTACCGCCAAATGCCTCTCTTAGTTTTGAAAAAAGCACTGCATCAAAAATTGTAACGAATGGATAAAGCGCTTTGTGCCATAGTTTTTTAGTTGTATGTCCGTATTGATGATAGGAGTAGGCAACAGATAAAGCAAAATGGAACAACAAGTTGGTTGTTTTTCCTTTGGCTCTGACCGCATTCTCGATGTTTTTTCTGAAATTTTTAGCTAATGAAGGCACACTCAACATCATGTGCGGTTTGATTTCTTTGATGTTAATTGGAATGTTTTTTAAGGTTTCCATGGGTGTTTTGCCTGTCTGCACTGTAGCTACACCGGCTCCGGAAGTCATAAAAATATAGAAACCAACAACATGAGCAAAACAATGATCTAACGGAAGAATGATTAATGTTCTCCAGGTCTCTGGGATGGTCAGTAATGTTAAAGATTGTTCAACATTGGCCGTGTAATTTCGGTGCGTAAGCATCACTCCTTTGGGATCGGCTGTAGTGCCTGAGGTGTATGTGATGGTTGCAATGTCATCATTTTGGATGGATTGTCCAATGGCAAGAAAGGTTTCGACGGGATGTTTTCTTAAATAGGAAATACCTGCTTCAAAAAGTTGGTTGACCGATATTTCTTTATCTTCATAATGTTCCAATTCATCGAGCACTACAATGACTTTGATAAAGGTCAAATTAGATTTGATGGCTCTGATTTTGGGCAATTGATTTTTGGAAACCAAAAGATAGCTGGCTTCCGAATGCTGCAATCTAAAAAGCAGATCGCTGCTTTCTTCGAGTTTTACCGATAAAGGTACGTTTATTAATCCGGCATAAAACATGGCCAGCTCTCCGATAATCCATAGATTGCGACTTTCGGAAAGCAATGCGGCATGTTCACCTTTTTGGGCTTCTAACGTCACCAAACCGGCGCCAAGTTGATAGACCAAATCTTTTGTTTCTAAATAGGTAGTTTCTTCATAGGAAGAACCTGTTTTTTCAAATAAAAAGGTATTTAAGGCATATCGCTCAACCGCTTCTTCAAATAAATCGATAATCGTACGTTTCATAAAAATCATTTTTAGTGAGATGAAAATCAAATTCATCCGCTTAGGATGATGTTCTTCGATTGTTCAATGTGTGTTTTGATGAACCCATTATTTTTGAACATCGTTAATCGTATCTTTCAACAATGGTTTTCTTTGAGGTGGTTTGATGGCGTATTTCAACAATTCGGGATGTTCTGCAATGTATCGTTTCCCGGCATTGTATCCGGCAAAATAGATGTTTTTGTAATTGCTGAAACTGAACATATCCAAACGAGGATCCATTGACACACTGATGACATCGTTTGAAATTTTAATTCCATCCTGAATATTGTTTTTCGACATCACACTCAAAACAGCATGTATGGCATCTGAAATGCTATTGATATGAGGATCAGGCTTAAATGGAGCCACCACCACCGAAATTTCTTCTTTGCATAAAGGACGAATGGGTTGGGCGGGTAAATTATTTAATACACCGCCATCCACATAATAGCTGGAATCAATTTTTACCACTTCAAAAATGCCAGGAATGGAAGCAGATGCTGCCACCCATTTGCTCAGTTCATCACCTGAAGAAGTATAGGTTATTTCGCCGGTGCTTAGATTCGTGGCACACGAGTAAAAAGGTTTTGAGAGTGAACTGTAGCTGTCTCCGGGAATGTATTTTTTAATGACATTGCACAACGCTTTATGGGTTGAAAATCCCGTTAAATCCTTTTCAAGATGAAAACGGATGATATTGTGCGTTTTATATAATTTCTCATGTTGAATGATTTCTAAAATCTCGTGTGGAGAATAGCCGGCGGCATAAAATACACCTACAACGGCGCCAATGCTTGTTCCGGAGATAATTTGCGGATAGATACCGTTTTCTTCCAATGCCTGAAGCACGCCAATGTGTGCAAACCCCAAGGCGCCGCCTCCACTTAAACAAATCCCAACTTGATAAGGTTGTGCCTGACTTGTGTTAGTGCTGATTAACCATCCGATTAAAAGGATTAAAAAATAGATCTTTTTCATGTGAATGTGATATGTTTTTGGATTCCCTGTTGTTTGATAAATAACTGATTATCTGTTTACTTCATTATATTGCGGCGTTTTCAAGCCTTGTTCGTACAAATACTCGGTGACAATGTCCAGAATTTCATCTCCATATTGTTGAATTCGTTTGTTTCCAAGCTCTTTGATGGATGAAAGTTCTTTGATTGTTGCCGGAAGTTGCGAAACAATCTTTTCGACGGCTATTTGTCTTAAAATGTCGTAAGGTTCCTGATCTAATTCTACCGCTTTGGCATTTCGCCACGCCATAATGCTAAAATAGAGTTGTTGGTTGGGTCGCGCTGAAGCTTGTTTTTTCTGATTCGCTTGGTCGTTGTTTGATGTTTGCTTTGTTTGTGATTCAACTATTCGAATTGCTTGCTTGTATTTCTGAGGAGAAAAGCCGTCTTGAGATTGCTCAAGATAAAACATTTTTTGAGCAAGATATTCGAGAAGTTCTTTTTGAATGGTTATCAGATTGGACGTTGCCTTTTTGTTTTTGTGAATCTTTTTCAATGTACTAATGGACAAAGAAAGCTTTCTAAGTGTCACAAGATAATGGGGAATGCTTTGCTTGATGTGATTCTGAAGGATGGAAAGATCATTTCCTTCTTTTTCAACATCAACCTGGAGTTGGTCAAGCAATTGGTTGTTCACAACATTAACTTGTTGATCAAATAGTTCTGTTATGCTCTTGATTTTTCTAATATCGTCGTCAGTGATCGGCTCAAAATCCGTTAAAATGGCAGAAATAAACGTTGTCCATTTTACCTTGAACAAAGAAAAATCAAACAGGTCGAACACTTCTTTTCTGAAATAATCATTTTCAGCTTTGATGAGTAATTGTTCATCGTTAATCCTTGATTTTTGTTGTTTCATAAAATGCATCACGGCAGGATCGGCAACTAACGTTTGTTGGTTGAACATGGTGGATAAAATCACACCATCCAAAGAGCGACAACGACTTAATGCAACATAAATTTGTCCATGAGCAAAGGCATTTTTAGCATCAATAATGACTTTGTCAAACGATAACCCTTGACTTTTATGAATGGTGATAGCCCAAGCTAGTTTCAACGGAAATTGGGTAAAAGATCCTAATATCTCTTCTTCGATTTGTTTTTTTTCGTCGTTGTAAACATAATGAATGTTTTGCCATTCCATGGGCTGTATGGAAACAGGCTTTGTTTCTCCATCGCAAAGGATGGTAATTGATTCATTATCAATAGCTTGAACGATTCCTATTTTTCCGTTGTAATACAACTTCTCCCCAGATGGATCATTTTTTAGAAACATGATGCGCGCCCCTTTTTTTAAGTGCAAATGTTGCTCGGTGGGAAACATCGATTCAGGGAAATTTCCTTGAATGATGGCATCATAGCAATGAATCGGCTGTTTGATGGCGCTTAAAAAATCGTTGTTCAATTGCAGAGCTTGCTGATTATGGGTGAACAGCATGATGTAATCACTTGATTGAAAATCAGGAATGTATCTTGATTTTAGGAGAGCTGTTACATCATCATTGAGTTGATTGTCACGAACTGCATTCAACAATTCGATAAAACGAGGATCTTTTTGCCTGTAAATATGTTCAAATTCAATGGTGACAAATCCGATTTTTTTTAAAGCAACACTTTCAAAAAAATAGAAGTTGGAATAATATGGAGATAAGATTTGTCGATCTTCGTCTGTAACGACGGGTGGCAATTGTTGTAAATCTCCCATCATGACTAATTGAACGCCTCCGAAAGGAGTTGAATCTTTTCGGTAAAAACGTAACGAAACATCGATAGCATCGAGAACATCAGCTCTAACCATACTGATTTCGTCAATGATTAACATTTCGATATGGCGAATCACTTCCATTTTTTTGGAAGAAAGATGGCTTTTGAAGTTTGGTTTCCCTTCACTTGGGATGAAAGGAGATAAAGGCAATCCAAAAAAGGAATGAATCGTTACGCCTTCAGCATTCAGAGCGGCAATTCCTGTTGGAGCAACCACCACACAACGTTTTGATGCAGTCTCTTTGATGTGTTTCAGAAAAGTTGTTTTTCCCGTACCAGCTTTTCCTGTGATAAAGATAGTTGCATTGGTTTTTTCAATATAACGAAGAGCCAATGTAGCTTGTGCATTATTTTGAAAGGAAAAAGTGAATGGTGCCATGGGATTCTATTGTTTAGACTTCGTTTGTAGGAAAAGACAACGAATGGAATCAGAACAATTTATTTTTAGGTGTCGTTGCAATAAAATCTTTTAGATAAAAAGGCTCAAAATAAGCCGTATCTACAAATTGTTTTTCAGAAAATGCTTTTTCGGCCAACGGGATCATATTGGCAGCTTCCGGAACAATGTGATTCAGGAAACGAGCATTGGGATGATCAATCAGTGTGCGACATTTCTCGACGCCATTGCCAAAAAACAAGATTGGATGTTGCTCCAGCCAGGGCAGGTAAGTGTTCTGTTCTACCACTTCGGCCATGGTAGGTCGAATCTGCTGCAGAGAAGAATTATAAATGGCTGAATAAACTTCCATTCGGCGAGCATCCATCAGTGGACAAAGCAAAACCGATTCATTGATAGATGGATCAGCAGCTAATGCCGTAATGGCTAACAATTGAAGCGTGTCAACAGCAATCAACGGAATGTTCCATCCAAAACAAAGCCCTTTGGCCATTGAAACGCCAATGCGCAATCCGGTGTATGATCCAGGACCACTGCTCACAGCCACTGCATCAGGATGTAACTTTTCAGTTCGTATCATCTGAACTAGTTCCTCGACAAAGGTCGCCAACAAAACGGCATGTGAAGGGCCGTGATGTTCAATGCGTTTGATATGAAGTTTCCCATCTATCGACAAAGCAGTTGAACACACTGTGGTGGATGATTCAAGATGAAGAATAATAGGCATAAGAAATTGTTTTTCAATGCAACAGACCATTTTCCTCATTCAATGAATGAGGTAGATGGTTGCAGATTGTGATCGATTTATTTTTGTTTTGTAGGTTGAGTCTCAATGGTCGGAAAAGCTATCTTGTTATGCTACAAATCATGTTGACTCAAATCATCGAGTGGTCGTCGATGCCTGATGATGATTGAAATCGAAACAAAATTTGCCCAACTAAGTTTCAAAACAAAAATTCATTTGCAAATGTACACTTTTTAACCCAAAAATCGTACTTTTGTAATTCACTTTAATAATCCAATAAGATGATCCAATCGATGACCGGTTTTGGTAAAGTAATTCGTGAATTAAACGATGAACAAATTACCGTTGAGATTAAAACTTTAAACAGTAAACAAATAGATATTTCGTTGCGCATGCCTTCGCAATATCGTGAATACGAATTGGAATTACGCAAGCAATTGACCAATGAACTCGTGAGAGGAAAAGTGGACTTAACCATTCTGGTTACCTCATCCAACGGGAAAGTTCCACAAAAAATCAATGCACAGGTTTTTAAAAATTATTACGATCAACTCAGTCAATTAGCTGATTTATATCAATTGCCGCAACCTACTAATTGGTTCGATTTGATTTTATCTATGCCACAACTTTTTGAGAATGATGAAAAACTTTTGGACGAAACCGAATGGCAAATCATCTTATCTACAGTGCAGGATGCTTTGAAGGCTGTCACTGCTTTTCGCATTCAAGAAGGTAAAATGTTGGAATCCATATTTATAGATAAGTTGAATCGAATCCAATCGTTGCTGAATGCCGTAACTCCTTTTGAAGAAGATCGTATGGCTCGAATAAAGAGTCGGTTAAGAGAAGGATTACAGCATGTGGATGACGCATTCAATCAGGATCGATTTGAACAGGAAATGATTTATTACATTGAAAAATTAGATATTAACGAAGAAAAAACACGGTTGCAAAACCATCTTCATTATTTTCAAGAAACGATGATGAATGAAGAAAATGCCGGTAAAAAGTTAGGTTTTATCGCTCAAGAAATGGGAAGAGAAATCAATACCCTTGGATCAAAAGCCAATCACAGCGACATTCAAAAAATTGTCGTTTTAATGAAAGATGAATTGGAACAAATGAAGGAACAATTATTAAACGTCTTGTAAACTAATTTTTTACATTGATTTGCTGATGAAAGAAGGTAAAGTTGTCATATTTTCGGCTCCTTCGGGAGCAGGCAAAAGTACATTGATCAATCTGCTGGTTAAAGAAGAACCGTCTTTTTCTTTTTCCATTTCTGCCACCAATCGATCGCCAAGAGGAAACGAGCAGCATGGAGTGGAATATTACTTTCTTTCTACGGAATCGTTCAAACAAAAAATTGCCAATGGAGAATTTATCGAATATGAAGAAGTATATCCGGGCAAATTTTATGGCACGTTGAAAAAGGAAGTGGAAGAAAAATTAGGCAAAGGCATTAATTTGTTTTTTGATGTCGATGTGAAAGGCGGTTTGCGACTGAAAGAATATTTCAAAGAAAGAGCCTTGTCCATCTTTGTTCAACCTCCTTCTGTCGAAGAACTTAAGAATCGATTGATTCATCGGGGAACAGAATCGATTGAATTGATTGAAGAACGACTTAAACGTGCATCGTTGGAGTTGAATTTTGCTTCAAAATTTGACGTGGTGATCGTCAATGACGATATTCAACAGACTGTTCCTAAAGTGAAAGCAATCATTGATCAATTTTTGATTCAAAAAGAATGAATCATTTCCTTTTTCCTCTTTTTTTGAGGTGCAAGGTGAATGCCGAACGGAGAAGCAAAAATTCTTGTAATCGGAGTTATTCAAAATTGAAATTGAGGACTAACGCTCTGGATGTGATGTTAAGTAATTCTTTTGTAAAAGATGGATTAGCTCCATCGGGAGGCGTTGGATTGAGCAGGTTGTTCAATCCGAGCGAAAACCGTAACTCTGGAGCCAACCGGAAATACTTGAAATAAAAATCACACCCAACGCCCATCGTTGCATAAAAGCTGGTAGCATTTAGTGTTACTTGAGTCGTTCCATATGTGTCAATCCCCTTATTGGATAAATTATAAGTGATTCCACCGCCAACTAAAAGATATGGTCTTGAATGACCGTACCAAATGGATCGGTATTTAAGAAGGATCGGAATGTCGATAGCAGACGATTTGAATGTGATGGTGGCTGGTGTTTTAGGGTCATTGCGTAACAAAGAATCTTGATAGGAGATGACGCAATCGTACAAATTGAGCGTTGGCGTTGTTCGTAAATTTAAAAATTTCGAAAGACGCAAATCCAAAATTAAGCCAACTGTAAATCCCGGAGAAATCGATGAGACTTGAGCGCCTTTATTCAATTCCGGTTTGAAGTTAAAAGTTTGCAAAGCCGGTGTGACATGAAATGTGTTGGCATTCAATCCTAAAACAAAACCATAGTGCCATGGTCTATCATCAATTTCCCTAAATCCATTATCTTGCGCTTTTATTGTTTGGAAAACAAAAAAAAGATCAAGTGCGGCTATCAACATCCATTTTATCTTCTGCATGATTCATCCTCCGAAAGTATGTTATTAGAACGATAAAATTATAATAAAAGTATTTTGGTACAATGACTGTAAAATAAAAATTTACTTTTCAGCGAAAAAAATCTTTTTGGATTTTTTTTTCGTTCGTTATGAGGATATTACATCTTTGTTACCATCGAGAAAATGAATGTATAACCGCATGAAAAGTTACAGGAAACATGCTATCATGCCGTTTTAAGCTTCGATTTGAATCAAGTTTTTTCCTGTCATTTCTTCAGGTTGATTGATTCCAAGAAGATGGCAGACAGAAGGTGCAACATCGGCTAAAATTCCATTTTGAACGGTTGCCTTTGTCGATTCAGAAACAAACACAAAAGGAACCGGATTGAGTGAATGGGCGGTATTGGGTGTACCGTCTTCGTTTATAGCATGATCGGCATTTCCGTGATCCGCAATGATGATGACGTCGTAATGATTCTTTTTGGCTGCTTCTACCACTTTTTCTAAACATTGATCAACGGCTTTTACTGCCTTTTGAATAGCTTCATACACACCGGTATGACCAACCATATCACCGTTGGCAAAATTAATGGCAATGAATGAATAGGTTTGTTGTTCAATGGCTTGTGTTAATTTATCGGCAACTTCATAAGCGCTCATTTCGGGTTTCAAGTCGTAGGTTGCGACTTTTGGTGAAGGCACTAAAATGCGATCTTCGTTGTCAAATGGAGCTTCTCGTCCACCGGAAAAGAAAAAAGTGACATGTGCATATTTTTCGGTTTCGGCAATGCGAAGCTGCTTCATGCCCGCTTTTGACACCACTTCTCCAAGTGTATTTTGTACATTGTCTTTGTCAAATAAGATGTGCAAGCCTTTGAATGTTGCATCGTAGGGCGTCATTGTGCAAAAACGCAACGGAATGGTATGCATCCCTTGATCGGGCATATCTTGTTGCGTTAATACAATGGTTAATTCTTTTGCCCTGTCATTTCTGAAATTGAAAAAGATGACGACATCGCCTGATTGAATGGTTGTCAACGGATTTCCTTGTGCATCGACATGAACCACCGGTTTGATAAATTCATCAGTAATGCCTTCATCATAAGATTGTTGCATTGCTTGTGCCATGTCTGTGAAAGGAGTTCCTTTGCCTTCAACCAACAAATCGTAAGCTTGCTTGATACGATCCCAACGTTTGTCGCGATCCATGGCATAGTAACGTCCAATGATGGATGCAATTTTTCCGGTCGATTTGCTTAAATGGGTGTCTAATGCTTCAATAAATCCTTTTCCACTGTGAGGATCAGTATCTCTTCCGTCCATAAAACAATGAACAAAGGTTTTATTGATTTGATAAGTGTTTGCAATATCAATTAAGGTAAAAACATGATCCAGTGAGCTGTGAACTCCACCATCCGAAACCAAACCCAACAAGTGAACTTGTTTGTTTTGTTCTTTAGCGTAACGAAACGCTTTGATGATTTCTTGATTTTCATAAATAGAATGATTGCGACACGCTATGTTTATTTTAACAAGATCTTGATAAACGACTCTTCCTGATCCGATATTGAGATGTCCAACTTCCGAATTTCCCATTTGTCCTTCCGGCAATCCAACTTGTTCGCCTGATGCTTCTAATTGCGAATGAGGATAATGTGTCAGTAACTTGTCCCAATAAGGCGTGGGCGTGTTGAAAATAACATTTGCGTTAGTTTGATTTCCGATCCCCCAACCGTCGAGGATCATTAGTAATACTTTTTTATTCATTGATGATGATTTAGTTCAATAGATTCAGATGTTTGAAAGCTTTCTGATGTAGCGTAAAAAATGTATAGAAGGGTGGTCCCTTTTTTAATTAATCAATCAACAATCGCCGCTGGAACTACCTACGTTATTCATTTCCAAATTCCATTAAATAGGCTTTGATAAATTCATCAATTTCGCCATCCATTACCGCTTGAACATTGGATGTTTGATAATTAGTCCGATGATCTTTGACACGTCGGTCGTCAAAAACATAACTTCGAATTTGAGATCCCCATTCAATTTTCTTTTTACCGGCTTCAACTTTTTGTTGAGCTTCGCGTCTTTTTTCTAGTTCCAATTCGTATAATTGAGATTTTAACAGTCTCAATGCGTTTTCTTTATTGCCGAATTGTGAACGACTTTCGGTGTTTTCAATGACGATGCCGGTTGGCAAGTGATGTAATCGGACGCCGGTTTCTACTTTGTTGACGTTTTGTCCGCCGGCTCCCGATGATCTGAAAGTATCCCATTCAATATCGGCAGGATTAATGATAATTTCGATGCTATCGTCCACCAATGGAACTACAAATACGGAAGCAAAAGAAGTCATGCGTTTTCCTTGCGCATTGAAAGGCGAGACACGAACCAACCGATGAACCCCGTTTTCACTTTTCAAGTATCCATAAGCATATTCACCTTCAATTTGCATGGTGACTGTTTTGATGCCTGCTTCATCGCCGTCAAGCCAATTCGTGATGGTCACTTTATAATTTTTGGATTCGCACCATCGTTGATACATTCTGAAAAGCATAGACGCCCAGTCTTGACTTTCCGTGCCACCTGCACCGGCGTTGATTTTCAACACAGCGCCTAACTTATCTTCTTCATGTTGCAACATGTTTCGCAATTCAAGTTGTTCAATCAACTGAACTGCAAGTTGATAAGCATTATCCACTTCTTCTTCTGAAGCGATGCCTTCTTTTTGAAAATCAAAAGCCAATGTAAGTTCTTCCACGGCAGCAGCTACTTCATTATAGGCATCAATCCAAAATTTGATCGATCGGACCTTCTTTAATTGTTCTTCAGCGGCTTTTTGATCTTCCCAAAAATTTTCAGCGTGTGTTCGACGCTCTTCTTCTTCTAATTGTATTTTTTTATCATCGATGTCAAAGATACCTCCTCAACGCATCCTCGCGTTCAGCAACTACTTTGAGTTGTTCTTGTGTGATCATTGTTATTTAAAATTTAGCGATGTTTTTCTCTTTTCAGCGCAAAGATAGCTTTTTTTGAGCAATTGCACAACTTCAACTTGAGATGTGATGGCGTTGCGGCTGGTCGGTTGACTGATTTACAAAAGGTTTTTTTGAACAAATTGATGATAAGGATGGAGCATTCTTTAATGAATGGTTTATTCGGCATGAAGATTTTTTTTTGTTGGTTTTTGAGCTGTTTTTAATAAAAAGATCGATTCCGCTTAATGATTTTGTAACAAAATCAAATTATATTTGCATACTGAATAGGAAGTTTCTTGGATTCTAAAATGACATTATGTCCGTGGAATTTATTAAATATGTGCAAGAATATGGCTTAATAGTCATTTTTGGATTCCTTTTTTTACAGGAAGTAGGAGCTCCGACACCTATTCCCAACGAAATGGTATTGATTGTTTCAGGTTATCTTTCTTATTCGGGTATGTTTTTAATGCCTGAAATTATTGCTGTTGCATTTTTTGCTGACCTTCTTGCTGCTACAATTTTGTATCTGTTTTTTACCTTGTTGGGAAATTATATTTTTACCAAAAAACCTCGTTGGTTTCCCATATCTCATCATCGTTTGCTAAAGATGGCCCAATTAATCGAAAAAAGAAGTTGGAAAGGTATTTTTATCGGACGTTTGACTCCTTTTGTAAGAGGATATGCTGCTGCAGCGTGCGGTTTTTTGCATATCAAACGTTCGCTTTATTTTCCAACCGTCATTTTTTCATCATTGGTTTGGGCTTTGGCCTACATTTCCATTGGTTATTTAGCCGGACCAAATTGGGATTATTTTTCGAAAGAAATAACCTATTTGCCTTATTTCTTATTAGCGGTTCCGACTGTTATTTTTGTTCTCTTTATTGTTAATATGTTTAGACCTCGTAAAAACTTGGATGAACCTGATTGGAAGCCGTAAAAGCTTTTGATGAAGCAATCCGTTTCCGTCAATGCCGAATGAATATCTCCATATCAAAATGAAAATTTTATGAAAGACATGAGCCATAAAAATGCTTATAATCAATGGAATGATGATCTTGGTAAGTTCCATACTCCTTTAGTATAAAAAATAAAAACAACCATATGAAAATCCGTGTAATTTATGAAACGTCGTACAAAGGCAATGGAGTTTATACTTCTTTTGTGGATTATGTTTCATTAATGCAACAGAAAGGCAATGAGGATATTAAGCTTTTAATCAACGATGAAAAAGGAGATGCTGATCTTTTGCACAGCCATACTTACAGTCCTTATTATTTTTTGAAAGGGTGGCGGCATAAGAAAAGGCGTGTTTTGACTGTTCACGTGATTCCTGATTCGATCAAAGGATCCTTGCCAATGTCTAAATGGATGTTGCCCATTGTTCGATGGTATTTCAAACAGGTTTATTCGTATGCTGATGTTTGTATAGCGATTGCTCCTCATGTAAAAGATGCCATTGAAGCCTTAGGATCGAAAACGAAGATTGTAACTATTTACAATCCGATTTTTGTGGAAAAATGGCAACGTACTGATGAAAAACGAAAAAGGGGACGTGCTTTGCTGAAGTTGGATGAAAATGCTTTTTTGGTGCTTGGAGTGGGGCAGTTACAGGCTCGTAAAGGAGTGGAAGATTTTATTGATATTGCGGCTCAGATTCCTGAAGCTCAATTTTGTTGGGTTGGAGGCCGCCCTTTGAAAATGACCGAGGGGAAAAATAGAATTGATAGTCGCATTGAACAAGCCCCTGATAATATTCATTTTACCGGAATGTTTAGTCTCGAAGAAATGCCGCTTGTTTATGCTGCCGCTGATTTAATGTTGTTCCCTTCCTATCAGGAGAATTGTCCTTTAGCGCCACTTGAGGCAGCCAGTAGTGGCATTCCGGTGATTTTTAGAAATTTATCTGAATATGCTTTGCTTTATGAAAATCCTTATTTGAAAGCTGACTCAACGGAAGAATTTGTCAACATGACCAAGGAAATCATTCATTCACCTGAATTGTATCAACAAGGAGTTTTGATTTCTCAACAGCTTATCAAACAATTTGAAAAAGAAATGGTGCGTCAAAAATTGCTCGCTTTGTATCATGACCTTTTAAACCAACCCCAATAAATCATTTTCTACCCCTTTTTTGGATCCTGATGTCCATGAATTGGCATTTTGATTGACGTAAAAACGGGAATAGATCCATTCTTTGTTTTCTCTCTTTCAATCCTTCTAATTGGAATTTGGGCTTGATTCATTTGATTAATTGTTATTAAAACCTCATTTGCGATTTTGATTATGAGCTATTGTTCATTATCTTTGTGTCGTAGAAATGATATTTTATGCCAAGACCCAAAAGATGGAGGAAAGTAAGCAATCCTCCAACAATTTCTGGATTTAAACCGTATGGTCTTCATGCGGAAGAAACCAATTTAGAACCGATATTTCTTCGATTTGAAGAATATGAAGCCATTCGTCTGTGCGATTTTGAAGGAATGAATCATCATGAAGCATCTGTAATTATGGGTGTTTCACGCCCAACGCTGACGCGTATTTATGCAATGGCACGCCAAAAAATTGCCGAAGCATTTGTCATGGGGAAACAGATTAATATTGAAGGCGGAAAAATTTATTTTGATAGCGAATGGTATAATTGCCATCAATGTGGTAGTTATTTTAATCATCCTAACAAGTTGGAAGCATTGAATCAGTGTCCTTTATGTCATAGTGAAAATATTGACAGAATGGAAACGCCGAATTCGGATAAGGGTGAGTCTTCAACACAAGCTGATTTATGTGTTTGTCCGATATGTGGTTATTCAAAAATCCATGTGCATGGTGTCCCGTGTAAAATGGAGAGTTGTCCATCATGCCATACACACTTAGTGCATCAGACCTAAACAATAGCAAAACAAATGGTGAAGACACAAATTTTTTAAAAAAAATAGTTGAATGTATAGAAGTCATGGATTCATTGCGATCAAATATCTTTCAAATTGAAATGAAAATAGCTGTCACTGCATTAGAAAATTCGCTTTCAAGTCCGATTGATATGCATTTTGGACGTGCTCCATTTTTTGTCATTTTTGACAAGGAAACCAAGAGTGTTGAATTTTTACCTAATCCTTTTGAAACATTGTCTGAAGGAGCAGGCGTGGCTGCTATTAAATTATTAGCCGACAAAGGAGTTTCCCAAATCATTTCAGGTGAAGTGGGAAATGCCATTAAAGGTCTTATTGATGCATATCGCATTCAAATGATTATATTGAAAGAACAAACAAAAACCGTCGATGAAATTTTGACCATGGTGTCAAATTTTTGAATGATTGATCTTTTTATTGAATTAACAAACAAGAACACATCACAATTAAAAAGTAAGAACATGAAACGTATTGCAATTCCCTTGGAAAATGGTAGATTATGTCAACATTTTGGTCATTGTCAGGAATTTTCCATTATTGACATTGATGATCAAAATCAAGTCTCAAACGAACAGCGAATTACGCCTCCGGAACATCAGCCAGGGTTATATCCTGCATGGGTTGCTCAGCATGGTGTCACGGATGTCATTGCAGGTGGTATGGGACAAAAAGCCATTGATTTATTCAAACAACAAAAAATTAATGTTTTTGTCGGCGCTGAAATGAAAGATCCAAAAGCGTTAGCCACCGATTTTGCCAATAATGTGCTGAATGCAGGGGCTAATTATTGTGATCATTAACAAATGAATCATGTTGTTAGATGAACGTTGTGAAAGTTGTTTTATCAACACGTATAACAAGCTTTTAGCAAAACATCATGCCACAGTCGATCAACGTGTTGTTTTTGATAGCTATCTTCGTGAAGTTTTATCAGACACAAAAGAGTTGACTACGCCTGAGGTACAGCGTCTTTTGCAACATCGGCTTGAGGATTTGTTGGGGATGAATGATTTTTACGCTCAAGAAAAATGGCAAAGCAATGAAGTTGCATTGGCGCTTTATCCGCTTTGGAAAAGGAATGTAGAACGAGCCTCCGATCCTTTTGATTTGGCCTTGCGGTTAGCTATTGCGGGGAACATCATGGATTATGGAGCAAATCATACCTTTGATATTGAGGAAACCATTCACGAAGTGGTGTCAAAACCATTTGATATTGATCATTCCCGCCACTTAAAAGAACGGTTGGCTAAGGCTTCTTCCGTCCTTTATTTGGGTGATAATGCCGGTGAAATTGTTTTTGATCGCTTATTTCTTGAAACCATTCAACATCCAAATGTCACTTTTGTGGTTCGAGGAGGTCCTACGATCAATGATGTCACATTAGAAGATGCTCAAATGGTTGGTATGGAACATGTTGCCAAGGTTATTTCAAACGGATACGATGTTCCTTCCACTGTTTTGGAACGCTCCGATCAAGCTTTTCAACGGCTTTTTAATGACGCTGACCTGATTATTTCCAAGGGACAAGGAAATTTAGAAGGGTTGTATGCACTGCATGATGAACGCATCTTTTTCCTTTTAATGACAAAATGTGATGTCATTGCTCGTTTAATTGGCGCAGCAAAAGGTAATTGTGTGGTGTTTAATGAGAAGTATGCTAAAATAAATGAAGATATTTTCAAATAATCTCGAAACATATGGAATTAACAATCAAAGAAGTTGTCGATGCGCTGCAAGGTGTTGAGCATCCGGCCATCAGTTTGTCATTAATTGATTTAGGCATTTTGACTGATATTGAACTCATCCATCAAGATGTCGTAGCAGTTTTTGCATTCCCTTTCCCTAACATTCCCATTGCTGATCAATTAATTCAATCAGTGAATCAAGCTGTTCAATCATTGGGACTTTCATTGAAATACGACATTCGAACCATGACACAAGATGAAAGAGAACGTTTTCTGACATTGGAAGCCGGAGCTTGGAAAGGCTAATGATTCCTCATTGCCAAAAGATTCTTTCAATGAATGATAAGCCTTTAGAATATTTAAAAATTGCATGAACATGAAACCAAAAACAGAGCCGTTTGATTTTCACCTTGATTTGTATGAGCAATGGTTTGAAACCTATCGATATGCTTATTTGTCGGAAATTGAAGCCATTAAAAAAGTTTGGCAATCTCAAGGAGCCACTATGGAAATCGGTATTGGTAGCGGTTTGTTTGCATTGCCGTTGTCTGTCAAACAAGGTGTTGAACCTTCGGCTTCGATGCGTCAAAAAGCGGCTGAAAGAGGCCTTACGGTTGTTGAAGGTGTTGCCGAGTCACTTCCATATGAGGATGCTTCCTTTGATGCGGTACTGATGGTCACGACCATTTGCTTTGTCAACGATCCCTTGAAAGCGCTTGAAGAAGCATATCGGGTGCTAAATTCATCCGGCAATTTGGTGATTGCTTTTGTGGACAAAGAAAGTCCGGTCGGTCAGCAATATCTTCAACACAAGAATGAAAGTCTTTTTTACAAAGAGGCTACATTTTTTGACATGAACGAAATGAAGACATTGTTACAGCGTGCCGGCTTTCGAATAACCGCAACATATCAAACAATTTTCAGAAACCTTGATCAACTGAATGGCATTGAAAAACCAAAACCGGGTTTTGGTGAAGGTAGTTTTGTGGTTATTAATGCCTGCAAACAACTTGAAAATCTTCGAATTGCTTTTGCGGTGAATGAAATGAAAATGTTGCCTCATTCCCATTTTGGAGATGCATCTTGTTTCGAAATCTTTCAATGGCAGAATAACGAGCTGAATTATGTCGAAACGGTTCGAAATGACACGCTCAAGAAAGAAAAGGAACATGATCACGGTGATGGTCAAAAAGGATATGCGATGGTCGATTTATTGCTTCAACATCGTGTGAATGTGTTGGTTTCAAGGCAATTTGGTAAAAACATCACAATCATTCAAAAACATTTTTTGCCAATTTTAGTTAACAACGATTCATTGGAAGAGGCAAAATCAATTGTTGCATTGCAATTTTCAGCCGTCAAGGCATCATTGCTCAATACATCGACTGCTTATAAACCATTGTCTTTGCGAAGTTGATTGGGTTATTTCATTGTTTTAATCATCAGCAATATGATATCAAGAGAAGAAGCACGTCAATTGATGACAAGCAAAGTACAGGATGAAAATCTACGACGTCACATGTGGGCTACGGAAGCGATTATGGCCTCTTTAGCAGAAAAATTTCACGAAGATTCAGAGAAATGGGCTATCACCGGTTTGTTGCATGATATTGATTACGAAGAGACTAAAGATAATCCTGAGTTACACAGTAAAGTTGGGGCTGATTTTTTGAAAACTTTTTTGACGGATGAGATGATCTATGCAGTGTTGGCGCACAATAATCGACATGGACTTGAACGTAAAACATTACTTGACAAATCTTTATGGGCTACTGATCCACTCACAGGTTTCATCATGGCGGTTGCTATGGTTCGACCTGATAAAAAATTGGTTTCTGTGGAATTAAAATCGATGAAAAAGAAATTTAAGGAAATCAAGTTTGCGGCAGGAGCCAATCGCGATCAAATCAAATCGTGTGAAAACGAACTTAATATACCTCTTGACGATTTTCTTTTATTGGGTTTACAGGCGTTGCAACAAATCTCTGATGAGCTTGGTTTATAAATTGGAATAAAATGCAACTTGCGAAACATGTGTTTGGGCCTGTTCCCTCTCGACGCCTTGGTCAAAGCATCGGTATTAACAATATTCCACCAAAAATATGTACCTATGCCTGTCCTTACTGTCAGGTTGGGAAAGCGATTAAGATGCAATTGACTCCTCAGCCGTTTTATCCGCCTCAAATGCTTGTGGATGAAGTGAAACAGACATTAGATAAGCTCTCTTTTTTAGATCAAAAACCGGATTATTTGACCATTGTTCCTGATGGAGAGCCTACACTGGATAGTCAATTGAGTGAATTGATCCGCCTTTTGAAATCATTCAATATTCCAATTGCCATCATCACGAATGGTTCTTTGTTGTATCGGCAGGAAATCCAAGAAGCTCTTTATCAATGTGACTTTGTTTCAGTGAAAGTAGATAGCGTCATTGAGCCAATCTGGCGAGCTGTCAATAAACCGTTAAAATCTTTAAATTTAGATTTGATCTTAGCTGGTATTCAACTATTTGCAAGTCAGTTTAAAGGACGATTAGTGACGGAAACCATGTTGTTGAAAGGAATAAACGATTCGTGGGATTCGGGTCATGCAACATCCGTGTTCATTCATTCTTTACATCCTGCCATCGCTTACCTTGGTGTACCAACCAGACCAACTGCTTTGCAGGATGTTTTTCCTGCTGACGAAAAAGCTGTAACGCAAACCTATCAGCTATTTCAAGAACTCATTCCTCATGTTGAATTATTGACCGGCTATGAGGGAAATGCCTTCTCATCTGTCGGCAATTTTGAATCGGATTTATTGAGTATCACGGCTGTACATCCAATGCGAGAAGATGCCGTGATAGATCTTTTGAATAAAACCATGACGTCCGTTGATCGATTAAATAAATTGCTGGATCAAGGCATCATTAAAAAGATTTTTTACGAAGGACATTTCTTTTATGTCCGAAGATTCAAAACCTGATGATTAAACAGATGGTTTATCTTAATTATGAACATCCTGATTGGGAATGAAGACATCAATGTTATTTCATTTTTCGCTGTAAAGATCTTATTTTTAATCTAAAACTTAAATTGGTGCAAACAAAGATTTTAGTTTATGGTGACGAACGGTTACGACAATCATCTGATGATGTGTCGAGTGTTGATCCATTGCAAGACTGGATTCAAACATTATTCGATACACTCAACTTGTATGGTGGAATTGGATTGGCAGCACCACAAATCGGATTAAATCACGCTATTTTTGTCATAAACACTTTTCCTCAAGCAGCATTTGATCCAACTCATGAACCTTTCAAAGCGGCTTTTCTTAATCCTCAAATTTTATGGTACAGTCAACGAAAAATGGTATTCAATGAAGGCTGTTTGAGCATTCCGTCCATTTACGAAAATGTGCTTCGTCCCGAATCAATCACTGTTCGATACCTTAACGAGCGTTTAGAGCAGATCGAAGAGACGATGAATGGCATCAAAGCACGTATTTTTCAACATGAGTTTGATCATTTACACGGTCGTTTGTTCATTGATCATTTGAATGTGTTTCAGAAGGCGCGCATTGCATATCGTTTACATCAAATTAAAAATAACTCACACTATCACAATTTGTTATGATTTTACACACCCTTCAGTTTCGCGTGCTTTATCCCGACACGGATAAAATGGGAACCATGCATCATTCAAATTATGCAAAATACTATGAATGGGCTCGTTGGGAACTTTTTAGGAACATCGGAATTCCGTATCACAAAATTGAAGAGAACGGTGTCATGTGTCCTGTCATTCGAATGCAGTTTCATTTTTTAAAAACTGTTCATTATGATGAACTTCTTACTATAACGACAAGACTTAAATCCATCAAAGGAGTTCGTATCTGGTTTACCTATCAAATTTATAATAAAGATAATGAGTTGGTTAACGAAGCCGAAACGGAATTGGCTTTTGTTGACATGACTAGTTGGAAACCGGTACCGCCTCCCGATTTTGTGCTTAAAGCCATTAAAGAACATCACGTCAAACATTAAAGTCCTTTTTTTAATCTGTCATAAGAAGAAAAATTTGGTTAATCAATGTTAATATAACGACGTGTATCATCTAATTTTGTTTTCAGTACGTCTAATGAATAAATGATGCGTTATCATGAGCTTAAAAAATAGCTCATGATTAAACAAAGTATGATTCAGCAAGTTGTTTCCATTCCATTCTTAAATTACGTATGAAAAGAGCCATATAATACTTATAATCAATGAAATAATTTATTTTGGCGAGTTCCATGCATTTTTAGTGTAAAAAAATAAAACGAAACACGTATGAAAACATTTTCTTTCAATCCGTCTTTAAAAACATTTTGTGGGGCTATTTTTCTTGGTTTAACAGTGATGTCTTGCAATTTTGGACAAAAAAAATTATGGCATGAATCAGGCGTTAACGTGCAAAAATCATTTCTTCTACAACCCTTTACGTCGTTGAATGTGTCTGTCCCGATGGATGTAAAAATTATTCCATCAAATCAATATCGCATTGTTATGAATGTGGACAGCTCTCTTGTTCCCCTTATTTCGATTCACAATGAAAATCAGTTGTTGCAAATTTCTTTGGCAAAAAAAGAGTATTTTTCAACGCGGTCGAAAGGGATGATCATGGTTTTTGTTGATTCATTGTACTTTCTGAAGAATAATTCTGTAGGCAATGTTCTGTTTACCGATACGTTACATGTCTCTCATTTTAATATGGTCAACGAAGGAGTAGGGAATACTTCTCTGATGGTCGTTGCGCCTCAATTAAGCATTCGAAATGCAGCCGTCGGGAAATTTTTGGTTTGGTTAAAAACTGATTCGTTGAATTTTATTAATAGTGCGGTCGGGACTACTTTTTTATCAGGTTATTCAATCAACTCATCCATTGAAAACAGTGGAGTGGGGAGTCTTAATGCCAAAGGGTTGATTAATCAAACATTGCATATGAAAAATAGTGGAGTTGGCAGTGCAGAAGTATATGCGGCAAAAGCATTTTATGTTACGAATTCAGCAGTTGGACATCTTACATTGGTTGGTTCAGGTGAGATGAAAGAATTGCATGACAGTGGATTATCAAAAACAAAACATGTGATTAATTAAGTTCTGCCTCCATTCATTCAAAAAGGATTTTGTTAAATCCCTCTTTTTTTTCATGAGCAAGCAACCATTTTTTTCGATCTATACCTCCATTATAACCACCAAGGGCTCCGTTGGCATGAATAACGCGATGACATGGAATGATAATGACAAAACGGTTCTTGCTGTTTGCTTGTCCAATGGCTCTGTAAGCTTTCGGAATATTCAGTGATTGAGCGATTTCCTGATATGATCTTGTTTCACCGCAAGGGATGGTTGTTAATTGTTCCCAAACTTTTTTTTGAAAAAGTGTCCCTTCAAGACGAAGAGGCAGATCGAAACTGATACGCTTTCCATCAAAGTATTCTTTCAATTGTTCAACGGCTTTTAAAGCAAGTATGTCTTGTTGTGACGTGTCTTCCGGTTTTTCATCGGAAAACATCACTGAAACCAATTCTTCATTTTTACTTTGGATGCAAATCCATCCAATGGGTGATAAAAACGAAGCCGTAGTCATTTTTAAACATGGTGACTTCATGAATTTATGACATTTAATTAAAAGATAACCAATTTATTATGATGTTTTTGGCTGATTAAAAAGTAAGGATTTGGCATTTTTATCATCCAAAATGGTTCCATGCTCAAATTGTAATTTACCATTGACAAACGTATGGGTTATTTTTGCATGGCATAAAGTGCCTTCATAAGGAGACCAGTTGCATTTTGATAAAATAGTTTCCGGTGTTATTGTCCATAAATCATCAGGATTAACCAACACTAAATCAGCATAATATCCTTTTCTAATGAACCCACGTCGATGAATTCGGAAAATAGTTGCCGGAGCGTAACTCATTTTTTCTATGACTTTTTCGACCGTAAAATATCCCTTTCGGGCTAATTCAAGCATAAGCGGAAGAGAATATTGAATAGAAGGTATGCCTGAAGGAGTATCAAAATAATTACCTGTTTTTTCTGATTTTAAGTGAGGGGCATGGTCTGTTGACACGGTATCAATTTTGTTGTTTGTCACAGCTTGAATCAATACTTTTTTGTCTTGTTCACTTTTGATGGCTGGGTTCGATTTGATCAAAGCGCCATATTGGTCATAATCTCGCTGATCAAACCAAAGATAAGGCACACATACTTCTGAGGTGATTTGTTTTTCTGCTAACGGTTTTGTATTATCGAAAAGCGCAATTTCATTCGATGTGCTGACATGAGCAATGTGAAGCCTGCTCCGATGGCGTAATGCCATTTCAACCAACGTCGAAGTTGCTTTATAGCAAGCTTCAGAGGAACGAATGGCAGGATGGAAGGAATATGGAATAGAGCTCCCGTATTGTTCAGTGTATAATTGCGTGTTGCGTCTGATTACTTCATCATCTTCAGCATGAGCTACTAAGAGATGTTTGGAAGCTTTCATTAATTCTTCTATGACCGTTTTGTCAACGGTTAAATTGCCAGTGGTTGATCCGAAAAAGATTTTTATTCCTGCGGTTTGATCTGGATTAATTTTTAATATATCGTTCAAGTGATCAGCCGTTGCTGCCATAAAAAAACCATAATTGATCCAAGCATGCTGTGATGCAAGATCTAATTTTTGTTCTAGTGTTTCTTTATTGACAGTTGGTGGAAGAGTATTGGGCATATCAATAAACGATGTGACACCACCCGCTAATGCAGCTTTAGATTCCGTTTCAAAATTTCCCTTTTCAGTCAATCCTGGTTCTCTAAAATGGACATGTGAATCGATGACTCCCGGTAAAAGCCATAAATCAGAGGCATCTATTATGTGATTTTTTTGTAAAATCGCTGGAGGAATTTCTCCCTTAAATATTTCGGCAATGAACTCGCCTTCAATTCGTACTGATCCGCGAAAGGTGTTTTTTTCTGTGAAAATTTTAGCATTGTAAATAATTGTTCCCTGCTTCTCCATTGTCGTTGAAATGTGTTTTTTTTGAATATAAGGAGTTAAAAATGACGGCTTCTAATGTTGTAAAGTGATGCTAAAAAATGAATTTACTAAATCAATATGAGGCAAAACAATCGCTGTTTTATGATTCACTTCATCAGATGACATGATAAATGGAATCGTTATCTGATATTTTTGTTATTGAAATAAGATGTTGATTTATTTCTTTAAGCAACAAAAATACAAAAAACTTTTACGTAGAAAGGAATTTACGCAAAAAATAAAGCATGAATCTGTTTTGATGCGAACATCATTGATTTATAGCAGATTGAAATGAAATAGCAAGAGATGATTTTTTAACTTCGATACAGTAGATCATCGAGAGCATCATCTAAGGAGTTGAATTGCAGTAAACATCCTTCGGCTGTTAATCTTTTGGGAATGGCATAACATCCGGTTAAAATCACTTCAGGATTCAACTTTAAGATCCACAGGGCGGTTGTAGAAACAATAAAAGAAGGTACATTGAATATCCATGGACGGAATAATTTTTGACGTAATTTTTGCATAAACTCTTTATTAGAGACAGGATAAGAGCTCGTTGCATTGTAAATTCCTTCCATGTCTGATTTGTACAAGGTACAACGAAACAATTGCATCAAGTCATTAATATGAATCCAACTAATGCCTTGTTTGCCTGAACCGACAGCAGCTCCTAAAAACGATTTCGTCAACTTTACCAAAAGAGGGAATGCACCGCCGTCTTTAGCAAGTACCATTCCTAATCTAAAAATAATCTTTCGAGTCGTCGGAAGTTGTTCTTCGAGAAAAACTTTTTCCCATTGAATGCATGTTTCCGCTAAAAAACCTTTTCCAGGTTCAGATTCTTCAGTACTAATTTTATTTGAATTCCCATAAAATCCTACTGCACTCATTTGTACAAATATTTTAGGCGGATTGTCGCATTGTAAAATGGCATTCGTTAAGGCTTTAATCGATAGAATGCGGCTTTGAATGATTTCATTTCGATTGATAGCCGTAGGCAAGGACTGAATATTTTTACCTGAAAAATTAAAAACAGCCACAGCGCCATTGAGCACATGTTTCCAGCTTTCAACGGTTTTTCCATCCCAATGAACATACCGAATGGCATCAGCATAATGTGCTTCTGATCTGGTCAATACAATAACCTGATAACCAATTTGAGTAAAAAAATCAGCCGCGTGAGTGCCTATGAAACCACTTCCGCCGGCTAATATAATCGATGGTTTGACTTTTTCTTGCATGACTACTCATTTTTTATGTTGTTTGAAAAGTCGTTCACTATCTGAATAGCTGCTTCGTAATCGTGTTTTGCTACGATCACACTCACAGCACCGCCTCCTCCCAAGACGGTGATCCATGGAGCAACCGTACTTAAATTTTCATTATTGAGGAACGCTTGAATTCCGGCATCCATTAATAAACTTCTCACCATGCCGCATTCCCATAAATCACCGGAATATACTTCGATCGGATCATCATTTTGCTCTTCGTTTTTTTTTGAAGAATCTAAGGGTTCTGTTGGTTTCATATCTTTGATCCTATTTTTAGTACTTTAAAAAGATTCTAATTTGCTAAATATTAATTCAAAAAAATCTCTGTCAAGGTCTTATTGAACATGTCTATTTGTTTCTTGTGCATGAGCAATTTTATGGGTTCCTTCATATCATTCCATTTGTGTCGATAGATTCAATTGAATAGGGTATTAATTTTCTGAAATGATGTATGAAACGAGCCATAAAAATACTGATAATCAATGGAATGATTATTTTGGCGAGTTCCATATATCCTTAGCGTTAAAAAATAAAAATAAACGTTGAAACGAATTATTGATTGTTCATCAAAAAGATACGATCAAAAGAAATCTTTGATTGAACAAGAAATCATTCTAACTTAAACAAGTACGAACTATTCATTTATTTTTTGAGAAAAGACATGAAAGGTTTATTATATATTAGACAAATATACAACAAAAAAAATGAAATTCATAGTCAAAACGATGAATATCATTTAAAATTAAATTTAAAAACAGTAATATTCTTTGTTTATTTATGGCAGTTTTTGGTAACAGCCAATGAGGAATTCACAGGTATATTAGTTGAAGAATTGATTGCGACTTGAATACTTCCCAGCAACGACTGAAAATCGCGTGCAAGAGCATAGTAATGATTATGGTAATAGATTGTGTTGTTTTTAACTTTTACTTTCAGTTCGGAACCATTTTTTGAGTAGAAATGAATAATGTATGCTTTATTCTTGTCAAGATGAGAAACAAAGGAAGGTCCATATCGTGTTAATAATGTCCAAATTGCAACAGCAGGTGGAACAATAAAGTAAAAGATCGGATTCACAATGCCTAATCCAATATAAATAATCGGATAAGGCAGTAATGTCCACAATGAAAATTTTTTAAATATCATTTCATTGTCAATCAATGCATTCCAAATTTGTTGAATAACAATGGGTTCCGTAGAGTCAACGTAACGATAATTTGACAAAAAGGTATTATCAGTAATAACAATACGTTGAAATTTTTCAGCGTACTGAGGAACAATGATGTTTTCAAAAAAGTTAGCTTTTTTCTGTATAGTTTTGTAATATAATGGATTCGGCACATTCATTGAAATGGTATCCGTCTCTTTTGACAAGAGGTGATTCATGTTGACCCAATTATGATGGTTGACCCATAAATATTTTAAGGACAATAGGGATGCAAATCCTTTTAAATAACCTTCTTTTCGAATGGTCGAATAAGCAGTATCGTTGGTTGTTGGATAAAGGAAAATGTGATCAGGTAAAAATAATAACTTTTGATCCTGTGGGATTAGTTGAGCTATTCCCTTTGAAAAATGGTTGTTTTTAAAGTAAAGAGTATCCAGATAGGTTCGTGGTTCATTAGGACGTTCCATGCGACATACTTCAATGGCTGCTATGGTATCATGAATATGAACAAAAACCAATTCTTTGTCATTTTTCCCAACATAAATGGAAGCTTGTGCCAATGTTACTGTGGTCAGACAAAACAAAAAAAAATATTTTTTTATCATCCCAGGGCGCTTTGAAGTGATTATGAACTAAGAAAGCATCATTCAAAAAAATCGATCGTTTTTTGATTTGAATGTTGCGAATGACTAATATTGCAAAATCGATTGCTTTTTTAAGATTTTCATTTTGCTGTTTTTTTCATCCAATTCCTTTCACAACGCACTTTGAACGGCAAAAAATTAATTATATTTTGATTTTACTATTTGCAAATGTACTCAATTTGTTTGAACAAAAAAAGTCCAGAATAGTTATTGATTGTTAATTGTTTTTGACTCTTTCGTTCCTATTGTTTTATACATAACCCTTATTTTCAATATAATAAGCTATATTTGATCATTAAATTATTTTGAGTTATATTTTTTCATGAGTTAATTATTAATAAATAAGTCAATTATCTAAAAGCTTGAACAGTTTGATGTTATGATGATATATGGCAACCATCCAGGTTATCCATTCAAAGTAATCAACTTTTATATTTCATTAGATCATTGATATACAGTCATTATTTGTTTCAAACCATTTTTCGTATTTACATAAATTAATTTATGTTATATTGTTAATTAATATTGATAAAAATATAGATAATATGTATGTTTTATGTACTTCCAATTTGATTTTTGAAACCATTGGTGGCGGCATGGTGTAGATCAATCGCAATGTTTTCTTTTTTAGAATTCTATTTTTTCTTTTCCATTAATGTTTTATCTTTATGCGGTTCTAAAATGGTGAAAAGTGGATGCTATGAAGTAGTCATTTTTTACACGTTTATTTTTAACATTAAAGATGGATGTACCTCGCCGAAAAAACATTCTCCTGCGCATGAGCTATTTTATGGCTCATTTCATATAAAAAACATAAAGTTCTGTTATAAAACATATTATAAAATGAATCGAGGTTGTTTTTCGTTACGGACGATGTCCCTTTTTATCCTATTTGTCACATCGTTTTCAGTTTCCGTCGTTTCTGCCAAATCAGCATTCAGTGCGTTAGAAACTTTTTTAAAAACCCCTGAGTTATCATGTGCCAATGTAGGAATTTTGGTACAAAACATTGATAACCATAAAGTAGTTATCAGTTATCAACCCGACAAGGTTCTTATTCCTGGATCAAATTTTAAATTGATTACTACTGCAGCGGCTTTGACTATTCTTGGCCCAACTTTTCGTTTTGAAACACCTTTGGAATATGATGGGACCATTGATTCACAGGGGATTTTACATGGGAATATTTACATTGTTGGCAAAGGTGATCCAACGATTGGTTCCGAGTTTTTTCCATCTGATCATTTTATTCAAAACTGGATCAATGCGGTGCAAAAATTGCATATTCGTTCAATTGACGGTAAAGTCATTGCCGATGTTTCAGCTTTTGATTCTGAAGTAATCCCTCCTGATTGGGTTTGGGAAGATATGGGTAATTATTATGCAGCTGGAGTTTATGGTTTGTCGTTGAATGACAACATGTATCGCTTAACATTTCAGACTGATTCAGTTGGAACAACTCCGAAAATCATCAACAGATCTCCAGATTATCATTCTATGATCTTTCACAATGAACTTAAAGCATCATCTAATCCTGCCGATCTTAGTTACTTGCATGGAGCTCCGTTTAGTTATGAACGAACCATCACCGGAACAATTCCTGCCAATCGATCATCTTTTGTGATCAAAGGAGATCTGCCAAATCCGCCCTTAGCTTTAGCCGGTTACTTTACTGATCAACTAAAAAAGGCCGGAATTTATGTTTCGGGAGATCCGACTGACTCATTGCCAACAACAAGCCATCAACGCATTCTTTTTTATACTCAATATTCTCCTGAACTTTCAGAAATTATCAATATAACGAATCACGATAGTAATAATTTGTTTGCAGAACATATTTTTAAACAATTAGCTTTTACTCAATTTTCTGTTGCAACACGACAGGAAGCCACGCTTATTTTAAAAAAATTCTGGGCTTCACATCAATTTGACACCACGACTTTGTTTGTTGAAGATGGTAGCGGATTATCTCCCTTCGATGGAGTTTCTCCTGAATTTTTTGTTCATTTATTGATATTTATGCGCCATGACAATCCCTATGGGAATCTATTCTTTCAGTCATTGCCAATCGCCGGTGAAAATGGAACGTTGAGAAATTTTCTTGCCAACTCTCCCTTAACGGGAAAAGTGTTTGCAAAAAGTGGATCAATAAAACGCGTTTTGTGTTATTCGGGTTATATTCATTTTTCCAATGCGAAAGAATATGCATTTTCTATCATGGTCAATAATTTTTATGGCAGTCCAACGGTAGTGAAAAAGGCCATCGAAAAGCTTTTATTGTCGTTACAATAAAGCATTAAAGCAATGTTTATTTTACGGGATCTTGTATGGAATGGGCTGGCGGCATATAATGACGACAACTATAAATAGCAAACCGACGACGAATGTTCCCATTGCGGTCTTTCAGCAAAATGGTGTCCAACGGCTCTACCTCCCGAAAATATTTTAATAAATAATCTTTTACATTATTTTTTAAAGAACGATTGTGTTTATTCAATGATGATGTTATATAAATGGCATTTTGGTTGGCTAAAGCATGTAAAGCCGTATCATTCAAGGCAAATTGATAAGCATCTTGTTCTATAATATTTCCTGCATATACTTTTTCAGGTAAATAAAAGTTCAACACAGCCGCCGTTTTATATGAATCGTCTGAAAAAAGGAAATCGTTTGGATGTTGTTGGTGAATGGATGTCACTCGGTCAGCTAATTGTTTCCAGCCCCACCAGGTATCGTCAGAATGTACAGGAAATGGCATAAAACCAATTTCGATGATAGCTAAAATATGGATTAAAAATGAAAGCGCTATTTGCCAATAAATGGCTTTCCATGTTTTGAAATATCGCACCGTCAAGATTGTTGCCGACAAGAAAGCCGGCATCATCCAATTGATTTTCACCCAATAAAAAAATGAAACGAACGTAAAGAACAAAATGATGGGCAAAGCAAACGAAGCGGCAAAAAGTTCTTTTTCATCGAGATGATAACTGATAAGCCATTTTCTCAACAACTCATAAGCTGCTTTGAAAATTAACAAGTAAAAAACTGGTAATACTAATAACAATTGAGAACCGAAACTGCCTAAAAATAGGAGCGGTTGAAAATGGAAAGAATCAATACTCGCAGCACGTTGTGTTGATTGATATTTGAAAGAAATGAAGTGATTATCTACATTCCAAATAATAACCGGAAGTGCTGTGATGATAAAAAAGAGTGTAAACAATAAAAATTGCCATGAAATAATTGTTTTACGAAGTTTTTGAGAGAAAATGAGAAGAAGAACAACGCCCCCCCAAGCAAAAAGTCCTGTATATTTACTGTCAAAAGTAAGACCAACAAAAATTCCGCTTACAATCCAATCAATGATTTTGTTCGATTTTATAGCTCGATGAATAAACAATAAGCTTAGAGACCAGAAAAATAACAATGGAACATCCGGTGTGCTGTTGATACTGAGAACCGTGATCAAAGGCGTGGTTGCTATGAGCATAAAGGCTTTTCGTAATGCTTCTCCTTGTAAAAAACCTTTTAGGAAACGATAGAAAATAATCAGGGTAAACGATGTGACAATAAAGTCGGCTAAATGCAACGTTAAAACACTTTTACCAAACAATAGCGTAAAGAATTTCAACATATAGGCAATCATTGGTGGATGATCGAAATAAGAGAGCGACAAATGGGTGCTGTAATAAAAATAATATGCATCCTGGGGCATCAATCCCATCATGAACGTGAGGATTAAACGTAAAATAGAAAATAATAGAATGACGCCAATGATTTCCTTTTGTTTCATTGTTGAATGTAATTTAGCGGCTCAAAACAGTTTTATGCTGTTTCTAATCAATGCCATGAATGAAATTTTAATGATGTTTCAAGTTTCAGATCAAACAAAGGTAATTAAAATTTTGATTTCTTCTTAAAGTTGCTTTTGGGAAAAAATCAAAAGAAAAACCTCTGTACAGCGTTTATACAGAGGTTTTTTGAGGGATTGTCTAATTAAAACGCATCGTTTTATCCCTATTTTTTTTTCAATGATCCTAACAGATAAACACAATGTCAGCGAAGCTTTAGATGCTATGTTTTATCAAGTCTTTGCCTTTCTGTGTTCATTGCAGTTCGATCTACTTATTGGCATTCGTACTTAATAAATCAGAGCATGACGACAAAAACATGAATAAAATCTTGTCAATAAACTGTTGTGATGGAAAGCAAACTTTTCCGAACCTTGTTTTGGCTTTGCACTTTTTTCGTTGATCCTTACGATCATTCATTGGTATTGAATAAAGATCTTCGAAACCATCTGAATATAAACAGGAAAGAGATGTTTAAGGAAACAAACCGTTTTGTTCAATGATATCAAAACATGTTTGATACTTAAATTCGGAAAAAGTCAGCAAAAAGAAGAAATGGGTGGAGCTCGAAGAGAGTCAAGCGTATTAACTCCCTGATTGAACTGAATGAAAGCATATAACGTAGAGACTTCAACTGCCTTTTTCAAAATGGTGCTACGCGTTGCTTCAGCGTAATAACCCAAAAAATGAAAAGACGGTGAAGTGAAAGAGGTAATTTTTCGGTTATTATTGCTTTTTTTCTTTGTCGGAAAAGCAGGAATGGAATTTTTAATGCAATGTTTGTGATAACTTTGCACAAGTGTTTTGGAATGAACCTTCGTATGATGATAAAAATGAGGAGTTGCAAAGGTAGTTTGAGACAAAATAAAGAATAAGACCATGAACCCAAGGATAATCCATGGAGACTTCGATTCTTTATTTTGCTTTCCTTTTATCATGTTTTTTCAGTATGCGAACAAAAATAATCAATATCCTTTGAATTCATTTTATGCATCTTGAAGATTTTTATATTAATAAGAATTAGTCGTCCATCTTGACAAAAAACAACAATTTTCAAAGATTTTGATTCATTTTTTCATTCATTTTAGTTGTCATGTTTCTGATCATCTGATATTTTTTTTACTTTTGCTTAACTGAAAATGAACTGAAATAGTCATTGGTCTGAGTATAAATTATTTTATGTTTCATCTCATTTCATTGCATTGTATCTCAATAATTTATTCAATATATTGGTTTTGAACGTAATGCGAAACACCCCCAAAAGTAATGATTCAACATTTTTTCTCAAAGAATTTTCAAACAACGCAACTTTCTGATTGTCATTTCATTTTAAAAGTGGATGAGACAATCTGGACTTGGGGTATGTTAAATGTGCTTACGCATGAATTATTGGGAATTTCCGGAGGAAACTATTCACAAGTGGAGGAAATAAAAAGAAATATCGAACCGTTGAATTTATCTTCCTTTCGAAGTCGCAGTTTGGTTTTAATATCGAACCATCATATGTTGGTTCCCAAATCATTGTTTCAAGAACAACATCGTGACAACCTTTTTCAGTTTTTTGTCGATAAAGATTACGACGACATTGTATCCTCCAATGAGATATCCTTGCTGGATGCAGTCAATGTATTTTCGTTGGAACATGAAATGAACGATTTTGCAAAAAGCTTTTTTGAAATCAATTCTGTTGTTCACATTTCTACCGTTTTGTTAAAAACTAGTTATCATATCTCAAAGCAACATTTTACGCCTGTTATTCTGATTGGAATTTATCAGAAGACTGCTGTGTTTATAATATCTGATGGAGGAAAAGTCCTTTTTTCGAATCATTTCAAAGTCATGACGAACGAAGACTTGCTTTATTGGACTATTCGGCTTTTTGAGCAATTTGAATTGGATGTGGCTAAAACGTCGGTTTACTTGGTGGGTGACAAAATGCAAACAGTTCAACAACTTTTTTTCTTAAAACCATATCTGGAAAATGTTTCGTTATTACCATGGCCAGCTTTCGTTGTTGATCGTAATGACGTTCCGGATCCTTTGCTTTTCTCGTTAACCGATGCATTATATTCCTTAAAATGATATGAGAATTATCAGTGGTTTTTACAAAGGAAGGCGATTTAATCCGCCTTCAACTATGACAGCTCGCCCAACGACCGATTTTGCTAAAGAAGCACTTTTCAATGTTCTAACGCATTGGGTGGATGATTGGACGAAGGTTTCGGTACTCGATCTTTTTGCCGGAACAGGAAGTATTAGTTATGAATTTATTTCAAGAGGTGTCCGACAGGTTGTTGCGGTTGAAATGAGCGAAAAGCAATTGGCATTCATTCATCAAATAATCAATGAATTGAGACTTCAAAACTTTTTGAAACTTCACAGAATGGATGTTTTTCGTTATTTGAAAAAAATGAATTCAGCATCGTTCGATATCATTTTTGCTGACCCGCCTTACATGATGGCAGAAATCGACACATTGCCGGATTTAATTTTTGAACATCCGTTGCTGACTCCAGGCGGACTGTTTATCCTTGAACATTCTGATAAACATGATTTTAGCAACCATTTGAACTTTATCGAGACAAGAGCTTATGGGAATGTTCATTTTAGTTTTTTTCAAAAGAAGAATGAACCGTCAATTTAACTAAATCGATTCTGTTTTGTTCCATTTTTAAGATTCTAAACTCAAAATGTTGAATCTGAACCACTTCATTTACTTTAGGCAGGTGTTGCTGATAATGTAGAATCAATCCGGCTAATGTGATATAATGATCCGATTCAGGTAGTCCGATATGAAAAAGGTGGTTGATCGCTTCAATTTCTAAGCGTGCCGATAAAACAAACGTGGTTGAATTGATCTGTTTACTTACCAACTTATTTTTGTCATGTTCATCTTCAATTTCACCAAATATTTCTTCTAAAATATCCTCCATGGTGACAATCCCGGCTGTTCCTCCAAATTCATCAACTACTACTGCTAAACTTTTATGCAGTTGATTTAGCAATCGCATCAATCGATGTGCCGGCATTGTTTCAGGCACAATTGGCACCGTGTTGATGTAGTTTTTCCATTCGTTTGGATGTTTAAACATCTCCGAAAAATGAATGTATCCGACAATATTATCAATATCATCTTGATAAAGTATAATTTTGGAATGTCCCGTTTCCGTAAAACGTTGTTTGAGATCATCAGTTGTTGCCGATTGGATTTCCATGGCAACAAGCTCTGTTCTCGGAATAATACAATCGCGTAATTTGACATTAGAAAAATCGAGTGCATTTTGCAATATTTCTTCATCAGGATGAATGGGCTCTTCTTTTTCTATTTTTTGATGAATGTTCTCCTGAACAAGATAATTGAAATCAATCCGTGAGAATGTTGCTATTTTTTTATGATGAACAGGAATATGCAGCATGTTAAAAAACAACGAATAGAGTCGGATCATTAACCAAGTCAGTGGATAAAATAGAATAAAAAAGGCACTAAACAACAAGATGAATGAGCGTAACACCGCATAAGCATTCGATCGACTGATTATTTTAGGAAGATATTCTGCAAAGAGTAAAAGAAAAATACTTGCTATAAGTGTTTGTATCAATAGTTTGATGATTTCGCTTTGAGAAAACGTCAGCAAAGGAGTCGTGATTTCAGCCATTTTACTGCTGAAAATAACCACTGCAATGGTGTTCCCTACTAATGTTGTTACAATAAATTCTTCCTGATGACGAAAGAAGAAAGATAAAATATTGGAAGATAAACGATTATGTTCTTTATCAATTTCAAATCGCAATTGACTTGAAGATACAAAAGCAATTTCAATTCCCGAGAAAAAAGCTGCAAGAATAAATGCTACAATAATCAACCAATATGCTTCCATTTTTATGTTTTTTTCTGACGAATGGCTGCTTTCGAAGTGGATTGTCTGGCAGAATCCTTCTTCTGTGTTTCTTCAGTTGTGGTTGGACTAATGGGAATAATTCCTTCAGGATTTAAAATGGTGTATTGAGTCAAGGTTTGATTTGAATTGAATCCAACACCAATGATGATTTTATTGTGTTGTGTGACCCGAATAAGCGAGTCAGAATAAATGCGTTGGTCACGTTCATTCCAAAACAATTGCGAAGTTGTAAAAGTTTCTCCTTGCAGGTTCATGGCATTGACGTGCCCGTCGAGTTTCCATAATTGTTGTCCGATATAGTAATGTGCACTGTCACACCGAATGGATCCGTCCACATGATAATGCTCATCAAAACGTTGAAGCACTAATCCTTTGGGGAAATACCAATAAGGATTGGCAGCCCGATCATAAATATACCAGATCGGAGTCGTGATGCGGTATCGTGTGATGCCTGAATCAGAAATGAGGGTGGTGACTTGAGTTTCTACCAATCTTGGCAATTTATTTCGATTGACACTTACTGATGCTGTTTCCGGATGAATATCAGAACATGCTGCCATGAAGCACAAAACAACCACCAAGGCGGCAGTTGTCAAGTGTTTTTTTGTGAATGAAAATGGGTTAGTTCGTCTTTTAAGATTGGTTGTCATTCAGTTGTTTTACAATTTTCGTTTAAAGAACCAGAATTCATCCAAAGTCAGATCAAGAGAGAACCGAAAATAATTTTCACGAAGCGTTGTCGGACTTGATTTTCCGATGATCCCATATTCAAATGTGGTATTGATGATGGATCGAGAAGTTTTTAACGGGAATCCGAATCCACATGTAAGTGCCATGGATGTTGGAGCATAGCCATTAACATTGATGTATGATGTTGCATAATTCATCCCGACTCGGAAACGCATGCGTTGCCAATAGGCTTGACCGTATGGATTGTTTACATATTCGCCTCCCAAAGAAAATTTAATTCTGTTTTTTAATGAGTCTGTTTGTCCAAAATATTTGGCTTTAGCCCAATTTTGCATCAAAAGGTCAGCTCCGATCAATAAGCGTTCGTCATGAATATACGTTGCTCCAAAACCATATTGTGTGGGCGTTTCAAAATAAGAAGCGCTTTGAAGATTATTGATCGTGACGGTATCCAATCCATAGGTATTTTCGTTGTAATGTCCATGCAAAGCCATTTTAGGCTCTAACATAGCTCCAAGGGTGAGATTGTCGTTTTTCCCGATTTTAGAAGTGTACTGAATGCCATAGCGTAAACTCAACGTGCTGACGCGTAAACTTAAGGTTTGAGCTGTTGGTGTAAATGTATGGCTGGCATCCGACGAATCAGCTAATGCTAACGATTTGAAATAATTATTGGTACCAAAAAGGTAATTAGCGTTCACGCCAAGCGCAAAATGCTTGTTTATTTTGAGTGATAAACCGGCATAAACCTGCGAAATACTTCCGTTTCCACTAAAAGATTGTAGATATCGAACGGTGTCGGTACGGCCTGGCAAGTCTTGAGGCAGATGTGTTAAATCTTTTAATCGACCTTGTGAGATATAATTATATCCGGTATTTGAGAATGGAAGAAGTCCCACACTGGCAGCTAACCATTTCGATAACGGAAATTCAAAAGCGACATAATCAAAGCCTCCGTTAAATGTTTTAGCATGATTGTCCAATGTTGAAAAACTTGATTTTATTCCTGAAATTCCAAAATCGAGCAAAAACGTCAGAGAATCGATGGCAGAATATGAAGCAGGGTTTGCCGGACTGATGGTGGTGTTGTTTCGTAGTCCAATACTTATCCCACCCATGGCATGACTTCTACCAAATACAGGATCGCGTAATTCACCATATCCATAGCGCGAGTAAGGCGAATTCGTGTTATTTTGTGCCGTCACAGTGAGGCAAATACATGTGGCAGCAACTGCCCAAACGATTCTTTTAAATTGCATTATAGTTTAAAATTCGGTTTAGCCCTATAAATACTAAATTTTTCACTGCAAAGATGGGTTTTTTTAAGCTGCTTTCAAAGTAAATTGATTCACCACCTGTTAAAAAAACTGAAACATCCTGATAGGTTTCTTCAATTTCATGGATGAAGCCTTCCAATTCAAAACGCATCCCGGAAATAATTCCCGACATGATGGCCTCTTCCGTTGTTTGCCCAATTAATTTCACTTGGGATGCGTCGGGTTTCAAAAGAGGTAATCGCGACGTAAAATCGTGCAACGCTCTAAATCGCGTTGTTAGTCCCGGCGTAATGTTTCCTCCGATGAATTCATTATTTTTAGTTACGAAGTCATACGTAACCGCACTTCCCATGTCAATAATAAAAAGATTTTGATCGGGTTGTAAAAAATTGGCTCCTACTGCTGCAGCGATTCTATCGAAGCCTAATGTTTCGGGAGTATGATATAAATTTTGTATCGGAATGGGCGTTTTATCCGTTAAGACAATAAGATGCTTATTCGATTGTCTTAAAAAACCGGTAATCGGCTCAATGGCAGAATTTACAGAACATATAATGATATGATCAATAGCAAAATTTTCAATTAATTCTGAGATAAATTCAATGGATAACGTTGCCATGGTGGCATTGTATATCATATTGGATGCATCGTCAAAAATAGCTACTTTGACTAATGTATTGCCTTGATCAATTGCTAAATTCATACCGTTGGCTTTGATGCATTGCTGCACGTAATGGAATGATATTGATGTAAAGATTTAAAAAAAGGAAACTCAACGAGCTTCCTTTTTTTGAAGAACGGATCTTGTGTTTTAGAAACGTTTTTCTTTGATGCGAGCTTTTTTCCCGGTTAAAGCACGTAAGTAATATAATTTAGCTCTACGAACTTTACCCACTTTATTGACACTAATGCTTTCAATAAAAGGAGAATCAATAGGGAAGATTCGTTCAACGCCTACATTATCAGACATTTTTCTAACTGTAAAACGTTTTTTATCTCCATGTCCTGAAATTTTGATCACCACTCCTTTGAACTGCTGAATTCGTTCTTTGTTTCCTTCTTTTATTCGATATGAAACCGTGATGGTATCGCCACTTTTAAATGAAGGATGTTCTTGATGCTCAACGGCAAAAGCTTGTTCTGCTACTTTAATTAAGTCCATTCTTTTTCAGTTAATTAATTTAATCATGAGCAACATAACAGTTCTCTCTTTACTGCCAGCGATTACTCACGCAATTGTTTTGCAAAGATAATTATTTTTCCTTTACCAGCTGCAACCTTCTTTCAAAAAAACATGCAAACGGTTGCATTTTTTAATCTACATGATCCAATATGGTTACACGAGGTTTGATATGAGGCATTGTTCGATCTTTGAGCATCATCTCTGCTTTTAATTTTAATCCAGACTTTGTTACTTGAAATCCAGAAAAATTTTCGTCCGGAATAGCTAATTCATTATTTACATTATTTAAATGATTAAAAAGAATCAGTTTTGATTTTTCATCGTACGTCAACGATTCTGAATAACGTGAATCGTATGGAATAACAAAGCGATTCAAGAGTTGATCATTTTTGAGGATGACTGGAGCGCCTAAAGTTATTTTTTTATTTTGAAATGTAAGAATATCAATGACTTTAAAGTCTATTTTTGGTGATAATTGTGACCATCCCAATAAATAATAAGCTGACTTTTTGTGAAACGTCAAAGGGATCGCACTATAGTAAAGAGCTCCATACCAATCATTTTCTCCGATAATCGTATGCTCGTTGGGTAAAAAGACTTTTTTTGTTTGGATGAAGGGGAAAACCGAATTATCTGATTTTTGCTGAATGAAACATGAAAAAACGTAATCACCGCCGGAACGTATATAATTCCATGAATAGATTCGTATTTTTTGATCAGTTGAGTAAATTTTTCCAACGTACTGCAACGAATCAAAAGGAAAGTCGAACGACTCGGGATTGGAAAGTACTTGTTGAAATGTTGAGCAAATAGAGTCGTTGATTGTTGCAAGTTGTTGATCATTTTTGGTTGAATAAAGCTGATCAAAAT
>Ga0315298_1000275_pt1 | contig 102846 bp, 103 predicted proteins | sample WHS_1_MG_FD_203077 | JGI IMG/M metagenome (GOLD analysis project Ga0315298, IMG submission 203077) | Extremophilic microbial mat communities from Washburn Hot Springs, YNP, Wyoming, USA - WHS_1_MG | ecosystem: Environmental > Aquatic > Thermal springs > Hot (42-90C) | place: USA: Wyoming...
TAAAGGCCGTTAAGAGATAGATGAGTTTTTTGACCAAATGACGGGTAGCCGCGTAAGGTGCAACCATATAGTAATTGGGCAAATAGGCAATACGGCCCGTATTGAAAAGGGTATTATTTATTTTTCCTTAAAGTTTTTATACAATATTTTATGCATGAACTGCGATGCATCTAAATGGAGGAAAATGAGGACAGGGAGCTTGAGAGAATTAAACAAGCAAAATTGCGAGAGATGATGAAGAGAACGGCTAGCGCACCCTCTTTCGAAAAACGGGAAGCATCCTTGGGAAAACCTGTTGAGATAACTGATGCAACCTTCAAAGAAACAATTCAGAATCATTCGCTGGTGGTTGTTGATTGTTGGGCGCCTTGGTGCGGCCCGTGCCATATGGTTGCACCTATTATAGAGGAGCTGGCACGAGATTATTCTGGAAAAATCCTATTTGGAAAGCTTAACGTGGATGAGAATCCAGAAGTTAGCACACAGTATGGAATAATGAGCATCCCAACACTGTTAGTGTTTAAAAACGGAAAACTTGTAGACAGGATTATCGGCGCAATGCCGAGACGAATGTTGGAATCAAGAATAGCACGTTATCTATAAGATTAATGAGATTGACTGTGAAATACATAGAGAGATGGGCTATAACACTAGAGTGATTTGGTAACATGTCATACTCATAAATCCTAAAAAATTAAGCACTTTTTTATGCGCGCTTCAACGCCCTTCATCTTAGCTTTTTATTCCGGTGGTAGTCTTCGCATGTAGTACGTGTTCCCTTCATATTCAAGCTCTCTAAGCTTGCCTCTTCGTAAGAGTTTCTCTATAATTTGCCAATCTGCATTCGCCTTCTTTAGAAGCTCTTCAACCGCTTCTTTCCGCATGGGATGCACCGCTGTTATGCTTAGCAGATCCTCTTCAAGTTTTCCTGTAAAGGCGAAGGCGTTTCCCTCATAGCCTATTAAATATTCGACTCTGCCGGCGCCAAGCTTCTCAGAAAGGATTTGGAAGGCCGAGTTTATGGTTTCCTCCTTGGCCGGCCTAACCCATTCCTCCGCCGGCGGTCTAGTTGGAATAGCAATGTAGGCCTTATCCAGCCTCTTCAGATTTCCCAAGAATTCTGCTATCCCTTCAAACTCGTCTCCGTAGTCGATGCCATCTATCAACATCGTCTCGCTTATGATCGCGCCTTTAAACTCCTCCGAAAACCTCTCTATCCCCTCTAAGACAGCTTTCAGCCTCAGGTCCTTATGAGGCCCGTTTATCCTTCTCCACAAGTCTTCCCTGATCGCATCCAATTTTAGGGAAACCAAGTCTGCTTTCATTATATCTTTCCTAACAGGTTCCTTCCATATCAATGAAGCATTGGTTAAGACAGCTATTGGAATGCCAAACACCTTAAGGGCTGAAATCTGTTCGCCTAATTTAAGCTCCAGCGTCGGCTCTCCGTCCGGAACAAAAGACAAATAATCGATTTTTTCATTCCTTAGCATCACTTCATCGACTTTCTTTTTAACATCTTGGAAAATCTTCTCCGTTTCATGAAAAACCTTTCTTTCGACGGTCATATACCTGGTTTTTCCCAATTGGCAGTAGACGCAGGAATACGTGCAAGTTTTCGCTGGAATGTTATTCACTCCTAGACTCCTGCCTAAGCGTCTTGATGGAACGGGGCCGAAAGTTAGCATTCCGAGTTTCGAGAAGGGTCTTCCTGCCTTTGACGCGCAGGTCTTGATTTGTGAATTGTTTGACACATGTCAGCTGAATTGTAGCTCAATAGTTTTAATGGCTTCTTTTACTGGCGTGCCTGGCTTTACAATGACTTTGGACACCTTATGGTCTTCAATCAGCTCTGAGACGCTTGGACCAAGTTCACCCGATATCACAACATTAACATTCATGTCTATCAGGGTCTTGACCAAAATAGGGCCGGCGCCGAACCTGAAAGATGCGGCTGGGTTCTTAAGCACCTGCACGTTCTTTACTTCCCCGTTTATAATGTCTACAATTGTAATAGTATTTGTTCTACCGAATACTTCTGCCACCTCGTCCTCTAAACCCTTCTCCCCTTTCGTCGAGATTGCGATCCTAAGCTTCCCCATCCCTATCACCTTCACTCGGATTGGGAAAATTCTTGATTCGCGTCCTTGAGTTCTTTAAGCCTCTTCTTTATCTGGTTCAGTTGCTGTTGCAAGAAGTCCATTTGCCCCTCCAACACCAGTATCTCTTCCTCTCTGGATGAGAATGTGGCTTGCATCGGTCGGCTTACGCGTGCTTGATAGGGCTGAGGGAAGAAGCGCCCCATGCCTCTACCCATCCCGGTTCCAAATCCTCTACCTCTGCCTGAGCCTGGCCCGAACCCGGGAGAACCCGGAATGGCGGCATCTTGGAGCTGCCCTATTTTAAACATCTCGACAGCCTCTCTTACTGTGCCTGATGCTCCGATCAAGATCCTGATTCCTGCGGAGGAAAGCACTTGATACGCGTTCGGACCAATGTTCCCAGTTATCACTGCCCCAACACCTCTGCCTGCCATCTCCTGCGCCGCTTGAATCCCTGCACCACTCATCGAATCCGCGCTCATATTTGGAATAGCTTCAAACGACATAGTTTCCGTGTCAACGATGATGAAATATTGGCATCGGCCAAACCTAGGGTCTACCGGAGAATCCAGGCTTCCACCGGCCGCGGACACTGCTATCTTCATCTCATATCACTGTTTCCCAAGTTCTTCAAGCCTCTTCCTAATCGCGTCCAGCTCCTGCTCGAGCATTCTCGCCTCTTCCTGTAGCATCGCTATTTCATCTTCCTTCCTCATCGGAGGCATCCAGTAGGGGTTTATTGGACCATATATTCCTGTCCACCACCATCTTGGAAGCCAGGGGAACCATCTGCACCTCCACCAAGCCCAATACGGATATGCGAACCATCCCCATGGTCTCATACCGTATGACAACGCGCTCACCTCTACTTAGACTGCTCCTTTTCCAGGAGATTTCTCAGCTCCTCGATCCTCGTTTCCACGCCTTTAACCTCCTCGTCCAAGTGCCTTCTATAGTCCTCGAGCTGAGCCAGTTCTTCCCGGGGTGACGGCTCCACGTAAGGCGGCGGGTAATAGGTTTGAGACTCTTCAATCGAAGGACTTTTCCTCAAATCTTCCAGCCTCTTTCTCGTTGCTTCAAGCTGTGTTTCAATAGATTTGGCTTGCTCCTCCAGCATCCGGATCTCATCCTCTTTGCTTACAGGAGCCCCAGGCGTGTACAACGGGATTTGCGACGCACGCTTGCCTGCGAGATACTGCCTGTATTGTGGAATTAGACCGCTTGAAACAATCCATTCTGCCGTCGGTGGAAGACCTGTAGGCGACCTGCCTACCCATCCTGGCGAATAGCCGAATCTCATCCATCCAGGCAGCCCCGTCAAATAGTACATTCTCCTCCATCTATACCCCATTCTTAATCACCTCCAAGCATACGGGTAGTAGCCTCTCCCATAGTATGTGCTATACGGCGGGTAGTATGGTGCGGCCGCTATATACGGGTTAAATAGCCACCAGCATGCACCTCTACCAAACCACCATCCAGGCCTCTGCCATGGCGGTAGGAAACTGAACGGCCCTCTTCCAGGCCATGGGTTGCTCCATCCTCCGAAACCTCTTGTATACCAACCTCCTCTCCATCCCATCCCCTATCACCGCTATTTTTGTGCAATCGCACATATATAAATCTTGCCTTTGCACAAAATTCTTTAAAAAGCCTATTTAGGTTAAGTTACGCATCAAGCATGATAACTAATTCCCGCCCTTCAACAAGCATAGTAGCTACCTTTCTCCGCGCACTATTTAAACACCGCCACACAGTGCCTCGCGAAACACCCATCCTATGAGCCGCCTCCTCCTGCAGCAGGCCCTCGTAATCAACTAGCCGTAACGCTTCATACTCGTCAATAGTCATCTTAACCTGTTCTTCGCCCAAGGTGAGGGTTCCCTCTAAGGATGCCGGGATAAACCTGTTAGCCCTCGGCAAACCATTAATCACCCTAGGCTTAATGGGTCTTCCCGGGCCCTTTCTCCGCCAGCCCCAACGATAGCCGGACAACTTTTTCTCGTATTATATTCCGTCTAGAACATATATTAGTTTATAGGGATGCATGCCTCAAAAACTTTCTTTTCAAAGTATATGGTCGTAAGTCTTTTCGAGAATACACGGGATGCGATGCTGGGCGCGCGCGAGATGCAGGAAAAAGTGGATGCAGGATACTGTCAACTTGACGAAATAGTGAGCTAGTTTTTCTCTATAAGCCTAGTTATTCGACGCTCTATTTCGAAATGCCCTATCAGCATCTATAGCAGAAGACAGCAGAAAGAATCCGTAGTTGCTGTTAAGAAGGAGCATGGTGAGAAAGTTTAGCAAAGTTTTTAACTTCTTGCCGTATTTTTCGCATTAGACGTATCCATGAAGTGTTTGATTTCTGTTTCCAGCGCCCCGATCGCTAGGCTTGGAGAAAAGGAGTACTATGATTTGATTGGCACTATCGATGTTATGAAGAGAGTTTTCTCAGAGTCAGTTGTAGATGGTTTCGAGCTGCAGCTTGAGCCGGAATGGGATAGTAGTAATCCTCCTTTGACAGACAGGGGTTTCGCTGACTGGACTAAAACACCGAAGTATACGGCTGAAGAAATACTGGCTATTCTGAAGGGGGAATCGCTGCCCATATTGTCTGTTCATGCAAGCAGGGATGTTGGCAACTATCTCTGTTCAAACCGGGAGATGGATTGGGAGAAGGGGAAACAAGTTGCTTATGATGCTCTATTTATTGCCAGCGAGCTGGGAGCAGGTGTCTGCGTATTCCACCTTTGGGATACTTGGGCAAGAGGCTTCGACCTAGGCCGTATACAAAAAACTTTCCGTGGAATTGCGTGTCGATTTCCCGGTGTAAAGGCGTCGGTAGAAAACATTCCGACTCATTTGGAGGGTTACACGCCTTTCGCTTTAGTGAAACTTTTCGATTATGTAACGCTTGATCTACGGTGGGCTATTCTCCATAGCGAGCTGGACTCTTTTGAGTTGATTGTTGATAAAATAGCAAATGTCCATTTGCGGGGAAAGCTTTGGCAGGGCAAATGGGTTTTAGATCATCCGGGCTTCGATTTCTATGAGGCTTTAAAAAGAATAAGGAACAACTGGGGATATGAAGGGCTGCTGACCATGGAACCTGACGGCGCGGTCGATAGCTCGTTTGACAGCTCCTGTTTTCATAGTTTTATTGAAGCCATGAAAACACTGCGCACCGCTTAAGATTTTACTTAATTTTTTAATAGGCCTTCATCTCTCGGGGTTCAAGCCATTTGCATGAACAAGTTTTACAATTATAATAGATAATTGAGAAAGGTTTTAATACGTCAAGACAATGTAATACTGCGTCGTTTGCAGCTTCCCGTTGTAATCATCGCCGCAGGAGTGGCCTCCCGACTCAAACCCTATTCTGAGGAAGTTCCTAAATGCCTAATGGAACTCGAGCCCGGTGTAACAATACTTGACTTCATACTAAAAAGGATTAGGAACATTATCCCAGGCCGTGTCATAATCGTCACCAGACCGAAGTTTAGAAGCTTGTTGGAGGAAAAGCTGAAAGGAGAGGCTGAGATTATAGAGACGGATATGGAGGATTTCGGAAACCTTTACAGTGTCAGCTTGGCTTTGAAACAATTGGGTGTGGAAGGCTTTCTGCTTCTAATGTCTGACCATATTTATGAGAAATCGATGATTGAGAAGATCTTGTCTTCGGGTGGAAAGGCTGCTTTTACTGTTTGCCTCGACAGGAAGCCCTCCCTGACTGATGCCGAAGAAGGATTGAAAATAGTGTTGAAGGAACAAGGCGTAGCCTATACAGGTAAGAGGGCTTTGCCTAGACATGGGATAGACACGGGCGTTATACTTTGCAACGAGAAGGCCAGGATGTATGTGGAGAAGGCGATAGGGAGCCTCGGCCCTAATGCGACAATATCCGATGCGTTAAATCTTGCTTCGAAAGATGGGGAGGTGGATTATGTTGATATAACTGGAATTCTCTGGAAGGATGTAGATACTCCTGAGGATCTGCTCAAAGGAAGAGAAGTATACTGGCAGATATTGAGGAGAGAGAACGAGTCCGAAAGCGGATTGGTATCAAAGTATATTATTAAGCCCGTTTCGACACATATTTCAACCAAGATTTACCGGAGCCTTGACATAGAGCCTCTAGCATTAACACTTGTTTCATTAATCGTTGCCCTAACAGCAGGTTTTCTCTTGGCGACAAAGGAATCCCTACTGGGAGGGTTTTTAGTTGGACTTACAATCTTGTTCAGTGAAGTAAGTGGCGAATTTGTAAATTTGCATAATAGGGAAAACTGGAGGCTTTACATCAGTTCTCTGATTGACTGTGTTTCAGACGTAGCTATAGTAACGGGGTTCTCGCTGCCCCTATTATTGTCAGGAGGCAACGTTTTCCTGCTCACTATTCTTTCAGTAGCAAACATAATTCTGGTAAGCTACATTACTCAGGGTTTAAATAACTTGGGTGTAGACACGAGGGTTTTGAGAAAAATACCCGCGACGAGAGACGTGCTCCTTTTCGTAATTCTCTTTACGTCGATTGTTCAACTCCCATTATACGGCCTGTATTACATAGCCGTAGCCCCATTTTTTTACCTAGGCGGCTCAGCTGTTCTGACTTTTCGCGTTAGGAAGGGAGAAGGCAGGTTGGAGAGAGCCAAGAGAATGCCTAAACCGGAGGTTATGGTTGAAAAAGGAGAGATAGCCAAAAGGATTGAAATCCTAGTCTCTAGTTCGCTTAAACTAGCCTTATCCTTTCTCTTTCTTCATATGGTTACACCTGTGGTTACAGATATTACCCTAGTGACTTTTGATGATATTGTTTTGAAATCAGACCATTTGATGTCGGCTTTAACTCTAATTTTATCTGTATACTTCGGTTATCGCATATTGATGTCTCTGAAATTTCTCATAGACATGGTTACTAAACGCTTGGTAGCGATCCTCCGAGTTTCAGAGTTCACTCTAAAACATATACTGGTCGACCTATTGTACATTCTGCTTGCCGCGATCCTCTGGGTTTATCTTCCTCCTCAACTTAAACAGGTTCCATATATCGGTGAAAACCTTGCAAGACTAGGGGCTTTAGCTATATTCATATTCTTCATACTAATCCTCTATGACACGGTAAAGCTCCTATACAAGACTTTCGGAGATCTCTACCGGAAGATTATAGAGAGGCTTACAGAGAAGATTCGAGAAGGCACCGAGTCGCCTGAGAATCATGCTTAAACATTTATTCTCCCAATACTTCAAGTTAATGGTGCTTCGGTGGTAGAGAGTGAGAGCCATAATACTGGTTAAGGAAAGAGATTTCATTTTCGATAAGACTAAACCCCTAGCCCTGGTTAAGATATGCGGAGTCCCTCTCATCGTAAGAATCCTCAATTCCATAAGGGCTGCCGGAATAAAAGATGTTCTCATCTTACTCGGTTTTAACGGAGAGGAAATATGGAGCATGCTTAAAGACGGCGGGGAAATAGGCTTAAAGCTGTCTTATCTCAAGGTAGGAAACCATGTCTCCAGCCTTCCGAAGGAATTTCTTGACGACGACTTGCTAATAATAAGCACAGATGTTGTTATAGACAGAGAATTTATAGATGAAATTATGAAGACTGAAGGCAACGTTGCCTGTTATCTCAACAATAGACCTTTTGGGGTTTACAAGATAACTAAGGAGTGTTCGAAACTATTAGAGAACGACCTTGCTTTGAACCGTGTTGAAGAAATGCTGGAAAAGATTGAGGCTATGCGGAACATTAAGCTTGACGTTTCTAATATGCAGGTTGAACACCTAGAGTTGAAACGAATGGTTTCTCCAGTCTGCGTCAAGATAGAGAATAGGCGGTCAATAGAGTTTGCTAAAAGGAAGCTTGTTTTCAGAACCCAGAAAGGGCTTCACTTCACATCCTACATAAACAAGCCGATAGAGGATCGAGTAATATACCATATGGCTGATGTGCCATGGATCACGTCCAACAGGATAACGATTTTCACAAACATGACTGCGTTCTTTGTAGCAGCATTGTTCCTATTTGGATATATGAGGATTGCGGCGATTTTAGCCTACTTGGTTGGGATACTGGATGGGCTCGATGGTAAACTAGCTAGGGCAAGGGGCATTCTGACGAAACTAGGTTATATCGAGCATACTTTCGACATGCTTTATGAGCAAACGTGGTACGTGTGCTTTGCCCTAGGCCTATATTTTTCGGAGAACAATTATTTGCCTCTTATACTGGGTTTATGCCTGCTTCTGGCAGACGGCTTCGTAAGGCATTGCTATATGCAGTTTAAGGGGACCATGGGGAAGGCTTTAACAGCATATACGAATTTTGACAGAGCCTTCGCTAGAGTGGATGGAAGGAGGAATGTGTATGTCCTGTATATGATAATATTCTCATGGTTGGATAAACCCTTCTACGCCATGTATGCGATGCTGGTGCATTCATCGATAACGGCAATAGTTTATGCGGTAAGAGCTTTTCAACATATGAGTGCTGCGGATAAGGCAGAAGGAATTAAAGGATTTCTTAAGCTTGTAGGGGGACCTAGCTAACTCTTTACCAAATACTCGTTCTTTACTGTCGAATATTATTGTATTTCTCTCTCAGAGCCCTCAGCATCTGTCTTAATTCTTCCCTGGATGGGAAGCTTATGGCTCCGGCTGGACACCTGTGTTTGCATGCTTCACAGCCCACGACGCACTCGTAGGGTTTGGAAACCACAATCTTGTCTCCTTGCCTTGAATATACTCCATGCATACAGAACTCGACGCAGGACCCGCATTTAATGCACAGATCCTGGTTTATCCTAGGATACCAGTCTATCTCTTCCCTAGGCGGCCAGAGGTTTGCCCTACTCATCTTCACAACCTCCAATTTTAACTAGCAGTCAATTTTTCAATTGTTTCAGCAACTTTCTTCATAGCTTCCGGTGTCTCCATGTTCCTTAAGTCGAGTGAAACCACTTGCTTATCGAAGTCTAGTCCTTTCTCGGTGAAAGCATCCTTGAACATTTTCTTCTGCATCCTTGGATCGCATCCGCCGATCACGTAGATCCTATCCTTATCCCCGTCTTTCAAGAGGTCTCTCAGGAAGTTGTCTCCATCCGTGACGCAGAGCTGCGGGTGGATAACAGCGTACTCAACGTCAAGCTCGTTTCTAACGAAGTTCACCAGTTTCCAAAGCTCTAGTTTCGCGAATCCTGGGCATTCTCCAGTGCAGAAGCACATTATGAATCTGGGACGGTTTTTAGCGCTCTTCATCTTGAGAGCTGCAACTTCCAGTGAGGTTTTTAAATCTTTCCCTGAGGGTTTATTTTCTAAACTAGCGAGAGCAGGCTGTACGCTTAAAATAAGTGTTGAAAACACTACTAGTACACGGGATGTTTAAAATTTTTCTTAAGATTTTTAATCCATCGTATTTGAGCTTTAAAGCTTTGCTTCATCGATGATTATCTGTGCTATTCTCTGAACATCCGCCTCGTATATGTCTAGAGTCGGTATTTTTCGCAGGTACTTAGATATGTCGATCTCGTAGTCGATCTTTTTCCCAGCGTTCTCCAATACTTTAGAGGCACACCTGTTGCCACACCCGTTTATAACTATGTTTCTCTTAGCTCTTCCAGCTATATCCAGATGCGGTTTTGAGCCTGCTGCGACTGCGGTCGTGCAGCACATTCTGGCTTTACCTAGGTTTGTAAGTAAAACCCCTATCTCGTGCCCTATTTGCCCAACGTTCGCAGCTCCGTCGCAGACCCAAACCATGTTCTCCTGTTCAGCAACCTGGTGGCACGGGTGTAGAATCCTGGGTTGAACGCTTTCCTTCTCATTAGGCATTAACAATCCACCTCCTTATCATCCTCTTGTCTTAACGCGTTTTTATCCGTATCCCGAACATGCTCGGAACGAGCCTTTGTTTCAACACCACCTTTTTCAGCAAGGAAACTCCATATTTTATCAGCTATTTCAGCGAATGATTTGGCTGTAGGCGAATCCTCCTGGCTCATTATGAACGGTACGCCCTCGTCGGACGCCTCGCATATACGCGGGTCCAAAGGGATCCTCCCTAGGAAATCAACGCCCATCTCCCTCGCCATCTCCTCTCCCCCTCCTGCTTTAAAAACGTCTATCCTCGTCCCACAGTTCGGGCAAATTAAGCCACTCATGTTCTCAATCACTCCTATGACTGGTACGTTAAGCTCCTTTGCAAACATTACTGCCTTCCTAACCACGTCTTTAGAAACCTCTGAAGGTATTGTGACGATAATCACACCATCCATCTCCGGCAGTAGCTGCATGACGCTGAGTGCCTCGTCACCAGTACCTGGGGGAAGGTCGATGAGGAGGAGGTCAAGCTCTCCCCAAGTAATATCGGATAGGAATTGCCTGATCGCTGACATCTTAAGGGGGCCGCGCCATATAACTGGCGTCTCCTGATCGGGTAGAAGGAAATCTATTGAAACAACTTTGATTCCTAATGGACCTGTTGCTGGGAATACCCCAAGTGGGCTCACTCTTAGAATATCCCCCTTCATGCCAAGCATTCGGGGCACGCATGGACCGTGAATATCCGCATCGAGAATACCTACTTTACCTGGATTACACTTCTTAGCAAAGGCTACTGCCAGATTCACTGTAACCACTGTTTTACCTACTCCACCTTTGCCGCTGATCACCGCAACCTTATGCTTAACCCTGCTCATTCTCTCTCTGAGCCTTTTCTCCTGCTCCTCTAATTCTTCTCTTTTAAACCCGGCGTGCTGTGCTTGCGATGCTCCATTCATGGACTGGTGTTTAAATCGTAAACAATATTTATACCTTCCGTTTATAACTTAAACGCGATGGATAAGGTAGATAGGAAATTAATATCTCAATTGCAGGTCGACGGCCGTACAACCCTAGAGAAACTGGGGAGGATAACTGGTTACACGAGCATGGGAGTTAAGAAGCGGCTTGAAAAACCCTTGAAGACGAGGTGATCAGGGTGTCGGCTCAAATGAACCTGAAGTATTTCAACATGCGTTTAGCCATGGTCCTAATTGAAACCGACGGAGCTGAGACTATGGAGAGGCTTCTTAAACGCTTCGAGGAATGCCCCCGGATAATCTATATTTTCACACTGATTGGTGGATACAACATGATGGCTCTGATAGCGGCTGAAAACCAGAAGACTCTGGAAAGCATCTCCATGGGGAAATGCTCTTTGAGAAGCGGAAGGGGAATACGTAGGTCGGAGTTCTACCAGATAAAAGACATCGGTTACTCTCCGCTTATGCCCGTAAGAATACGCTTGACGCATAGAGGTTTGAAAGAGGCGCCTTGCGGCGTGAATTGCAACTACTGTAACAGGTTCAAGTATGAAGAATGCGTAGGATGCCCAGCTACTGAGTATTATCGCGGCAACCTTTAACCGTAAGGATGTTGACTGAGAAACTACAGTTCGCCTAAATGGGTTTTAATCTTAACTATAGCCTCCACTATATCATCCATGTCTCCCCTAGCCCCTAGGAATATTGACTGGGGCAGTGTAACGGCTTCCCAGATAGCGCCCTCCGCCACAGGGTATTTCGGCTTTCTTACTATTCGCGACTGGGGACCGTGGGCTGTCAGCGTCATGCTGAGAGGTGGATGATCTATTCTGCCGCAGGGAACACCTTCAGCCTTAAGAGCCTCCACGAATCTTTCAACCGGAATATTTCCGAAGCATTTCGAGTCGTATTTAAACAAGTATGGCCAAGGCTGATGCCTAGTCAGCCTTTCATCGGTCTTAAGCGGGGTTATTCCCTCGATTTCACTCAGCCTCCTGCTTAAGTACTCGCTGTTAGCCTGCCTGGTTTTCGTCTGTTCCTCAAGCCTTTCCAACTGGACCAGCAGTATTGCTGCTTGAAACTGCGTCATCCTGAAATTCCACCAGTTCCACCAGTAGTCGATCCCCACGTTGTACACGTCGTCCCCCCTTATTCTTCCACATGTTCTCAATGCCCTGCATCTTTCAGCGTAAAGCCTATTGTTAGTTATTATTATTCCCCCCTCTCCAGCGGTCATGAGCTTCCCCTGCTGGAAGCTGAAGCAGCCAATGTCTCCAATTGACCCCGCCGGCTTGTTCCTCCACATGAAGCCGTGGGCTCTCGCGCAATCCTCTATTAACGCGAGACTATGCTTCTCCGCGATTTCTGACAGTTTATCCATATCTGGAGAGTTACCGTAATTATATACCGGGATTATGGCCTTGGTTTTACTCGTAACGCTTTTTTCAGCCTCTTCAAAGCTCATGCAATACGACTCGGGGTCAACATCCACTATGACTAGGGTTCCTCCAGTCATTAAGACGGCACTACCCGTCGCCCAGAACGTGAGCGCGGGCACAATAACCTCATCTCCCGGGCCTATTCCGATTGAAAGGAGGGCTAAGTGTAAGGCTTCCGTACCGCTTGAAACACAAACACCATAGCTGCAGCCGTGGAACCTAGAGAATTTTTCTTCAAACTCTTTTTCCTTGAGACCGCTTTCCTCAACGCCTCCCCCCCAAAACCTGCTTTTCAAAGTTTCTTCAAGCGCCTTCATCTCTCTCTCATCGTAGACCGGCCACGCCGGCCAAGGCTTGGTTCGAATCGGTTTCCCCCCTTTCACCGCCAGCATGAAAGTATTTTTCCAGCCATTCATATAAAGCTTACCGGTATTCACGTAAACCCTATGCTGCTTCAAACAAGGGGTGGTTGAACACGTTTAACAAAAGCCTTAACAGTTGAGTCGCTTTAATGATTCTTGTTTCACAGCTTCATAGATTGCAAGAATATTCTCTAACGGAGTGTCCGGCTGCAGGGAGTGTGAAGGGCCAAGGATTAGCCCGGTTGATCCGAGTTCTCTAATTCTTTTCCTAACCTCTTTTCTCACGTCCTCAACGCTCCCAAACGGAAGCGTTCTTTGAATAGAAAGCGTGCCTTCAAAAGCCATCCTGCCCCCGCATAGCTCTCTCACCCTAACAGGATCCATGGTTTCCGGTTGAACCGGGTTGAGTACGTCAACGCCTATTTCAACCAAGTCGTGAATTATGGGCTCAATCCAGCCGTCACTGTGAAAGAAGAAATACTTACCCTTAGAATGAATCAAGTCTGAAAGGAGGTTGTACCTAGGCTTGAGAAACCTTCGCCAAAGGACTGGAGATATTATCATGGTGTTCTGCGCACCCACATCGTCACCATCGTAAATAACGTCGACATCAGCCTCCAGCAGCATTTTAGCCTGTTTCAAGCGTATATCGTTAAGCATGTCGAGAATTTTTTCCATCCTAGGATCGTTCCTCCTCATCATCACCATGAGCTCGTTGAAGCCCGTCAGCTGCCACGCGATCTCGAAAAGGTGTATCACGCCACCGTAGACGCAGAAATTTTCGTTTACCGCCCTGTATTTTTTCACAAGCTCGAAGCTTTCTTCATTAACTTCAGGCCAGACATAGTCTTCAACATCTATTGTCCTAAGAGGATGATCGACATACTGATAAGTATAGGTTTTACTTGACCACTTGCTTATTATCCCCCACCTGTCTTTCCTAAGCTCATATCCGCCGCTACACCCAATCGTGTAAGCAGCCTCATACGGCCCCTCCTTGACTTCTACCCCTTTTGGAACGTAGCCACCGGTTAAGCCGATTGCTGGAGCAAACCTAACATCCACGTCGAGTTTAGAACAGATACTGTCGAACCCCTTCACGTTAAGGTGTTTTTCAAGCAGTGAAATTACTTCCGGCCTCGCCCTAAAGACTGTGGGCACCCGATCTATCTCCTTGAACTCGACGGATTTAATACACCTTTCCCTCGGATTCATCCTTAGTTTTTTAAAGCATCTTGTAATTTAATCTTTAAGACGGGTTTAAAATCTGGGATGCAAACCTTTTCAAATTTGAGACATCCGGGGATTCCAATCTTCCCATATTAGAAGGAGAGGAAACGAAGCAATTATTCAGTCTTGTTCAGCCGATTTCAACAGGCACGCCTATTTCGCTCGACCTGATAATAGCGCTTATGACTTTAGTCACGATAAGACCGTCTTCTCCAGTCACAGGCGGCTTCGAGTCGTGAATCAAGCAGTCTACGAAGCATTCTAACCCGGCCCTCAGGAACACGCTGACGTTTTCAGTGGGCAGGACGTATACGTCGGGAAAACTCATCCTCTGCTCATTCACAATCCTTACGCTGCCGTGATGAGTTCTATCTATTCTAATTGCCCCTTTTTCCCCGAAAATCTCCATTTTAAAATCCACTATGAATGGTTCGCCCCTGGGGAGGATCCAACTGTTCTCCATCACGGCTGTGACTCCATTTTGAAACTCGATTATAGCCTGATAGAAGTCCGGGGTCTGGATTCCTCTCGAGTTCAGCACGACGGATCTTGAAACTCCGAAGACTCTTTTAGCCTCATCCTTGAACAGCCATCTCAGCAGGTCGAAAACATGGCTCCCGAGAAACCAGAGAACACTCGTCCTATCCGACCATTTTATCATTTCGGTTGGAACATATATTGTGTCGCTTAGGCGCGTGTAAGCATTGACGATTTTACCAATCCCACCTGCCTCTATCGTGTCCTTAGCCAACCGGAAAGGAGGGCTCCACCTGTTGCTGAAGTTAACCATAAGCTTGAGGCCGCGTCTACCCGCTTCTTCAACTATCTTCTGAGCGTCAGCCACGTTTGTCGCAAGAGGCTTTTCCATGAGCAGATGCTTATTGTTCTCAAGAGCTGTGAGCGCAGGCTCCGTGTGCAGGTGGTCTGGCGTGCAGACGGAAACCGCTTCAATATCGGGATCCTTAGCAAGGTCTTGAAAATCAGCGTATATTCTTGGGACACCGTATTTTCCCCCAATCTCCCTAGCCCTTTTCTCATTTAGGTCTGCGACTGCGAGAACCTCGGCGTGCTCTATTGTTTTGAACGATTTTAACTGCTGCTCACCCTGGATTCCGACTCCAACAATCCCTATTCTAACCTTCCTCATGAAGGAAAAACAGTATTGGAGCCATAATAAAGCTTTTGAATGTAAACCTGCTTTCACATGCCGCTTGAGTTCAGAAAGGATGTTGAGACTTGCTAGCCTTCCCTTCTGTACGGTATGCCCAGAGCCGCGGGTGCGCCGAGTCTTTTTCTCAACAAGCCTAGTGAGCTGGCGACCAGCACTATGATTGTAGAAACATACGGGAGCGTTCCGAGCAGGCTTGCCGGAACCCCGTATTCCTGAAGGTGAAACTGGAGGACTTCAACTCCTCCGAAAAGGTATGCTCCGATCAAGCTTCCAAGAGGGTTCCACAGTGAGAATATTGTGAGTGCTAGGGCTATCCATCCTCTGCCCATCATAACGCCCTCTCTCCAGCCCGGAGTATAGGAGAGGGTCACGTAAGCGCCGCCGAGACCTCCAAGTACCCCGCCTAGAAAAACACATAAGTATCTTACCAAGTATACGTTGACTCCTGCAGCGTCTGCAGCCTCAGGCTTCTCCCCCACGGCCCTCACTGTTATTCCAAGCCTTGTTTTAAAAAGGATAAGCCACATTAATATTGAAAGCACTATTCCCAAGTATACAACCGGGTCATGGCAGAAGAGGCCGCCCGCCAAAGGTATTTCCGACAAAACTGGTATTTGGAGGGTTGGAAGACTGTCTCTAAGGGGCTGCCCCACGTATTTTGCCCCCAGGAGGCTGCTGACCCCCGTGCCGAGCATTGCGAGAGCCAAGCCTGAAACAGTCTGGTTGACTCCAAGGCTTATGCTTGTGAACGCGTGTATGAGAGAGAATAGGCCTCCGACAAGCATTGCCGCAGCCAAGCCGATCCAGACCGACCCTGTTAGCCATGTTGCGGCGAAGCCCGCTAGCGCCCCCATCGTCATCACGCCGTCAAGTCCAAGGTTTAAAACCCCGGATCTTTCACAATATATTTCCCCCAGGGTCGCGAGCATTAGTGGCGTCCCGGCTCTAACGGCTTCAGCCAGTATTGAGGCAGCTATATCCATATTCTTCTACCACCTATTTTAAACACTATCCTGTACCTAGCTAGAACCTCGCTGCTGATGATGAAGAGGAGAATCACACCGTTGAACACGTATACAAGGCTGGACGGCAGCCTGAGGGAAACCTGTATCGCGTCGCCCCCAACCATCAAACCGCTTATGAAGAATGACGCTACGAGGGCCCCAAGAGGGTCAAGCCCCCCGAGCCAAGCCGGGATTATAGCAGTATAACCGTATCCAGGGGATATCCCCCTTATGAGGCGCCCATGTATGCAGGCGACTTCCCCGACTCCGGCAATCCCAGCAAGCCCCCCGCTGACCAGCATGACCAGCAGCATATTCCTGCTCACGCTTATCCCAGCATACTTAGCTGCCTCCGGATTACTCCCCACGACCCTGATCTCATAGCCAATCTTCGTCTTCTTCATCAACACGTATAGGATGAGTGTTGAAGCCGAGAGCAACGCGAGAGTATAGTAGTGTATCCTGGTTCCCCCTATGGTGGGGAACCTAGCGTAGCTGGGGAAAGGATCAGTCTGAGGAAAACCCCATTGGGTCAAACCCCTCCATGGACCGGTCACCACGTAGTCCAGTAGCTTTAACGATATGTAGTTCATCATGAGGGTTACTATGACTTCATTAATGTTGAGCCCTGATTTTAACGCTGCCGGCAGCAATGCCCATGCAGCCCCAACGGTAAAGCCTGCAAGCAGCATCGCAATAATGATTACGCTCTGCGGAAGACCAGAGTACAGTGCGACCCATGTTGCAGCCATGGAGCCCATTATCAGTTGCCCCTCGGCGCCTATGTTTGACACTCGCGCCTTATAGGCGAAGGTAAGCCCGACGGCGCATAACCCTATTGGCAGTGTCTTCACAATCGTCTCTGAGAAGCCGTAGAGGCTTCCAAAGCCTCCTGCGAAGATCCTTAGATAGGCGTCAACTGGGTTCACACCGTAAGCAGCGAATAAGAGGCCTATAAACGGGAGTGAAAGCAGGATGGCGAGTATTCTGACAGATATGTTTATCCTCCTAGATACGGTTGGCCTTCTCTCCAGCCCTATCTCCAATCCTCACACCACTGCTTCAACGCGCGTATTTTAACACTTCTCCTGTTCATGGCTACGCCGCTCCCGCCGTCATTGCAAGCCCGACTTCGCTGATCGAAGCCCCTTCCCCAAACTCTCTAACTATTCTACCCTCCTTCATAACAAGTATCCTGTTGCTCAAAGCCAAAACCTCATCTAGGTCTTCGGAAACAAGGAGGACGCTGCCCCCGGCTTCTCTAAGCCTGTGGAAAACCCAGTGTACATAGTTCGTGGAAGCAACATCCAGACCTGAAGTAGGGTTGCTCGCGACAAGTATCTTAGGATTTATCGAGAGCTCTCTCGCCACTATTAGCTTCTGAACGTTCCCACCTGAGAGGAGGCTTACCGGAGCATTCACGCCCGGCGCAACTATCTCAAACTCCTGAACAAGCTTCTCCGTCTCCCTTTGAATCGCCTCAATATCCATAAATAATTTCCTTGAAAACTTTTCCCCGTAGAGCTTCATAACCATGTTCTCTGCAACACTAAGATCGGGTGCAACACCATACCTGAACCTGTCCTCAGGGATGTGGGCAACACCCAGCCGGATAATATTCTTAGGAGGAGTATTCGTAACATCCACCCCCATTATTTTCACAATCCCTTTTTCAACTCTCCTGAGACCCGTAAGGGCTTCGACAAGCTCCCTCTGACCATTCCCCGCAACCCCCGCTACACCCAGGATCTCGCCTTCTTTCAGAACGAAGGAGACATCCTTGACTGCTATGAGCCCCCTGTCATCCAAAACCCTTAGATTCTCAGCTTCTAAAACCGGCTTACCGCCTTTCTTAAAATTGCCAACCCTAGGCCTGAACTCTAAAGGCCTGCCGACTATCATGTTAACCAAGTCAAGCCTGCTCGCCTCACGCGGCTTAACTTCAGCCGCCACAACTCTTCCCTTTCTCAGAACGGTTATAGAATCGCTGGCCGTAAGCGCCTCGTTAAGCCTATGTGTTATCAGGATGATTGACTTGCCTGTCTCAACCATCCTCCTTAAAGATTTGAAAAGCTCCTCCGACTCAGCAGGCGTCAAGACTGAAGTAGGCTCGTCCAAGATAAGGAGTTTAACATTCCTGTAGAGCGTCTTCACTATTTCAACCTTCTGCTGCTCCCCTGCTGAAAGCTGCCAGATTTTCGCGTCGAGATCAATCTTTAAACCATAGGTCTTAGAAATCTCCTCCACTCCACTCCTAATCCTGTCAAAACCCGTTCTTAAGCTATCCTCGACAAACAGCGCAATGTTCTCCAAAACAGTAAGCTTATCCACAAGCATGAAATGCTGGTGAACCATCCCTATCCCCATTTTCAGTGCATCCCTCGGCGAACCTATGCTTACCCTACGGCCCTCTACAATTATCTCTCCAGTGTCAGGCTTATACATGCCGTAGAGTATTCTCATAAGGGTTGTTTTACCAGCACCGTTCTCTCCTAGAAGAGCATGTATTTCACCCTGCCTAACCCTGAAATCAACATTATCCAGCGCGACAACTGTGGGGAACCGTTTAACAATCCCCCGCATTTCAACAAGATAATTAGAATTGTTCGCCAAGCCTTGTCAACATCCTTTGGAGAAAAAAAACAGGTGGAGAAACGTTTCTTGAATCATCCTGACGGCGATCCTATTATGTTGTCCAGGAACCAGTTCATCTCCTCTGTGAAGAGCTTAGCTATAGTCGCCCTCTGGCCCGCTGGAATCTTAATGTTCCCAGCCTGGTCTCTAATCGGGCCGGTGAACGGGTCGAAAGGCACGTTAGCATCCTTCATCAGCGTAAGCCTAGTCATAACAGCATCGTACACGCTTACTGATTGACCGGGCAGATACTTACTCTTCAACTCGCTGACGAACTTCGGGTTTATCGGTACTCCAGGCTTGCCCCCGAGTTCCACCGCACCCTCCTTGAGCAGCCAAAGGTAGTCGACATTAGCCAGGTTAGTATTATTGTATATACCCAGCCTGATCTTCATAAGTATGTCGGCGTAAATAACCTCCCAGTGGACTATCTGACCGCTTACAACAACGTCGGGACCAACATCCTGCATCGGGCTGTAGTGAGAGAAAACATAAAGCGTCTTCCCCTGCCGGTACTGTTCCTGAGCGAACTCAACTATGGCTGTGGAGTCCTCTGTGAAGGCGATTGTATCGACGCCAATGCTCACCAGCGCCTGAGCAGCCTCCCTAGCGTGAGTCGGATCATACCATGCGAAGAGCCATCTCACGTAGACCTTTGCCTCAGGATTAGCCTCCTTAACACCCAGTGCGAACGCGTTGATGTGTCTGAGGACTTCCGGTATCGGGTAGGCTGCCACGTAGCCAACCTTGTTACTCTTAGTTAGGGCACCGGCCATCAACCCGTTCAGATAATACACCTGGTAGAAGTCCGCAAAGTATGTTCCAGAGTTAGGAAGCCTTTTGAAACCACTGCAGTGGAAGAACATTTTGTTAGGATATTTTTGAGCAACCTCTACCGTTGGATCCATGAATCCGAAGCTTGTTGTGAAAACCACGTCAACATTCTCCTCAGTAACAAGCCTCTCAATATACCTTGCAGCCTCAGCCTCAGGAACAGACTCTACGTAAACAGTTTCAAGCCATGGAAAGATTTTCTCAACATATCTCCTAGCTTGGTCGTGCGCAGCAGTCCAGCCGAAGTCTTCTACGGGACCGACATAGATGAATCCAGCCTTAAGCTTCCTGGTAAGCGAACTGACGTTCTGCTGAAGCTGGTTATACAGTGTTTGAAGCTGGTCATATTGTGACTTAGGAACAGCATTCTGCTGAAGCTGGTTATACATTGCCTGAAGCTGGTTGTAAGACGTTTGAAGCTGGTCATATTGTGACTCAGAAACTTTGCCAGCCCCGCCTACGAAGTATCCTGCAGCCAGTCCTATGATGAGGAAGATTGCTAGCAGAAGAATAGTTATCCCGCCAAACTTGGACAGGCTCATCTTGGCTCGAAAGCCGATTAGGAGGAGGAGCATTTAAATTTTTACAAAAAGGAGGAGAGTGTGAACGTCATTTTTAACACGTAAATGTTAAATTATTCCTCTTAAACGGTAACACAGCCAGCCGATGTTGGAATTATTGCTGGGGGAGCCGGTTTGAAATGCGAAGAGTTTTTCAATCATGCCTGCTGCGCTGGATGCAATAACGTGCAGCACCAACGAGCATCAATGCTCCATAAAAAGCTTATATTCCTTTTCTTATGAAGAGGCTTTAAAGTGGAAAATAAAACTCTTCCAAACCATTGCAAGACCATTTTAAGCATAGTTGCAGTAATGCTTCTTCTGAGCTCTGAAACTTTTTTCAAAGGCTTGGTTACTGTCTCCGGTTCAATAATCGTCCCTGTAAAGATTTGTTTTGAAGGAGAGCTTAAAGCCGGGAGCGTTGTGAACGGCTCGATCCTCATAACTTCAGGCACCGTGATCCTCGGCAACGCGGTGTTTCATGTTTCAAAAACTCTGGGAGACTTCAATGAAACTTCAAACTATATTACGATGAGCCAGGGGAGGCTTTACTCGACGCCCATAAGCCTCGGGGAAAGCTATGTAATGAGGCTGGCTGCAGTCTACACTGCTGTGGACGCTAACATGATTCACGTGAGCTTTGGATATGGAGAAGCTTACCCGGGTTCAACCTCAATACTAATACCACGCGGCTATGGGAGACGCAGCCTCCTTATTAACGCTACCGGTGTGCTAACTTTATCTGGTGTTAGTGTAACCATATTTGCCGAGGGAGACGCCGTCATACCCGAGTCGGAGAGAGAGGATCCGCGGAACGGTTGTCTAACCGTTATAAGGAAGGAAGCACCGAGCGGGGAAACAGCCGGCTTCGAACCGTGGGGGATTTGGGGGCTGGGTGGTTGGGAGGATGATGAAAATTACTATATGCCGATTCCTCAAGAAGGTTTCGTGATGCTGTTTGTCTTCTTAAATCGGGAAAGTAGGCTAGCCGGACTCTTGGGCAAGTACAGCACTGTATCCTCCTCATCAAGAGGAGTGGGTATATGGATGAACATTTCTTGCAGAACAGGTAACACCAGTATAGTGTTTTTAGAAGCCGAGTATCTTAAGAATTTTCTAGAATCCTTCGCTTCCGAGGAGCGAGGCTTCCTGTCTAAAGTAGGTTTCGACGCTGAAAAATATTTAAAAGAAATCGACTATGCCATGATGCTGCTGAGGGAGAGTAAGGCTGCTTTAGCAAGAGGCGATTTTGAAACAGGCTTCGGATTCCTCGAGAAAAGCATTATCAAGGCGGAGAACGCGCTTGACGCCTTAAGCCAAGCCAAGAGCGACAGCATTGCAATGTTCCTCTTCCTAATTACGTTCACCTTCTTCGTTTCATCCATAGCGGGCGTATTAATCGAGAAAAGAAGGAGGCTAATAATTATCGGATTGTTTGCAACCCTCATCATTGTGGAGATACTTCTTATTCCGCAGGCCAAGATGGCGGTTGCGGTTCTTAACCCTGAAGCTATTTCTCGCCTATCTACAGCATCAATATTCTTATCGTTGTTCACAGCCGGCCTAACGCTGCTGGTAGTTGGCATAATGGTGCTTGAAGCCAAGGGGACGCTTATCAGCGACCTTTTCTGGTATTCCGTCAAAAGCATGCGTAAAAGAATATTTCGGACGATTCTCACCATAGTTACGATAGCGGTTGTCTCCGCAGCCTCTGGAAGCCTCCTAGCGATCGGCACACTTACAACAATAAGGGAGGCAGCCTATCCCTCGGAATTCCGTGGGCTAAGCATCAGTTTTCACGTGACTACAGTTACATCTATTTTCAGGGGTATGGATCAGCAGAACGAGGTTTTAATCAACGAGTTTTTCCAGCCCATACCGGACTGGCAGGTAAGGTGGCTCTCCGCCATGAAGGGGGTTGAAAAAACGTATATTGTTGCAGCCTCTCAGGTCCTTGTCTCTAAGGAGGGTAGGAGGACTAGGGCTTTCTTAGTGGCCACCAATGCTTCGACGCTAAGAGGCACAGCGGTTTCAGCCGATTTAGCCGAGACGCTGGGCGTAGAAGAAGGTGATTCAATAGTCATCATGGGTAGGAATGTTGTAGAAACCAGGGTGAGCACGGTGCTTGAAGAGCCTTTAAAGCTGGCGGATGGAGTCCCGCTGGATGAGGTTGAAGGACCCTTAGTGGTGACTGGTTTAGAGCTCTTTCCCGGGCCCTTAACAGTCTACAGGCTGTTGCTCGAAGGTGATTTTTCAAGCGATGTTTCAAAGAGGCTTGTAGAAACAAGTTACGAGAAAGACTCGAACTTCACAATCATGATGGGCGCTCAGATAACAACGCAAACATACAGGTCTTTCAGAATAGGTTTAGGCTCAGGCGGAGAGACGGCTTGCCTACTTATAGTTGGAGAGTTCCAGCAGTTCGCCAGCGTTCCGGAGCTGCTTATTCTAATGGGGCTCGCTTCCCTAATGATTATAATAACGCTACTAGGCTCACTTTACGAGCGTCACGGGGAATACTCAACCATGAGTGCGCTCGGCGCCAGCCCTGGCCATGTTTCCCTCCTGCTACTCGTCGAGGGCCTAAGCTACGGTCTTTTAGGAGGAGCCCTAGGATATGTTTTAAGCCAGTTTCTCCAAGCATACATCTCAACCCCCGTGAGCCTGGTGAAGCCCTATTTATTCAGTTCAATGCTAGCCAGCTTCCTTGTGGCAATACTATCCTCCTTAGTGGGAGGCCTTATACCGGCTAGGAAAGTCATTCTGAAAGTTGTGCCAAGTCGGTTCATGTTCAAGAAGATTGAGGAGGCTAAGCTTTTCAAGGATCATGCTGAATCAGTAATACCCTTGAGAATAGTTGATGACGTGAACTATTTCGTCGATTACGTTTCCTCGCTAACCAAGAGACCGCCGCCAATGCTTTTGGGACCGATATATACTGAGGCGACACCGTTAATGGAGAAGGGTAGGATTAACGCTGTTGAAATCCTTTTAAACTACAGGGGGGAGAGGGTGGCGGCTTACAGGGTACGCTTAGTCATACCTGAGAACCCTGGGAAAACGGTGAGAGCACTAGCCTACTCTGCCACAGGCCAGTGGGAGATCGACCACAAGTTCTGCGCTAGGCAAATGCTGACGACGCTTAGGGAGGACCTGTTGCGATACGTAGAATGGAAGAAGCGGGTTGAAAAGGATGCGGGTAAAGCAGCATAGGCAACTGTTTCTCAAACAATGGAAAGCAGGGATGAAACAGCATTATTGAGATTGAGATTAAGTCCCCGGTATAGAATTAACTCCAGTTCTCAGCTACAACTTTCACCATCCTCTCGGCTAATTCAGATATTTTAAGCTCCCCCGATCCTGATAACGCTGAATCCAGAGTATTGTTCAAGGGCGAGTACCATTTTTCCGGTATGCGTTTGAAGCCAACCATAGCGCCAACTATGGACCCTACTGTCGCACCGTTGCAATCCGTGTCAAGCCCGCCGGACACGCTTAGACACACGGATTTCCCGAAATCACCCTCGCCATAAAGCAGGGCGAGAACAACTATTGCAGCATTGTTTATCGTGTGAACCGGGTGGTAACGCCCGTATTTCAACATCGCTTCCTCGTAGGCTGCATCAAAGCCCTCGTGCTTCCTCCAAAGGTCGACGCAGCGCCTGACTGCCTCAGCCAGCCTGCTTTCCAAAGGTATGCATGAGAGCCCTTTCTCCACGATCTTCAGCGGCTCCGGCTCGGAGAAGGCTGACGCGACCATGGCTGCCATCAGCATCTCGCCGTAAACCCCATTCTTAACGTGAGAGAGCCTAGCATCCCTGTAAGCCATCTCCGCCGCGCTCCAAGGCCTCATAGGATTCGCGTATCCCCATGGGTCGGCCCTTATCTGGGCTCCTATCCACTCTCTGAAAGGATTCCAGAAGATTGCTGTTTCAGGAGGCTTCAGGCCGAGCGTAAGGTTCCTGTAAGCCTCTCTCTCAGCAGTGTAGGTGAGGTGGAAGGGCAGCCGGTTCAACCATTCTTCGGCAACATCATCCGTAGTAAAGCTGAAGCCCTTTCTCTCTAACAGGAGTAGACCCAGTATAGTATAATCCAAATCGTCATCCCTCAGAGCCTTGCTCAAGCTCCCACGGAGCCCGCCAACCCTATAGTATTCTTGAAGGCTCTTCTCAACACGGGGAATAAGCTCTGGAATATAGTAGTCAAGCGGGTAACACCCAGCCTTCTTAAGATACTCTTCTATCCTATTCTTAGGCCAGCCTTCCACAGGCTTCCCAAGCATGTTTCCCACTATTCTTCCAAGCCAAGCTCCCAGCATCCTGTCTCGGAGCTCATGCCTGCTTATCCAAGCCTCCTCATCCTTCGGCGGGTTCGCGCTCCTCCTTATTTCCTCTAGGCTGTCTGGTTCAGCATACGGCCAACCAGCTACAGTGGGCGAGGACAATATCTCTCCGTAAAGTTCATCCAGCTCCCTGTGTCCAGCTTTCAACTCGTTGAGCAAAGCTAGCTTCCCCCTGTATTTTTCCACGTCCTTCCCTTCTTCAGACGCCTGAATAAGCTCGAACCTCAGGAGATCCATCTTCCTGCTAACCGTTAACATGTATCGATAATCCAGGGAAAACAGTTAAAGTTTTCGAATAATTCGAGAGCACCTTTCCTTTAAGGATTTTTCTATGCTAATCCGTCCTTTTCAACCTATATTCAACTCTAATCTCCCCCGGCGCATATTCTTTAAAGTTTAAAATCTCAATGCTCACGTCGACGAAGCTCTGAAGCTCATATATGAAGTCTTCAAGATAATCGTATACTCCACAGGTCTGGCAGAAAGTTCCTTCGAAATCAATAGTAAGCTTCCTCCCGAATCCCGATGAGCCTAGCCCTGGCCTCAGGGCTCCTATACTTGTTATATTCGTCTACAGCTTTTAAAACCGCCTCCTCAAGCTTCTCCATGGAGCGCTCTACAAGCATAACAGGTTATTAGAATAAGGCTTGGTTTCCAGTATACTGCTAAGCACTGCGAAGCTTATTTCAATTTACTCTTGGCTAGCCCTAGCAACTACAGATTCAATAAATAACGTTTTTATTCAGTGTAGGCAACACGATTAAACCGGTATCTCGCAGCCATTTTCTTCTTCATCTCGTAATATTGTTGTGCCACATCTGGATGGGCACGTAGGAAGTCGCGGAATATAAGGTGTTTTTTAGCAAAATCGCTACCATGTCTAACCAGATGCAGATGGTATCCTACACTGAACCCCCTTACCTAATCAGTAATACCAATCAGGGTTTTCCTCCTGACGAGTAACATCAGTATACCCTATTCGCATAAGCAGAGGGACGCATTCTTCCGCATCCGATGTATTGCCAACGCATAGCGCGCGCTAATGTTAATAATCGGCTTAGCCCCTAATCCTGGTACAGCGGTGCTGCCAACATGCTCAATGGCCAAAACCTTATGCCTAATGACGGCCAGTATGTTCTTCTTTTCCTCCTCGTATAGAAGTAGCCATTGAGGATCATAATCTACTATTACTACTGGTCCCGGCATGCGCCTACTGTTTGATGAGAGCAGCTGAACCCATATTTATCATTATTGTCAGTCCTGTTTTATTCAATATTCATCTAGTGACTTGCCTAAAGGGTTAAATTCTCGCATGCCTTAACATGCTTGTGAAAAAGAAGGTTATTGACCGGAGACTTGTTTACGAGCTGCTTAAGCATGTTCCAAAGGGGAGGGTCACTACATACGGGGCGTTGGCTAAGGCTGTTGGGCATCCTGATTCTGCAAGGGCTATTGGAGCATTAATGAGGAGCAATCCCTATGCGCCGACCGTACCGTGCCACAGGGTCGTGTACAGCGATGGAAGGCTTGGCGGCTACGGAGGCATGAAGGGAGTGGGAAAGAAAGCCAGGATGCTGGCTAAGGAAGGGGTTAAAGTTAAGAAGGGTAGGATAGTTGATTTTAAAAAACGTTACTTTGATATTAACCCTTAAACTTCACCTTTCATCTTCAACCTGTTTGAATCATGGTAAAATGTTTTTACATGAAAAGCTGATTACCTCTAATTTCCTAGATGCAAAACTTTAAGGCGAACATCATCTGGAATTAAAAATAGGAAGGCATGAAGAAGGAGGAGGCTGAAATCGTTTACGAGAGACTAAGGCGAGAACTTGGGGATAAAGAGGCTGAGAAAGAGGTTGAGAAAGCTCGCGAATATCTTGAGAAGCATACTCGAGGCCTGGGTGTAAGCGTATCTTGGGAGGATGCGGTTCTATACTTAGCAGCGGAAAGAGCGAAGATTAAGAAAGAGGTTAAAACGGGTATTGATGTTTTCGTTAAACATTCTGGAAAGCATTGGAAAATCTACTACTATCCTATAGGATCATTTGAGGACGATTTGCCCAAGTTCGGCGAATTTCTGGAGGAAGTTAAGAGGAGGGGCGAGGAGGTTTCTGCCATAATTCCAAACATGGGATGGGTTCCGGCGAGCATAGTCCTGGGGACCAGTTTCCAAGGAGTTAAGGGAGTCGCAGTAATAACTAGGATGGCTGGAGAAGCTGAAGGATGAATTTTCTTCAACGGTTTAAGTTTAAAATAAATGCTCTCTCAGAGAATACTTGGGGAGAGACTGTTGGGAAGATGTTTGATTTGCGGAGACGAGTCTCCTCTGACAGCTGACCGGCTAGGCGTCTGTTTAAAATGCGTGAGGAGGAGGCCGGAGGAGGCTGTTGAAATAGCTAGGCGTGTTCACGCTGATACTAGGATGGCCTTTGGGCTTCCGCCGGCTCCTCCTAGGGACCCTGATGGTTCACCCTGCGGTATCTGTGCTAACTATTGCAGAATCGGGCCGGGGGAGAAAGGGTTCTGCGGCCTAGTCTTGAATCCCAACGGCCTATTAACCAGGCTCGGCGGGACACCTGAGAAAGGGCTGTTAGAATGGTATTACGATCCCCTGCCAACCAATTGTGTCGCATGGTGGTTCTGCCCAGGCTGCACGGGCTCAGGCTACCCTAAGTATGCCTACAAGCCTAGTGTTGAGGAAGGATATGCGAATCTCGCTGTATTCTACGGGAGCTGTAGTTTTGACTGCCTTTTCTGCCAGAACTGGCATTTCAGAAATATGTCTCAAATTCTGAAGCCTCTCGTAAGCTCTGAAGAGCTCGCTTCTAAGATTGACCGGAATGTTTCATGTGTCTGCTTCTTCGGAGGAGATCCTTCTACCCAGATGATGCATGCTCTTGAAACCAGCCGGATCGCTCTTCAAAAAGCCGAGGAGGAGGGACGCATGCTTAGGATATGCTGGGAGACCAATGGAAACATGTCTAGAGGCTTCGCCTTGAAGGCTGCTGAACTCTCCCTTAAAAGCGGCGGCATCGTGAAGTTCGACCTTAAAGTATGGGATGAGAATCTCAGCAGAGTGCTGTGTGGAGTTTCAAACAGAGCTGCGCTGGACAATTTCAGGGAAATAGGCGAGAGGTTTTTCAATCAACGCCGCGAGGTGCCTGTTTTAACCGCTAGCACACTCCTTGTTCCAGGGTACGTGGACGCGGTTGAGGTTGAAAACATAGCGCGATTCATCGCAGAGACTAACCCAAAGATCCCCTATACGCTGCTAGCCTTCTATCCCCAGTATGTCATGGATGACCTGCCTACCACGAGCAGGAGGCAGGCGCACGAATGCTATGAAGCTGCTAGAAGACATTTGGAGAAAGTTAGAATAGGGAACCCCCACCTTCTCTCTGGAGAGTGAAAATTAAAGCCTCTGAAGACTGTGAGACGAGAGTTTTTCAACAACCTGCTGGATTTTAAGCTCCTCCTGGCTCCCCGTCTCCATGTTTTTCAACGCGACAGTGTTAGCTTCAACCTCCCTGCCGCCGATTAACGCAACATACTTCACGCTTCTCCTCGAAGCATAAGAGAGGGCTTTGCTAACATCCCTCCTAGTGTAGTCAACCAGCGTGGGAACCCCCTTCATCCTCAGCATGCCTGCAAGACTCGCCGCGATAATATCGCCCTCCTTAACCATGCTTACAATCATGCATACCAAGTTGTCTCGGGGAACAGCCTCCTCATCCATTGCAAGGCTTAACCGATCTATCCCGGGTGCGCATCCGACAGCTGGAATATCCCAGCCCAAGAGGCCCGCCAGCTTATCATACCTTCCTCCACCGTTGACAGCAATCTTAAGGTCTTTAACATAGACCTCGAAGATCATTCCAGTGTAGTAGTCGAGGCCTCTCGCGAAACCCATGTCGACGAGAAACCCGTCAACCCCGCTGGCTTTGGCAAGCTCTATTATCTCCCTCAAGTTCTCCAACTGGTCGCCTGCCTCAGGAATATTCTTCAAGACTTCGCCGGCTTTTCTAACAGCCTCATCCGGGTCCCTGCTTTTAATCTCCCAGAGGCTCCTAATTATGCTGACGGCTTCCCCGCCCTTTGGGAGGGGACCGAGTATTTCAAAGGCCTCGGTAAGCCTTTCCTTGTCTATCAAGCCTAAAACCCTGTCCTGAACACTCTCCTCAACATTCAGATTGGTTAACACTGCTCTTAAAACGCCTTCATGCCCTATCTTTATGTAGTAGTCTTTTATCCCAAGGCCCTCCATCAGCCGTGAAGAGATTTCAAGGATCTCCGCATCCGCCAGCGGGCTCTTTGTTCCGAATATTTCGAAACCCCCCTGTTTAAACTCCCTGTATCTACCGTACTGCGGCTCATCATACCTGAAAGCGTTCAACACGTAGCCTATTTTTATCGGAAGCGGTGCGCTACGCATCTCCTGCACTACAAGCTTCACTATTGAGGCTGTTGCCTCAGGCCTTAGCACAACCTCCCTGCCGCCTAGATCCGTGAACCTGTACATCCTGTGTCTAATCTCCTCCCCGGATTTCAGCTCGAAGAGTTCAAGGGGTTCTATTGTAGGTGTTTCAACCTCCTGGAAACCATATATTTTGAAAAGCCTTCTTATCTCGCTTTCAATCCTGTTAAGCTTTGCCTTCTCATCCGGCAGCAGGTTCCGCATCCCTCTCAGCGTAAGACTATCTCCCCTCATTGTTCTCCTCTAGTCTCTTTCCCAAGAAGCAGGGATGAAAGCATGTAATAAACTATTTCACTCCTCCTGTCGACCGTAGCGATTATCAGCGTCTTCCGGAGGGAGTAGGAGTGCCGCAGAATATTGTAGAGCTTCGTGACGGGGAGGGGTGTTCCCTCAGCAATCCCGTATACAAGGTATTTCGCAGGCTTTAAACCATAGTCGCCAGCCTCGTAAACCTTGAAATCTATGTCGAAGCCATAGCCGTCTTTAACAACATACCCTTTATCCCTCAGATCCTTATAGATTAAGTATCTTAACCATATCTTGCTATCAGTCTTTTCAAGAATCTTAAGATACTGGTTGAACACTAATTGTTTAGACCTATGGTATAATACGAGCTTATTCTGACTCATAAGGTAGAGGGCTTCAAAAGGGCGGAGTATTAATAGGTCTTCCCTAAACCTGAAGCCGTAGCCTTTAGAATCAAGCCACTCAACAGCATCCCTGTCAGTAACATGTACTTCGTCGCGGCTCTTCTCAGCCACGATTGGAAGCCCGGGTTCCCTACTGTTCTCCATGCTCATTAGAGCCACCGGCTGCGCCACACAGTAGTTCAACTATTTCGAACGCGGTGAAGGAGGCTTTAATCTTCTCGTTAATAAAGAATTCCGTAACCTTCTCAGTTAAAACCGTCTCGTCAAGCTCCTTGCCCTCCAGCATTTTCTCGAAATCTATAAGTTTCCCAGGAGGCTCGAACATAAAGCTCCCAGAGATGCTGATCTTCTCCAGAGTCTTATCCTTGATTTTAAGCCGCATCCGCAGAAAACCGTTCATCAATCTTTTAGAGAGAAGAAGGACACCCTCCTCCTTCAGCAGCGCAGAATGCCTCAGTTGAACAGCCTCAGAAATATTGTTCTTCTTAAGCATGTCCCTGTTCTTCCAGAAAAGCTTCTTGTCTCCAAGCCCCAGCCTGAAATCCCTTACTCTGAAGCCCAAGTCATCCGTCAAAACCGTCTTAACCGATTCTAAAAACGCGTCTGCAGAAACCGGTTTCTCTAAAACCTGGTCTAACCCTATGTAGTTCTCCTTAAGCTTGCTAACCCTTTCTTTAATCAACTGTTCTTTAGGGAATTTTAAGCCAGCCATTTCCTCAAAATTCCTCTTCAAATAGATGAATGCAAACCAGCCTGCTAACCCGTTCTTCTCCACGTGTATCACTTCCCCGAGAACCTTGTTGAAACACAGGATGGAATCGTTTGTAACATGAATGTTTGAAACGCCGTTTCTCTTCATCAGGAGGCTCACTAGGGAAACATAGGTCTCCCCGTACTTCTCGTCCCTAGGCAGTATCAACGCGATTCCAACCTGGTTTTCATCGTGAAGCATCACGTCTCCACCGTGAAGCCTGAAGAAGTATTTCAAGCCCTTTTTACGCAGGAAGCCTGTTAGAAAATCCTCGTCAGCAACCTGGAAACACCCTAGACTGACAACCTTACCCTTATTGCTATGCAGCATGACGATAGGGGATTCAGGCGTCTTGCTGGAGAGCGCTTCGAAAACAGATAGAGCTTCCTCAACACTCCTATTCTTAAGAGTTAGAAGCTTAGCCTCGAGGGTTGACTGAGAGTTCGACTGGATCAGCCTCCTACTTCCTCTGCTCCACTTCCAAAGGCTTCGGATTTATCTCTGAGAAAACGTATATGGGCGCGTTTGTCCTCTTTTGAAGCTTTTCCCTCCAATCTCTACCGGTTGCAATAAGTATGAAAATGCCCACTATATTAGCCTTAGCCTTCTCGACGAGCCTTATTAAAGCAATATCCGTCTCCCCGGTCCTGATAGCGTCATCAACAATCAGGACGTTGTCATCCTTCTTCAAAGCATTCTTCGGAATATACAGAGAGCTTACAACAGCGGAGCTGCCTATGACGTACGTGGCTTCAAGAAAATCCTTCACCCCAACCTCCTTATACCTTTTAGCTATTACAAGGTCAGCGTCAAGCTCCTCAGCAACAAACGATGCGAGCGGAATACCGTCTACAGCAGCCGTCATAACCTTGTCTATCTTTCTCCCCATGAAGGGAATCACAGCCTTATGGCTGACGAGCCTCAGAAGGTTCACATCCCATATTACGCGTGAAGAATCGAAGTATCCAGACTCGTCGAAAGCAAGCCGGCTTGAAATAAGCTCTTCAAGCGGAATTTTCTCCGTAAGAGTCCGGTAGAGCTCGTCAGCCCTCTCGTCAGAGGGCAGAACACTCCCGTTAGCATACCTAGCTAGAACAGTGATAGGCAGCCCGGTGAGCTGGGACAGCTCATTATAAGTATACCTGCTTTTAACCACTTTAAGCAGGTAAATCACGCTTATCTTCTTCTTGACCTGCTCCATCCGCGACCTGCTCATGACCGAGGTATGCCCTAAGCCTCAGTATTTAGCATTTTCATGTAAAAAACTTAACTATCAGCCTTAGAAAAACCTCTGAGAACGCTAAAAAACCGTGGGAGAACCCTAGAATTAAGAAAAGCTTGCCACATGTCACCCATTTTCTGAGTAGCGGAAACTTCGAAATCTATAAGCATTCGATATTTCTACTTCTTTAGACGAAAACGCATCAAGAAGGAATCGGGCCCGCTGGGATTTGAACCCAGATCATTACAGCTTTCCCACATTCTTCCCATTATGATAGAGGGCTCAGCTTTTATTTTATATCTGCCGCCATATCCAGGTTAGGCGACGGGCCCGGTTGTCTTTTTTCTTGAAGGTTATTAAATTTTTTCAGTTGCCGGTTGCTTTACCGGGTCTAGCGTCTTGCGTTATTCTATTAGTAGTATCGGTCTGCCTGGCTGTGCCGGAGGCTTTTTCCTGACTAGTTTCTCCAGCTCCTCTCTTGGAGCCTCGTTTTCGCTGATTATTTCAACTTTGCACTTGAACTCTTTCTCGAAGAATGGCTGCGCCTCCCTCAGTATGTTCTGCTCGCCTTTCTCTAATACTTGTTTCATAATGGTCCTGTATTCTTCCGTCATCGCTGGTAGATTCTTCACAGCTTGGCCTATGAGTCTTCCAAGCTCCTCCTTGCTGACGCCGGTTGCGTGCCGAGTGAGGATTCCTCTTATTTTCTCAGGGTTCGTCTCGGCTGATTCAATTATTTCTTTGAAAGCATTGTTCTTCCACTGTGCAGCGGTTATGAGTCTCAGCCTCGTCAGCGAAGTCTTTTTCACAGCCTTCAGTATTTGATACGTGTCCTCTATAAGCTGCTCTAAGTATTTCTCTGCAAGCAGGGGCTTCTCGTCTGCTTCAACAACTCTGGGCCACAGGTGGTTGGCGAGCAGGCTTTTTTCACCCAGCTTACTCCACAACTCTTCGGCGAGATGCGGCGTGAACGGGTATAGCAGGTTTAGCCATGTTTCAACCGCTTCCCTTAAGGCTTCCGCGTCAGGCTCCTTAACCCTTCTCAGGTACCATCTTAGGTCGTTCCTTAAACCGTAGAGGGCTTCGCTAGTAGCTTCTCTTATCTGCATGTTTTCAAGAGCATCCGTAACCTTTTTAACGCGTTTCCTGACCGAGTTCCTCAGCCAATCCTCCATATGGCCGTTTCGAACCGAACCTTTCTCTCCTGCGAGCGAGAGGATGAACCCGTAGATGCTTCTCAATAGCTCGATGTTTTTACTAGCCTTCTCACTCTCCCAGTTAGGGTCCTCCAGGCCCTCTGCAGAGAGAAGTAGGGTTATTCTCGTCGCATCCGAACCGTATTTTTCAACCGCGTCCCTGAGAGAGATGAAGACCCCTTTCGACTTGTGCATGGGCTGCCCCTCTATCCTTAGGAAGCCGTTCACCGATATTTGCCTGGGCCACTTATCCTCCGGGAAGATGGCGACATGGTGGAAGATGTAGAATGTTAAATGGTTTGCGACAAGATCCTTACCTGAATTCCTAAGGTCAACCGGGTACCAGTAGTCAAACTCGTATCTAAGCCTCCTCAGAAAATCTGCTGATACGCCTGTTTTCTTCTCAACCTCCTCCGGCGCGCCTACGCCGAGCAGAACGTAGTCGTAGAACTCTTCAGTAAGGTTTTCAGGCTTCAACACCCCGTTGTTAACGTATATTGAAATAATGTAGTACGCCATGTACACGGTGGAGTCGCTTAGTGTTTCAACAATATGGCTGGGAAGCCATGGAACAGGTGTCCCCAGCCCAGAGGTTCTTGTGAAAGCCCAGTCGTCATACCAGTTTATGAAATACGTGAAGTTCTCCCTAACCTCCTTCGGATATATGCCCATTCTTTCTAACGCTTTCAAGGCTTTAGCCTTCCATTCGGGCCAAGAGTATCTCAAGAGATACTGGTCCCCTAGGATTTTAACATGGCACCTGGTGCCGCATCTGCAAACCACAGGCGACGGCAGCTCTAGAAACTCGTCTCCCGCACCTGTTTTCTTCATCTCTTCTATTACGAGCTCTTTAGCCTTCTGGACGGGGAGGCCTGAAAACACACCGCAGTTGCTGAGTGTCACACCCTTGTGAAACTCCTCTCTGTAAACTAGGCTTGTAGCCTCTTCCAGCTTAGGATCAGTCTGGCTCTTTATCTTAAGCTCCTCCACCAGCTTCTCAGAAGGGTTTGAACCATACTTTTCGGTTGTTATCATTGACACCGGTTTTATCGAGCGGATTTCACCCGGGTCGAGACTATACTCCTTGAGAACAGCCTCGTTTCTCTTCAAGTCTTCGAGAGCCATGTAGTCATATGGAGCGTGCGCTGGAACACTGTAGACTACGCCTGTTCCAAGGGAGGGGTCTACGAATGAAGCCGGTAAGACCGGGACTCGAATGCCTGTGAAAACAGCCTCAACCATCTTGCCTACGAGCTCCCTACCCTTGATCCCACGTATCTTGCGAATTGTTCTCATCTGGTCGGCGAGCTTATCCAGAGTCTCAACACTAACAATCCATTTTTCACCGTCTACCATCGCCTCCGCGTAAAGAGCGTCAGGATTTACCCAAACATTCGTGACTCCGAAAATCGTCTCCGGCCTGAAGGTCGCTGCAACAAGATGAGAGTCTCCATGTCTGAATTTGACGAGATAGAACTTCTCCGGGAAAACTCCCTCTCCGCTAAGCCTGTCATGGTCTCCAGTGGAACTCTTGTCTCTCGGGCACCATACGACGGGGTGCACTCCCTTTGTAATGTAGCCCTTCTCCTTAAGCTTCAAGTATTGCCATTGGACAAAAGTGCTGAAGCCAGGGTTTAGGCTGGAAGTATGGAATTCTCTACGCCAGTCTACAGCCAGACCGTAATCCTTGAGGGCTGCCCGATTCTTCTCAGTGTAATACTTAGCTAAGTAGACTGGGTCTTTGAAACGCTCTATCTCCTCTCTTGGAACACCATCCATCTTTTCAAGTATTTCAATAGTCTTCTCATCCCCCCGCCTTATCCTGTCAGAGATCCCGGTTATGGTTGTCCCAGTCCAGTGGAACGCGAACGGGAAAAGGACGTTGAACCCTCTCTTACGCTTATACCTTGCCACAACGTCTAGACGGGTTAAAGTGTATGCGGTTCCAAGATGGACTGGCCCCGACATGTATGGGAAAGGAAAGGTTACGAAGAACTTTGGCCTAGACGGGTCTGGCTCAGCCTCGAAAACCTTCTCCTCCTCATACGTCTTCTGCCACTTTTTCTCGATTTCTGAGAAAGAGTACTCGGACTCTCCCAAGGTTTTACTTGACAAGCCTTTTGAAGATACTTAAAGATTTAGAGTGGAAAACTATTTTTAGCCGCTTTGAAATATGCTGCCTATGGCTTTTAAAGCCTTTGATTTGAAGGCCTCGGGATCAACCTTGGCTGCTAAGCCTCCTTTCGCGAAGTTTCTCCTGCCTCCGGCTCCCCCGCCTACCCCGATTTCGCTAAGGATGCGGCGCGCAAGCAGAGAGCAGTCAACACCTTTCTCCAGAGCCTTTTCACCCGCGAACACGGCGAACTGCATAGTTGGGATAGGCGACATTACTACTGTTACAGAGCTCGGCTCCTTTTTAGAGATTTTCTCGCCGAGACCTATAAGATGGTTTATTTCAAGATCTTCAGAACTGTAGAGCACTATTCTAACGCCGGACTCCTCAACAGCCTTTGAAAGCAGCTGATCCGCTAAAACGTCAAACTGGCTCTCTAATATTCTCTCAATTTTCTTACTCAGGTTTTTCAACTCGCTCTTGACTCTCTCAGCTTCCTGAACTATCTTATCCTTAGGGACGCCGAGTATGCTCTCCAAGCTAGACATCTTGTTTTCCAGCGACCTCACGTAATCCAGAGAGGATACTCCTGCCCGGAACACTATTCTTTCAACCCCGTCCTGAATCCTTTCAACCCTAACTATCTTCACTAGCCCCACGTCACCCGTCTTGTTAACATGAAGCCCGCCGCAGGCCTCCGCGTCAAACCCTTCTATCTTAATGATCCTGAGCTCCTTACCGGGCACAGCGCCACCCTGGTATATTCTGAACCCATACTCTTTCTCAGCAATAGCCCTGGGTAAAACTTGTACTTTAACATCGATGTTCAACAAGGCTATTTCATTAGCCTTACGCTCTATCTTCTCAATCTCTTCATCAGTGAGTGGAAGAGGGTGGGTTATGTCAAGCCTGGACTCAATGGTGTCTTTCTGAGCGCCTGCTTGCCAAACATGGTTCCCTAGAACCATTCTGGCGGCAGCGTTTATAATGTGTGTCGCTGTGTGAGCCCTTCTAAGCTGGAGACGTCTTTCAGCGTCAACAACCGTTTTGACAACGCTGCCTACTCTGGGGGCAGGTCCTTCAATGAAGTGGATTATCCGATTATTCAAGTTCTTAACATCTCTTACCAGGGCCTCCTTCCCGTTGAATACTAGCCTACCGGTGTCGGCAGGCTGGCCGCCGCCCTCAGGATAGAAGATCGTCCGGTCGAGAACAACCTTGTCGCCGAAGACTCCCAGCACCCTGGCCTCGAGCTCCAGCAAATTAGGGTCCTCGTAGTAGTGTTTAACAGTCTCGGGGAAAACCTTCTCGTCGAAACCTAGAGTAACAGCCTCCTCTTCAAGACTCTTAGGCTGTTTATGCCTGGAGGCTATCATGCTGTAAAAGTCCTCCGGAATCCTTACTTCAACGCCTTTCTTCGAGAAAAAGTCTGCAACCTGTTCAGGCGTAACACCGTGAGAATCGTAGAGTTCAGCAAGCTTTTCAACACTTAAAGACTTGGATTCTTTAATAAGAGACTCCACGTGCCTAACACCCTCTTCAACACTCCTCCTGTATTTTTTAAGCTCTACTTCGACGAGTCTCAGGATACTGTCTTTAAGCCCTTTGAGACTCGGAAAATCCCTGCCCCAGTAATCAACCTCCCATGAAACCATGTCAAGTAGGAGAGAGTTAGCGCCAAGCCTATCTAAGACCCTGGCAGTCTTCCTGACGAGCAGCCTAGCCAGATAGCCCACGCCAGTGTTAGAAGGCACAACGCCCTCTGAGAGAATGAACACCAGGCTCTTAACATGATCCAGAGCCTTGAAAACATTCTCCATAGCCTCAAGCTTAGTTGAGAAGTAATCAGGGAGCCCGAGATCCCTGACAAGCCTAATCCTCTCCACCGGGCTGAGGAACTTGCTCTCAGAGAGGGAAACCCTGACTCCATACTCCCTGAGAAGCTCAGGGGGAACCTCAATGTCTACCAGCTTAGAAGCCTCTTGGAGAAGCCTACCGTAGAAAGCATGGAAGCCTGTGGGAGCACCGGTTAAAAGCCAGTTTATCCTCTCCATCCCGTATCCCGTGTCAACTGTTCGAATAGGCAGCTCCCTAAGAGAACCATCGGGATAAACCTTATACCTCATGAAGACTAGGGTCGCAACCTCAAGACCGTGTGAAATAACTTCGAAGCACGGCCCAGCGTTCCCACCCCCGCTCCAAGAGCTTTCGACGAAAGAAAGATCCTCACCCTTAACCCCCATCTCCCCCGTGAAGAATTCAAAGCCGTATCTCACAGTATCCTCCTTCCAATAGACCTCTTTTTCCTTGCTGTTGAAAGCATGGTGGCCGCCCATCTCGAAAATGGTGAGATGCCTCCCGAGAGTCTTTCCAACCAGGTCGATGTCAACTAGACGTATACATGGCTGGGAAATCACCAAGGGATTAGCCGGGGGAGGGATAACGCCATCCGTAACATAAGGCTGGAAATCAACTATGCTCGCGTCAGTAAGATAAAGATCATCTCTCCACCTACATACAACAGGATAGGGTGAAACAACCTCGTGCCCTCTCTTCCTGAAGAAGCCTAGGAAAGCATCCCTAACCTGGCTCAGATCATCCATGCTCCTGCCCACCCTCTTTCCAATGAAAGTATAGGGCGAGCAGGGAGACTCTCCGCAGTCTTCCTTAGAAGGGTCGAGAGTCCAGAAGAACCTGCCGCATTTAACGCATCTTCTTCTAGTGAACCCACCCCTACTCAGGAACTCTAGGCGATACTCGTCCTCATTGAAATCGGTCTTCATCCTCCAGTCTTGCCAAAAGTAAGCACAGCATGATTTATGTCTTCTCCATCCGAACCGTTTAAGGATTTAAACCATTTCATAAGGAACAGAACCCTAAGCTTCAGCCTCCTAGACCCGTGAAGAAACCCTTTATGAAAAACCGGGAATAAAAGCTAAAAACACCTAGAAAACGCGATCAAAAACCACTGTCAAGGAAAAATTAAAATACAAGCCGGAAAGAAAAATAGTTAAGGCGAGGCATGCGGCGAGACACATGCGCTAAGTAGCTCAGCCTGGGAGAAAATATGGCTGTACCCCAAGAGCGCCCGGCTGAAGATGTATAAATGTATAGCTGATACCGGGGTGTCGTCGGTTCAAATCCGGCCCTCGCCACATTCAATATTTTAAAACCTAATGTGCGCCTATTATACCACCGGAGTCACTCAAGCAAATGAAAGAGCAAAAGACTGCTTTCCTCACTCATATTTTCTGGAACGCTTTAATCCAAGCTTTATTCGCCGAGATTACTATAAATGCTGTTGCTGGATTTGGTGAAGAATCGAGGTGGCGTGGTTTTCTCCTAAGAGAATTTGGTCATGTGGGCTTCTGGAGGCCGTAGCGCGCGCTCCTGTTGGTGCTCCTTACGGCACTAGCCTTCAGGGTGATCGACCTTGACTAGCCTCCACAGGTGGCGGAGAATCGGCTCATTAATTTTCTCAATAGGCATCGGGATACTTGTCGCAGCACTGTGGACATAGAGGGTCTTGAGGCTTCCGGATAAAACAGTCCCGTTCAGGTTTAACAATATCCGTGCCAAGGAGCTTTACGACATATCATGGGTTAAAAGAGGCCTCTACTTCTTCTCATTAAAGGCTTCCGCCGGCAGCAAATTCAATCGGTTGACCTCATCTTAACGGTAGGCGGGCCACCGAGGGACATGGTGCTCCTCTTCATCTTACTAGGGTTAGCCGGGATCAGGATATTCCTCACCCCGACACTTGTAGAAAAAGCCAGATGAACATTTCTACCATAATCTCAATTTTGCTCACAGTTTTTAGCTTTATTAGAATGCAGTGTTTCTGGGACACTCAATATTATGGGCATTATTATAAATATCTCCATCAGGAGTGGAAGGATTAGAACCAGTTCCTCTAAACCCTCTTGCCAGAGAAAGCCACCGAGCAGGAAAGCCGGTACTGAAAGAACATCGAAGACGCCTGTTATGCCAAACCACCTACCTCTTTTCTCCATCGGAACAACTTCCCAGAACATAGTTATGAATGGTATGAAGCTAAGATCGCTGAACCCACCCATCAGGCCTAAGGCGCCCAAGAACCCTGTCAATACAAGCATTTGAGGATTGGGAGCAACTACCAGAATAATCGTGCCAAGGTATGTGAGAGGACGTGTGATAAGGAATGTCTTCTTACGCCCCATCTTATCAGCCATAATTCCTATCGGGATTTGTAGAAGAGCAGAAACCACCAGCCCCATGGTACCCACTAAACCAAGAATATAGGGATCCGCACCCTTTGAGTAAACCATCCAAAGCATTATGAAGGGCATTGAAATACTGATTTCGAAACGCCATAGCCCCATTAACACAACCCATCTCCTTAGACCCCTCTCACCTCTAAACAGATCCCTGAGGCTCTCAAGGAAAGCGCTCTCACCGACTCTACCAGTGGTCTCGCTGAAAGCTGAGCGAACACGCAACTCCTCAAGTTTAAAAACAATGAGAGCTGCTGCCGCAAAAATAATTAAGAGCTGCGTGAAATAAAGAGGTCGTATCCCCTGAACTGTTATGCCACCGTAAAAAGACACGATGGCCGCGGCCACTATAGGCATAAAGAGAGAGGGTATTGCCCAAACCGTGCGCGAAAGCCCCATTAACCGAGCCCTATTTTCCACTCTGCTTGTGCTTACGAAGACAATGTCTGCGAGTGGCATTATCAGTTTAAAACCTAATTGCGCTAGCATTACTGCAGGTAAAAGAGTAAGCCAACTTGTTGCACAGAAATAGAGCGCAGAAACCAATCCGCATAGAGCAAGCCCCGTCACCAGCAGATTTTTCACGCCGTACTTATCGATCAACCATCCTGCAGGAACGGAGACTGCTGAAGAAATCACGCTGCCTAAACTATTAAGTGAGCCCAGCTCAACTGGGTTAGCCCCTAAGGTAACGGCATAAAGCTGGTTATAGTTTAACGTAAGGCTATTTGCCCCGTTATACACACCGATGGCAGCAAGAACAACCTTAAACCGTTTGTCAAGACTCCTAAGAGGCGCAGTAACAGCATCGTAGATCTTTGCCAACTCTCTTGCGAAATACTCACAGTTGGTTTTAAGTTTATTCATGCAGGGAAAATAACTTGGTAAAAATGATTTGAGAAAGCAGGATAATCACATGGATTAATTGTAATCCTCAAAATAGGAGACTCGGATAAAACTAGGTTATTAAAGGATCATCTGAGCATAATCTTTTCTCCAGTAACAATATAAACTATCGATTCGCCTATATAGGTTGCGTGGTCAGCTATTCTTTCAAGGTATCTCACAACTAGTACGCTGGAGATTATGCATTTGTTTACGGTTGACGGTTTATCCATCAAGTTGTCTAAATATTTGAAGTACATTTCATCGACTTGTTTTTCTATTTCAGAGAGGTTTCTGGCCTCATTGATGTCACGGTTATTAAGAAATTCAACGCTTATTTGGATCATTTTCAGAACTTTTTCACTCATCTCTATTATGTGATTTCTAATCCAATCTTCACACAATGCTAACCCGTCAATTTTCTCATATATCTGCGATATATCTAGGGCATATCTCCCGTACCTAGCTAGGCTATAGGATATCTTCATGCATGATTTTAATAACCGTAAGTCTGATGCAACTGGCTGGAATCTTGCAATTAGCTCGAATATTTTATCATTTGCCTCTTCCTCGGTTATGATTAAAATATCTGAAATTTTCTGAACTTCTGAATAAGTGCTAATCCCTTCGATATATCCTTTAAGAGAAGTGGAGATTGCCTCATGAGCAATGTTCCCCATTCGGAGAAGTATATTCTTAACCTGCTCTAAACCTGCATCTATTAATCTTGTCATTTTCACCACCTAGCCAAATCCTCCTGTGAGGTACTTTTCAGTCAACTCGTTCTTGGGGTTCTCAAAAATCTGCCTAGTAGGACCATACTCTATCAATTCTCCAAGATATAGGAAAGCTGTGTAGTCAGAAACTCGCGCAGCCTGTTGCATATTGTGAGTAACTATGATGATCGTGTAGTCCTTAGCTAGTTCTCTGGTAAGAATCTCTATTTTTGCAGATGATATTGGGTCTAATGCAGATGTGGGCTCGTCCATGAGAAGTACCTCCGGCTCGACAGCCAGCGCTCTAGCTATGCATAGTCTCTGCTGTTGTCCTCCTGATAGGCTGGCTCCAGATTTGTTCAATTCGTCTTTTACCTCATCCCAGAGCCCAACCATTCTCAGGCTTTTTTCAACAATCAAATCTATCTTCCTCTTATCTTTGACACCGTTCAACTTCAAACCTATTGCAACATTATCGTATATTGACATCATCGGGAAAGGATTGGGTTTTTGAAAAATCATACCTATCTTACGCCTTATCCGAACAGGATCTACGTCTCTATCGTATATATTGACTTCGTTGAACAAAACCCTTCCGGAAACCTTCGCATCCGGAATAGTTTCGTGCATTCTGTTCAAACATCTGATTAAAGTGGTTTTCCCGCAGCCCGATGGACCTATTATTGCTGTAATAGCTTTTTCCTTAATCTTCATGTTGATACTCTTCAACACTTGTTTGGAGCCGAACCAAGCATTCAGGTTTTCAATCTCAAACTTATACGACAATTCTGCTTCGAGTTTTTGCCGATTCACCATTCATACTTCCCCCTCGTAAGCACCCTTACAAGTATGCTTATACCCAATATCATCAATATTAGGAAAAGAGCGGAGCCCCAAGCAAGAGTTCTCCAGTTTTCAAAGGGAGATATCGCGAAGAGGTATATGTTTAAGGCTATGTTCGAAGCCGGCCTATTTAACCCTGAGAACCACCATCTCCAATAACCCATCGTGACTAAAACTGGTGCAGATTCTCCCGCGATTCTAGCCAGAGCTAACAATATTCCTGTAATTACCCCTTTCCTCGCGCCTTTTAGGACGATGAAGATGATTGTTTTCCACCTTCTGATTCCAAGGGCAAGCGCTGCTTCCCTGATGGCGACAGGCACCATCCTCAAAGATTCTTCTGTTGTTCTAGTAACTATGGGGATCATTATAATGGCTAAGGAGAAGGCGGCTGCAATCACCGAGAAGCCTATTACGGAGACTATCAGCACGTATCCGAAAATTCCGACTACTATTGAGGGGAACCCGCTTAGAACATCGTTAATAAATCTGACCGGCTGTGAGAGTTTTGAATCATGGTACTCGCTTAGGAATATGCCTGACATTATGCCTATTGGAACACCGATTATCGATGCTAACCCGAGTGTAATAAGGGTTCCCTGAATCGCATTAGCGATTCCTCCTTTTTCTCCAACAGTAGGTGTTGGAAGAAGGAAGAAATCCATGTCTATAGCTCTTGCCCCATTTACGAAAACATCTAAAAGTATGCTGAACAACGGTATCATAGCGATTATCAGGGATGACCAAACAAGGATACGCATAAGCCGATCTTTAATTTTCCTAATCCTGTAATTGTCCATCATCCCCTAGACACTCCTTTAACAAGCCTTAGGGTCCTCCAGACGATTAGTCTCGCGATCACGTTAACTATTAGAGATATTAAGAAAAGTGTTAAGCCGACGTGGATAAGAGCACTTACGTAAACGTCTGAGGTGGCTTCAGTAAATTCGTTAGCGATAATAGCCGCCATCGTATACCAAGCGTCGAAAAACGAGCTCGGCAGAACCTTAAACTTGTTTCCTATCAGCATAGTTACAGCCATTGTTTCTCCTATTGCACGCCCTAAACCAAGGATTATTGCTCCTATAACCCCGGGCTTCGCGTAGCTCATAACAATCTTACATGTCTCCCATTTCGTCGCGCCTAAAGAAATTACTGCTTCACGCTGGGAATGCGGCACTGCTGAAAGAACGTCTCTTGAAACAGAGGAAATAATAGGAATAATCATTATGGCGAGGACTATTCCTGCTGTTAGCACTCCACCTCCATATATTGGTCCGGAAAATAAAGGTAGGGATCCTAAAACAGCTTGGATGTACGGATACACGTTGTTCCTAAGAAACGGGATCAATACGAATATACCCCATAGACCGTAGATAACACTGGGAATCGCTGCCAAGAGTTCTACCATAAAGGAAACAAAGAATCCAAGACGCTTTGGAATGTATTCTGAAAGCAATAAGCCTATTCCAATACTTATTGGCACACCCATAGCAAGAGCTATTGCAGAAGTCGTGAGAGTTCCAAGTATTAGCGGAAGAGCTCCGAAGTTTAGAGTAAAAACCGGATCCCATGATGTACCCATTATGAACCATAAGCCGAATTTTTGCAACGAAAGCCAAGAACCCCTTGTTAACTCGTAAACCATCAATCCGACTAACAATATGGTAGCTAGAGCAAATAAGGCACTTACAAGCCTAAAGATTTCATCGCCTTCTATTTTCGCCTTAAGATAAACAATTTTAGAAAAAGATGTTTTAGATTTCACGTCTCATCTATCCTTTAAGTTGCTTTCCGTTGAAAGTTATCATCCTGATGGTTTCTTCATTACGAGCCACGACATTAGACGGTAAGGGCACATAGTCTAATTCAGCGGAGTAATTTTGCCCATCATGTATAGTCCACCATAGGAATTCCACCAGCTGTCTTGCTGTGTACTCATCCATGTTGGGAAGCACATTTAATTCCTTGTAAACCAAGAAGTACGAAAAGCTTGTAATTGGATAAGCGTCGACTGCTTGAGTATTTCTCACCACATCTCTTATTATTGAAACTTCCGCCCAACTCTCGTATCCTTTAGGGAGCGTTACTGCAGCAACGGCTGCGGCAGCTCTGAATGAGTCTAAACTCGGTTCGACGAAACTTCCAGCAGCGTTCTTTAAATATCCCCATGCTATATTGTTTTTCTTAGCGTAGATGAACTCGACGTAGCCTACAGAATACGGGTTTTGAGAGACAAGCCCAGCTACTCCCTCGTTACCTTTCCCTCCCAGACCTACCGGCCAGTTCACCACAGTACCCCTTCCAATATTTGCCTTCCATTCTTCACTAACCTCTGAGAGATAACTGGTGAACACAAACGTTGTTCCACTCCCATCAGATCTATGGACTACGATTATGTCCTTATCTGGCAGGTTAACATTAGGATTGAGCTCTACAAGCTTAGGGTCGTTCCACTTAGAAATCTTTCCCATAAATATGTCCACCAGTATTTCCCCGGAGAATTTAATGTCTTTCGGTACTCCCGGTAAATTGTATATTATCGCGACGCCCCCAATGGTAAACGGTATGTGTAGCGTGTTGGAAGCATTAGCAGCCTGACTCGGAGTTAGAGGAGCGTCCGAGGCAGCGAAATAAACGGTTTTCTCCGTATGCTGCCTTATTCCTCCACCGCTTCCGATTGACTGGTAGTTTATCTTAACATTCTTTTTAACTTTGTTGTATTCTGCTATCCACTTATCGACCAGCGGGAATGGGAAGGAGGCTCCGGCGCCATTGATAGTTATTTCCCTTTCAGGCTCCGCCGGAATTAGGTATGGGTAGGCAATTACTAATCCTATCGTTATAATTGCTGTCACAGCGACCAAGAAGATTTTACGATTTCGATTCAGATCCATCTTATCTCACCGGGCAAATGGGCATAGGAAGGCTACATATACCTTTGTCAAATAAAATATATAACCTCCCGTAATCTATATAGATGGTGTGAAATGCATTGCGTGGGCAAGAATCACCTGTTAAAAAAGGCGAAGAGATAAGGAAGATTCAGCTTACGGGTAGATCAACGTACATAGTTTCGCTTCCTAAAAGATGGATGGACAGGATGAAGCTAAATGCGGGGGATCAGCTTGTGATTTCTGAGGCCGATTCTTCACTTATTCTTACTCCTAGAGCGTTTGTTAAGCCAGAGAAACCGGCGGAGGCAACTATTAAAATATCTCTAAAAGACAATCCGGATTCTATAGTGCGAAAAATAATCGCACTTTATCTAGTAGGATACAGTCTAATCAGAATTAAAACGATAGGCGAGAATATAACTTCTCTTCAGAGAAACCTAGTTAAAGACTTGGCTAGAAGAAAGCTTGTCGGCGTTGAAATAATTTCAGATTCTGAAAACGAGATCGTACTTCAAATACTGGTCAGCTATCCAGAGCTTTCTGTCGAGAACGCTCTGAGACGCATGTGCCTTATAACAGCCTCGATGCATAATGATGCATTAAAAGCGTTAAAAGATTATGACAAGAAGCTTGCCCAAGACGTAATCGCTCTTGACGACGAAGTTGATCGTTTCAGCCTTTACGTAATACGGCAATTGAAGATGGCGGTGCAAAATGAGCGAATACTCAAAGACATAGGCCTCTCTAACCCCAGGGACTGCTTAGGATACAGAGTAGTAACAAAATTCGTCGAGAGGATAGCTGATCATGCGGTTAAGATAGCTGAAAACGTCATGATGATAAATGAGAAGCTTGACGGCCCTGTTCTAAAAAGGATTTCTGAAATGAGCCTGTTATCCGTTTCAATCTTTAATGATGCCGTAAGATCATTGTTTGAAAGAAACTATTCATTAGCAGACAATACGATCTCAAGAGCAAAAAACATATCGTTCATGGAAAGCGAGCTTACTAGAACTATACTCAGAAAAGCAGATGCTGCCGAAATATCTAGTTTAAGAATGATTATAGAAAGCATACGTAGAACTATGGAGTACGCTAGCGATATCGCCGAAATAGTTTTGAATCTAAATGTAAACCAAATAATTGAGGTTTGATACACCCAAAAACGGTTAGGGCTAAACATAGAAGTTTTTGCAAGAAACCCTTAGTACGTGGTGAAACGTAAGAAGGACAAGGCTTATGGGTCGACCCGGGATTGAACCGGGGCCTCCGCCTTGTAAGAGCGGCATCCTACCATTAGACGATCGACCCTAGTTTTCCAAATATATGTCCGAAGCTTTATATTCTTTTCTCCCGGCTTTGTATTGTTCGCGTCGCTGAGAGAAGGGTTGGCACGGATTTGGCTGCGTGAGGTATTCTTATCTGTGCAAGCTCTTCTGCGACTGGCTTTTAAGATGTGCCCACCATCTTATTTCTGCTATATTTCCCTTATCTGCCCGGAGCCGTAGACTACGTACTTCGTCGTGGTGATTTCCCTTAGGCCCATTGGCCCCCTTGCGTGAAGCTTCTGCGTGCTTATTCCTACTTCCGCACCCAAGCCGAATTGACCCCCGTCGGTGAACCTGGTTGAAGCGTTAACGTATACTGTCGACGAGTCCACTAGCCTCGTGAATAGTTCAGCATCCTGCAGGTTGCTCGTTATTATCGCGTCGGAATGTTTCGAGCCATACTTGTTTATATGCTGTATGGCTTCCTCAACATTGTCGACTATTTTGACGGCGAGTGTCAGATCCATGTATTCCTCATACCAGTCTTCCTCGGTGGCTTCAGCCAGAGTTGGAACTATCGCCCTGCTTCTTCCGCATCCCTTGATAACGACATTATATCCTCTTAGAGTATCAACCAGCTTTGGAAGATATTTCTCCGCTATCTTACTGTGCACCAGGACCTTTCTGACGGCGTTGCATACCGCGGGCCTTTGAACCTTAGCGTTCACTATTATCCTAGTAGCCATCTCCAAGTCAGCGTCCCAGTTCACGAAAATATGGCAATTGCCGGCTCCGGTTTCAATCACCGGTATAAGCGAGTTTTCCTTCACAAACCTGATGAACTGGGCGCTTCCCCTCGGGATTATAACATCTATGTACTTGTCTTGCTTCAGGAGTAAGCCAACGAGCTCCCTGCTGGGGTTTTCTATGAGCTGTATCGCCTCAGGGTCAATGAGGCGTTTCACAGCATCCCTCATTATTTTCACCAGGACTTTGTTCGAGTTTAACGCTTCCGAGCCTCCTCTAAGAACGACAGCGTTTCCAGCCTTTAACGCTAGGCCAGTTATGTCTACTGTGACGTTCGGCCTAGCCTCGTAAATCACGCCAATAACCCCTAGGGGTACGCGAACCTTCCTTATCTCTAAGCCGTGTCGGGTCCGCCATCCTTCAACTATCTCTCCAACAGGATCCGGTAGGGAAGCAATCTGGCGGAGGCCTTCAACTATTTCTTTAACGCGTTTTTCGTTGAGCAGCAGCCGGTCTATTAACGAGGACGAGGCTCCTCTACTTTCTGCTGCTTCAACATCCTTCCTGTTCTCCTGAATTATTTCTTCCCTATGTACTTCAATGTGTTCAGCAATCTCTTCCAACGCAGCGTTTTTAACAGGCGTTGGAGCCACCCCGAGCTTTAGAGAAGCCTCTTTAGCCTTTCTGGATTTTTCAACTACCTCCTCCATGCTCAACGCAGTCTTGAAAAACCTCTCTTAAGACTTAAACCTTTTCCGTACTGGTCGAACTAAAGTGCCAGCGTTTTCACCGCACAGTATTTTCGCTATAATATTCCTCTTCAAACCGTTGGCGATTATAGTGGTGACTCCTGATCTAGAGGCTATCGCCGCTGCCTGAAGCTTAGAAAGCATTCCGCCTCTACCCAGATTCCCCGGGGACCCGGCGAAAGAAAGAACCTTCTTGTTAATCTTCCTAAGTTCCCTGACGATTCTAACACCGTTTTTAGCAGGCATCATGAACCCGTCGACATCAGTAAGCATTATTAGCAGGTCTGCACCTATTTTTGACGCTATGATGGCTGACAGCCTATCATTATCTCCAAACCTGACGGAGTCAGGCACATAGGGGTTTACTGGGACAAGTTCTTTGACCGAGATAGCGTCATTCTCATTTATAATGGGAACAACGCCCTGCTCCATAAGGGCCGATAATGTTCTCCAAAAATTCTTGTAACGATACTTGTTTGCTAAGTCCTCCTCAGTAAGAAGTATTTGCGCAGTGTTTATGCCATACTTATTGAAATATTTCGTGTATAGTGCCATTATGGTTGGCTGCCCAATAGCTGCGCAAACCTGTTTCATCGTAAGTTTCAGACTGCTTGGAGACGATTCTATCCTAAGCTTAGACAAGCCTGTTGCAATAGCACCGGAGGTGACTATAACTACTGACTCCATCCTGCTCCTGTTTTCCGCAATCTGCTTCACTATTTCCCTGACTCTTGCCTCACTGATCCATCCTTTAGAGTTTGTCAGCACGCTCGTGCCGATTTTAACCACTACCTCTGGTTTACGAGTCAATCAGCGACACTCGGTGACTAAAAGGGGCTAAAATCCTATATTTAAGGAATACGCATGGAGGCATCTATTTCCTTGCTGTAAAGCTTGCAGTTAAACCCCCTACAGTCACCATGAACACTCCTTCTTCAACAGTTTTCTCCGGACCATCCGTGTAGAACCCCAGCTCGGAAACAGGGATAGTGAAGCTTACCGTTTGCACCTCACCCGGCTGAAGAGTTATCTTTCGGAATCGATACAGCTTTTTCACGGGCGTCGGTAAACTGCTTTCAACATCGCTCACATAAACCTGGACCACCTCGCTACCACTACGAGGCCCCACGTTCATAACGTTCACGCTAATTGAAATATTGCCTGTTAAAAGCGGCTCAGCCGGGGTAACGTTGAGGCAACTGTATTCAAACGTCGTGTAGCTGAGCCCATACCCAAATTCGAAAAGGGGGTCGTACTCCTCGCCAGGCCGGCGATCATAGTTTATTGGTTCTTGAGCAGTAGATCTAGGCCATGAGCGCGACAGCTTGCCACTAGGATTATAGTCGCCGAATAAAACGTCTGCAACACCCTGGCCTTCTGTACCTGGAAGCCAAGCCATCAGAAAAGCATCCCACTCGGGCAACCTGTTTTCTATGCCTGTCAGGGGTCTGCCGGCAACCATTATGACGACTGTCGGTGTCCCGGATGCAACCACCCTGTCTATTATTTTAAGCTGCTCCTCAGGTAGGTCTAGGTCCTCCCTGTCACCGAGAAATTCCGCATAGGGAGTTTCCCCCACCACGACTATCCCCACGTCGTATGGACCGGCTACGTTACTAGCATTTTCATCGAATACAACCACGGTGCTCGGAGAAACTGTTTTCCTAATGGCTTCGAGAATAGTTGTCCCGATCGTAATGTCGCCGCTGCTTCCCTGCCAGGTTATCGTCCAGCCGCCGCATTGGTTCCCAATGTCGTTGGCATTAGGACCTGCAACAAAGATCGTGCTAACGTTCTTAGGTATTGGAAGAACACCGTTGTTCTTCAGTAGCACTATGCTTTCCCTGACTGCTTGGCGGGCAACCTTCCTGTGTGCAGCATTGCCAACAACCGAGGAAAGGCTTTCATCCACGTAAGGGTTTTCGAAGAGGCCTAGACGGAATTTCACCAGCAGAATCCTGTAAACAGCCTCGTCTATTCTGCTCACCGGGATCTCGCCACTATTAACAAGGTCTTTAAGAGTCTCTTGAAACATCTTCCAAGTGCTTGGAACCATCGCCATATCTATCCCCGCCTCGATGCATTTCTTAACCGCGTTCCTGTATGAGGGGTCCACTTGGCCTATTGCCTCCCAGTCGGACACAAGCAGGCCTTTAAACCCCAGCTCCACCTTTAAAACATCAGTCAGGAATAACCTGATGCCGTGTATCTTCTGCCCGTTAATACTACAGTAAGAAGCCATGACTGAGCCTACTCCAGCATCGACCGCACCTATGAATGGCTCGAGATGCTGTTCCCGGAGTATTCTCAGTGGACCTTGAAAGTCCCCCTGATCCCTACCATCCTTGGTCCCACCTGAACCCATGTAATGCTTAGCCGTAGAAAGAACAGTATCATCCCGGTCAAGCCCATCACCCTGGTATCCCTTAACAGAGCTCATCGCCATGATTTTAACCAGATATGGGTCTTCGCCGAACGACTCGTATGTTCTGCCCCAGCGGTCATCCCTAGCAACGTCGATGCACGGTGAGAAAGTCCAGCGGATTCCTGTTGCCCTCACCTCAATCGCCGTTATTCGGGCACACTCCTTGACTAGTTCAGGGTTCCATGTTGCTCCCATTCCAACGTTGTGAGGAAAAATTACGGCTCCGTAAACATTGTTATGCCCATGGACAGCGTCAATACCGTAGAGAATCGGGATCCCTAGACGTGTCCCCTCAACTGCCTGTCTTTGATACTCGTTGTACATCTTAGCCCAGTTAGAAGGAATGTTGGGAGCAGGACAAGATCCTCCTCCGCTTAAAAGCCCGCCTAGATTGTAAGTAGATATGTCTGAGATACTGCCTATGGATTGCCGGTCCGGCAGAGTCATTTGACCGATTTTCTCGTCAAGCGTCATTCGAGAAAGGAGGTCGAGCGCCCTCTCCTCAGGCGAGAGATTCGGGTTACGATACGGTGTAGTTGGGGGAGGAGAAGGTGGAGACGGAGGAGGCCTAGTTATGAAAACAACTGTGAAGTAAACGCACACCACCGTTACGACTAGAATTATGACCCCCGCCATAACCTTTCTAGACCTATCCACTTCCTCTGTCTTCTGCGTCAACACTGCAATGATTGGTGTGGTGAGAAAAATTAACAATAGTGTTTCGAGCAACCCTTGGATTAAACTGGTTTTCAGGGGGCTTGTCTGTAGACCTAAAGAAACCATGCATAGTGCTGGAAACATTTTGAAGGCGGGGAGGCTTCTTTCCAATCTTCTCACCAAGGCTTCTAGAAAACCATATCTTAAAACCCATATTTAAACTATTTAATGCAGAATTGAAAGGAGCGTTAAAAACGGCTAGGATTCGAACAGGTGTACGGTTTCCTCCCAGATCCAATGCTGTTGCTTGCAGGCATGTGTTTCCCGACAACCAGGTAGACCTCAAGAGGATAGCATGATCATAGAGAGATGGCTTCCGTGCAGCTGGATCGAGCAATCCAGTATGCTAGCGAAAACGTAGATACTCGACTAATCGTCAGAAGAGTGATGCGGAGGGTGGGATTTGAACCCACGAACCCCTTCGGGACGAGGTCCTGAGCCTCGCGCCTTTAGCCGCGTACGCTTTAACCAGGCTTTGCCGCCGCTTTGCTTTGGCGACCTCCGCAATTGCCCTGGCTTTGGCAGGGCTGTTTCAAGTGTATTTTGTTTTCAATCCCCTAATAAATTTTGTCGTTTAAGGTTTTTCCATTATCATGCCTTCCCTGTTCATAAAGTCCACAAGGGCTTCCTCCGATTCGAATATTCTAGTCGAATAGTAGTTGAAAAAGGGGCTTTCAGGCCCCTTGTAAACTACGAAGACCTTCTTGTTATTGCTGAAACCATAAGTCATTTCTGAAAGCACGCCGGGAGACATTACTTGCGAGAAATAATAGACTACGAGGAAATCACTCTGGTCTATGAGCTGGTAGTCTCTTGCAACAATCTGGTCGAGCAGGTCTTCAACAACGTCTTCGATCTCACCGATGTGGATCTCTATCTTAACGCCATTTTCCTCAACTGTCAGCTTTCCTCCTCCAGTATCCTTCAGCTCCCTAAGCTTGTAGAGTAGGAGGGAATCCTCTATTTCACCCGGGTCGAACACGGTTAGACCAAGCTTTCTAAGCCTGTCTTTAAACCGGTCTTTGCCAGCGAGCTTAGCCTCCCGGTTTTCTATGTGCGTTATAGGATAGCTAAGGTATACCTTCTTCGAATGCTGTTTAAACACAAGGTTGAAGAGGGTTTCCGGCGGGGAAGAAAAAGGAACAATGTAGAAGGGCCTTCTACGATAGTCGGCAATGCTCTTGGTTAAGAGGGTTTCCTCATCTCTCCAAACAAGTATCTCCTTGAGGGTTAGACGCCCCCTCCATTGCTTAGAGGATTCAAGCCTAATTTTAATAGGTAACGCGGAGTCTGATATTGTTATGAAAGCGTCTGGAGACAGCTCGTTAAGATAGTGAAAGTCAAACGCTTGGAAAACGTGTTTCTTCCACCTGAAGGAGGCGTGTGTACTTATGACAATGTTCTCATAGTTTTCCGCTTCCCTTATGATCTGCTCGAAAACCGTTGCCCTCAGAAAGTTTAGGGAGGAGGGAGAGAGGTCAAGTATCTTATCCTCCTTTATCTCGACACCGAGTTTCCTTGCCGCTTCAAACATCATGCTGCCAACGGAGAAAAGCTTAACCTTAGTATTCTTTGCCTCCGCGAATTCGACGAATCTTTTAAGATGGACCTCCCGGCCACTGCCGCTAATTCCTGTTACTACTATCCTCAAATATCCTCTGAGAATTCTAAGCAGGTATTTAACTTAAAAGAATTTATACTCTGCAAAACGCTGGAAGGAAGCTTCCTGTAAGAGTTAGCCTTATATAAGGCCTTTTAAATCATGAGGATGAAATGAGGGTCGTAATTACAAAAGATTATGAAGAGATGAGTAGGAGAGCTGCGAAAATAATAGCTGAGCAGATAAGAAGGAAGCCGAATTCTGTCCTAGGTCTAGCTACTGGCAGCACGCCCCTCGGTACCTATAAGGAGCTGATCAGAATGCATAGGGAGGAGGGCCTAGACTTCTCGAATGTAGTAACCTTTAACCTCGACGAGTATTATGGGTTGCCCCCTACACACCCCCAAAGCTACCATTACTTCATGTTTGAAAACCTCTTCAACCATATTAATGTAAACCCGAGAAATGTGCATATACCTGACGGTCTTGCTAAAGATGTTAAAGCCTTTTGTGAAAAATACGAGGAGGAGATCAGGAAAGCAGGTGGAATAGACCTACAGCTCTTGGGAATAGGTAGAGATGGGCACATTGCCTTTAACGAACCTGGCTCCCCCCTCATGGGAAGAACCATGCTGGTAGCGCTGGCAGAAGAGACAATAAAGGATAATGCACGCTTCTTCAGAAGCGAGGCTGAAGTTCCAAGGCTTGCCGTCACGATGGGTTGTGGAACCATTATGGAGGCTAGAAAAATAATACTTTTAGCTAACGGCGAGGGAAAAGCAGATGCTATAGCAGCTACAGTAGAGGGCCCGATAACATCCCAAATAACTGCTTCAATACTGCAAATGCACCCTGACACGATAGTTATTATCGATGAGGCAGCCGCGGCAAAACTAAGGAGAAAAGACTACTACAGGCATGTGAATAGACTGTTAGAGGAGCAGGGACTCTAGGATATCGCAGCCGCCTGAATACCCAAGCAATTAAGTAGTCAGATGAATAAAAATTTTCACATTGACGGGGCACTAGCATAGCAAGCAGCATCGTATGACCTATTCTTAATTATGTTCCGTTGGAGCGGTACATCTATTCTACCCATTGCTCCAGAATAACGAGTAAAAGCAAGCGCCGTGGGCAGGAGTTTCCGGCCTATGCCTTTTGAACCTGCGCTCCCCGTTAAGGGGAACCGGGTCTCGAGCCCGGCGCGTTAGCCACTCCGCCACCACGGCGCGATAAGCATTATCCCTGCAATTGCTTATTATGTTTTCTGTAGACTTGAATAAAAACTCATGCAAATGGTTTCACTTCTCATAAAAGACCGTTTAGAAGAGTGTCCTCCCTAAGGGCTTCAAAAACATGGTTTTGAGGCACTGAAAGGCTGTATTTTTTAGTTCTCCCGTACCTGCCCATGTTGACCAGTTTTGAAGAGATTATACCTGCAGATTCCAGCTCGTTAAGCAGGGAAGAAAGCCTTCTGTCAGTCAAGGGCTCTAAACCAATGTTTGCAACCAAGTTCCTATACTCAGCGTATATTTCTCCACTTGTGTGCTGAGCACTCTGATCCCTAAGATTTCTTAAAATGGAAACCAGCAGTATTTTACTCTGAATTGGAAGCGTTTTGATAACTTCGTTAACTTGGTCCCTTTCGATCTTCCTAAGAGCTTCTTGAACACACTCTGTCGTTATCACTGATTTACTATCTCTCTCCGCCGTCTCGGCTGCTACTCTAAGTAGGTCAAGAGCTCTTCTTGCATCTCCGTGCTCAGAAGCAGAGAGTGCAGCAATATATTTGATTACCAATGGGTCGCAAACAGTCTCAAAAAACGCTTCTCTAGCTCTCTCGGTAAGGATGTCAAAAAGCTCGTCTGAAGTGTATGGTTTGAAGACGAGCTCTTCCTCGCTTAAAGCGCTCAATATTCTTGGATCGAGAATCTGTTTGAACGTTATTTCATTAGAAATCCCTATGAAGGAAACCCTATGGGAAGTAAAGTTTTCATTAATCCTTGAAAGCTCGTAAAGCAAGTTTTCTCCTTCTTTTTTAACTATCACGTCAACCTCGTCTAAAGCAATAAGAAGATAGAGGTTATTACCCTTTACGTAATTGACTATTCTTCTAAAAACTTCAGCAGTCGCTAGCCCTGTGAAAGGCACGGAAAGCCCTATCTGGCGAGATATTGACGCAAGGATCCTGTATTCGGAACCCTCTATCCTTGAATTAACCATCACGCATCTTATATTTGCTCTCAGCTCAGTGGCTTTTTTAGAAAGAATGTTTAAAACAAATCTTACAACAGCTGTTTTTCCTGTTCCAGGTTTTCCATATACAAATAGGTTAGAAGCCTTATTATGGAGGAGGAGAGGGGCAACAACTTCACCGATATACTTTATCTCGTTTTCACGGTGAGGAAGATGGTCGGGAATATAATCATGCCTTAAGGCATCTCTATTGCGGAAAATAGGACTCTTCAAAAACATATTGTTGAATACCTTATTCAGTATTTCAGTACTTCCCTTCGCAGCCTCCATTGGGAAGCTGGAGACTTCTTTCTAAAGAAAAATGAATTGGAGAATTGTTTAGAGAAAAAAATACAGAAAAAATAACAAGGAATGAGTGGACTACTCACACCCCCTAATTTCTACTCTACATTATTTTTTCTTTAAAGATAATTAAAAATTTATATAAATTATTCTCCACACTGTTTGATATTAGTAACCACTAAATAAAAGGTTTTCACCTATCATCCTTTAGTAAAAGATAAACTTTCTTTCCTCCATACCTTTCCTGCCTAGTTTTCTTCCAAAGGAAACAGAGGGGTGTATGCCCCCTATCTTACTCTTTTTTTCTGTAAAAATGTCCTTTAACCTCCTTTTCGTTAAAAACAGATCGTATTACTCTTTCTTTTTCTCCTTTTTTCTTTTTTCTTACTATATTCTCCATCCTTTTCATACATTTACTTACACCCCTCCTCTTCTACTGGAATAGAAAGATTTTCGCGTTTTTCTCTTTTTTGTAGAGGAAAATCTGTGAATTTTAGTTCTTTAGTTGAAAGCGCTGCATTTTAGGCTTATCAATTTCCACTGGAAAAACTGCTTGTTAACACTTATTTGCTAGAGTTATGCCAAAAATCCTTAGACGGCTGTGATTAACAGAGATAGCGGAAAAAAACTTGAGATCCGTTTTTCAGATGGTTCAGATACACTTATATCTCTTAGGCTGGAGGGCAGTGGTCTCGACAAGTACGCAACAGTGCTTTCAAAGCTCCTTCCGTTGATGCTTTCTCAAGAGGCTGTTTCTTATCTGTCTTCAGAAAAAATGATGAAAAACCTTGATGATGAACAAGTCTTTGAAGTTCTGCGCAAACAGGGGGAAACATTAAACAATATTTTGAAAGTTATAAGGGAATTTAGAAATATGGACTTCAGTTCTAAAGATATTAAGAATAGGTATGAGGAAAGAATCGGCAAACCCATTCAACTAAGTACAGTTGCCACCTATCTCATGAGGCTGCACGACAAGGGGCTTCTAGTCAGAAGGAAGAGGGGAAGAGAGTACATTTACCAGGCTGCAACAATTCTCCTCAAAAATGAATAATGGATAATCATTCTTCAGCAAGCCTATAGTAGAAAATTTTTCCTTTTCTCTCTCTGATTAAGATTCCTTTCTCAACAAGTCGTTTTAACATTCTGCTTACGTGCTCCTTTGATCTTCCAATATGCGCATAGCATTCGCCTACTGTCAGTGTTCCTTTCTTCTTGATCTCGTCAACAAGTTTTTTCTCAGTCTCAGTAAGATATTCTTCTGCCGGAGGTTCCTTCTTTTTTATTGTTTCTGTGGGTTTATCCACTGTCACCTGTCTTACTTCTTCCTTTGGCCATTCAAAGTCTTTCAGATAAGTAATTATCTTATAGACCGCTTCCGTTAAGAGTCGTGCCCCCTTCTCTACTTTTTCTAATTTTTCAATCGTTTCGTCAAGTCTTCTCTCTAGGAGCTCGTTCCTCTCTTTTAATTCTGAAAGTCTTTTCTCAATTTCCTCTTCTTTTTTCCTTCTCCAGGGTAGCGTTTTCATTTATTTTTGATGCTACACTGATGCTATTATATTTTTACTTTTCATCAGGACATCAATCTTGGTTATTATGCCCTCTAATTGCCCGTTTCTGGTCACTAAGACAGCATTATGACCTTTCAAAAGATAGTCTATAACATCCGCTATGCTTGCATCCGGTTCTACCATGGGGTATACTGAAGAAATTGCTTCTACGACTTTTTTCTTGTAAAAACTCTCGACATCTTTCTCCTTTGAAAACGCCTTCAGGAGCTCTAATTCCTCTACTGCTCCTATAGGGGTTCCGTTCCTTAGTACAGGTAGCTGTGATATGCCATATCTTCGCATTAGTTTAACGGCCTTTTCAATAGTATCATCATGATTTATGACGATGACGTCACGTACAGCTATGTCTATAGCCCTTGTCCCCCTCTGTTGTTCTTCCTCTATTAATGCTTCAACTATTTTTCTTAGTGTTGAAAGACGTGGATCTACCTGTTGCTTTTCAATTCTTGCTATCAATGCTTGACTTACTTTTGCTTTTTTAGCTAGCAAACTCTGTGTTAAACCCCTCCTTTTTCGCTCCTTACGTATCTCTTCTCCAGGCCGCTTTAGAAGATTTAGTAAATCCATTCCTCGTCCTACCCTGAATCCGGCCTAGGTATTTTTACTTTGCTCTTTTCCTAATGTTAACGACGGCTTTGAGTTTTTCTAGAAGAGCATTGGTCACATCCTCATCTTGACCTTTGATTTGCATCATTATGTCTGTGATTTGCATGATTGCGCTGAATTGGCTGGTGTCCATTAGGCCCGTATATGACATTATTATTAGGGTAACAACCGATTTTCTAACATTTTCCTTGGCTTGGCTTAAGATCCTGTAGAACACTCCCTTTGAGATCCTCTTTCCGTCAAAGTCTACATACCCGTTCTTAACAATTCTCTGCTCGATGTTGTCGGAATACAGTAAAAGGGCTTTAAGCTGTTTTGAAGTAAGGTTTGATTCCTCTATGAGTTTTTCTAACATAATGTCAGTTTTCCAGTCCATTTCTCTCATCTTTCTATTTTTGTTAAAGTCGGCTTGTAGTTATACTTTTTTGTATACCTTATTGGATGGGGGTAGCCGTTATACTCGTTTCCAATTATGCGGGGAAAGGGAAAAATACATGTAGCAAGCCCCTTTATTCCGAAATATGGCTAGACGGAGGAGGAGAGAGGCCAAGGTTATTCGCAAGGTTATTCCAAAGATTTTTCCATGCCCAAAATGCGGCATACAGGCTGTTTCCGTTATTGAAGACAAGGTCTCGGAAAGCGTGAGAGTTATCTGTGGTAATTGTGGTTTGGCAACGGATCTAGACTATGTTAAGAACATGGGGAACGTTGATTACTTCAACAAGTTTGTAGACAAATACCATAACGGCGAGATTTCTTAGAGGGGTCTTTTTAGATTTATATATCCTATAACTTGCCTTAAACAGGTTGCAGATAGGTAAAACTGAAAAATACTTGTACGAGAGGATTCAGGAGAATGGTTTCATTCATATAACTTTAATCGACCCTGAGAAAATGAACAGGATTGAGGAAGTAGTAAAGACTGCCGAAGCCTCGGGTACATCTGCATTCATGGTTGGAGGAAGTACTTCACACAGGACCTCTGACTACGAGGAAGCTATAGGTAAAATTAAGTCTAATTCAAAACTGCCAGTGATAATTTTTCCCAGTAATGTTGCAAGCATAGCTCGAGGCGCTGATGCAATATGGTTTATGTCTCTGCTGAACTCATCAAATCCATACTATATTATCGGGGCACAGGTCCTCGGGATCAAAGCCATAAGGGAGTTAGGGTTAGAAATTATTCCGATGGCTTATCTGATACTTGGAACCGGCGGGGCGGCTGGATACATTGGTGATGCTCGGCCCCTTCCTTTTGATATACCTGAGTTGACAGCCGGTTATGCTATGGCGGCTGAGGCCCTTGGGTTCAGGTTTGTCTATCTTGAAGCAGGTTCAGGTGTTAAAACTCATGTTCCTGAAAAACTGATAGCCATGGTTAAAAGGTGTATTAGCGTTCCACTTGTTGTGGGTGGAGGCATAAGGGACGGCTTAGCCGCTGAGAATGTTGTTTCCGCGGGTGCCGACATAATTGTTACAGGCGACATTTTGGAGGAAGCCTGTGCTCTCCGGGAGAAGCTTTCTGAGATAATAGAAGGCGGGCGGAAGGGCGCGTTAAAGAAAGGCGGCGTTAAAGGCATTGGCTGAAGCTGTTGAAATGAGTATTGGAGAATATAACCAGTTTTTACAGGAAAAATTCTGGGAAGTATATAAGTATGCTGTCTACTCAAAAGAAAACGGGTATGATCCAGAGAAGAAACCAGAGTCCATAATCTCTTTCTCGCAGGCTGAAACCATCGAGCAGATACTTGGGTTGAAAGGGTTTAAAGAGAGATTTGAAGAGCTCAAAAAAACTCTTCCTCCTATTGAAATACCGTTTAAAATAGCTGAAGACATAATACTGGGAAGATTCGGGTCTTTTTCTGTAGAAAAAGCGGCAGAACTAGCGTTAAAAGCAGCACTTGCTTCGTTGACGCCTCCCGGAACTACAGCGGCACCAATAGAGGGCATAGAGAAAGTATTGGTAAAGAAGAATCCTGACAATACTAGATACTTGGCTGTCTATTTCTCCGGGCCGATGAGGTCCGCGGGAGGTACTGAGCAAGCTCTCTCTATAATTCTCGCGGATTTTATAAGGAGGGTGTTGAAACTTGATAAGTATAAGCCTACGAAGGAGGAGGTTTCGCGTTACATAGAGGAATTGAGGTTATATGAGAGGGGGAAAAACAGGTTTCAATATAAAGTTGCCAAGGATCAAATTGCTGAGGTTATAGAGAATCTTCCTGTAGAGATCACTGGCCCGCCATCTGAAGAAACCGAGGTAGTTATATACAGGGATCTTCCGAGGGTGGAGACGAACAGGCTTAGGGGGGGTGCTTTAAGGATTATAAACGATGGTATAATTGGTAGGGTTAAAAAGTTTGAAAGTATAATTAACAAGCTCAACATATCTGGATGGTCTTGGATATCTAGAATCGAGGTTGAAAGCACAAAGTCAGAATATCTAAAAGAGGTCTTGATCGGGAGGCCTTTCTTCTCGTCTTCCGAGTCCTTCGGAGGGTTTAGAATAAGGTATGGAAGAGCGCGAAACACTGGCCTAATGGCCATGGGTATACATCCAATGGCGATGGAGCTTCTACGTGGCTTCCTATCAATAGGCTCTCAGCTCAGAATAGATCGGCCTGGGAAATCAGCAATAGTGATGCCTGTAGACGCAATCATGCCTCCGATAGTTAGGACGAAGGACGGCTCAGTGCATCTTGTTGAAGACTACGATAAGCTTAAAACGATTCAAAATGATATTTCTAAAATTCTTTTTCTTGGCGATATCCTCATATCTGTCGGCGATTACATTGAGGGCAACACTCCTCTTGATAGGGTAGGGTACACTGAAGAACAGTGGGCTGCTGAACTAGAAGCTACTCTTAAGGATAAGGGGAGTAAAATTAAGAATCTCCCTTTGGAAGCTGATTACCTCTGGAAAATAGTTAATAATCCGTTTATTAATATTGATTTTGGGACAGCGCTGCAGATAAGCCTGGCTCTAGATGTCCCACTTAACCCTACTTTCTATTTTTTCATAGAAAACCTGAGCTCTTCCGAGCTTCTCCATGTGGTCGAATGCTTCAAGAAGGCTAAGGCTGAGGAGGATCATGTTACGGTTCCGGTAGAGGATAATGTTCTCTTAAACGAGTTAGAGAAGATGTGTCTTCCTTTTCAGGTTGAAAACGGATACATTAGGTTGTCTAAAATCCATGCTGAATTCCTAGTGTATCTCTCAAGATGCACATTGCCTCCGGCAGGCTCGGAAAGAAATTCTATCGACTATCTTAATTCTGTTCTTCAGTTTAAAATCAAGCCTAAGAAAGGTGCATTCATATCCGCTAGGCTCGGAAGGCCTGAGGCAGCGAAACTCAGAGAGATGCATCCTCCTTCTCACGTGCTGTTTCCAGTGGGTCTAGAGGGTGGTCCGAAAAGGAACATTGTTGCCGCGGCAACGCGTGGAAGCATAGTCGTAAATATTTGCAATAGGTTCTGCGAAAAATGCAACCAACTTACTTTCTATTTGCATTGTCCGCAATGTAAGTCTGCTACGGTGCCTGTATACTATTGCGCCAAGTGCAATTCATACTCTAGGTTTGAAGAATGTGAAAGATGTAGGAGCAAATGCAACCCTTTTCACGCTACGAATATTCCACTTCAAAATATTCTAAAAGATGTTGAGAAGCTGCTTGGAATTACAATAGGCTCAGAAGTTAAGGGGGTAAAGGGGTTGATGAATAAGAATAAGATTCCTGAACCAGTTGAAAAAGGTATTCTGAGAGCTAAGCATGGTTTGACTATATATAAGGATGGAACGATCCGTTTCGACGCTACTAATGCTCCTTTAACCGCTTTCAAGCCTGAGGAAATAGGGGTTTCTGTAGATGTTTTGAAGAAACTGGGTTACGATAGGGATGTAAATGGTAATCCCCTTATAGAAGGCAGTCAACTCTTATACCTTTATCCCCAGGATGTGGTTCTTCCTAAGGAAATGTGCGATTCTCTCGTTGAAGTCGCTAGTTTTATCGACGAGGAGCTCAGGCTTTTCTATCATGTAGAGCCATACTACAATATTAGAACAAGGGAGGACCTTGTTGGGCATCTTATCCTAGGGATTTCTCCTCATACGCTTGGAGCTATAGTTGGTAGAATAATCGGTTTCACCGACTCACAGGTAGTCTTTGCGCACCCCTTCTGGCATCAGGCTAAAAGAAGGGACTGCGATGGAGACGGTGACTCCATAATTCTTCTTTTAGACGCCTTCCTAAATTTCTCGCGACATTATGTTCCCGATGCTGCAGGAGGGTTGATGGATACTCCGCTTATAATAATGCCTATTTTAAGACCTGATGAAATAGACGATCAGGTCTATAACATGGAGAATATGACGAGATACGGTAAAGATGTTTACTTGCTGGCTGAACAAGGTGCGAAGCCGAAGGAGCTTTTAGACAAAATGCGATTAGTTGGCAAAGATGATCTTAACATAGCTTGGTCCCATAGTACGAGCAGTATTGTGAAAGGCGTTAAAAGAAACGTGTATAGTACTCTAGGCTCTATGGAGAAAAAATTAAAGCTACAGCTTGAAGTTACTTCTCTCCTGACTGGAATAGATAAGAAGGATTTTGCAGAAAACCTTTTAAATTCTCACTTACTGAAAGATATTTCCGGAAACATTAAGACATTTCACATTCAGAAATTCCGGTGCAAAAAGTGTGGTAAAAAATTCAGAAGGCTCCCGCTGGTTTCCAGATGCACCTCTTGCGGGGGAGAGCTTCTCCCAACAGTTTACATAAGCGGTGTCAAAAAATACTTGATGCTTGGGAAAAAAGTATTAGCATCTTATTCTTTGGATCCGTATTTTTCAAGCAGTCTCGAGCTGCTAGAAAAGGAGCTTTCACTATTTCTTACTAAAGAAGATAATGTGTTTCTTACCCAAAAGAAGCTCAAGCAGTACTTTTAATAGGTATTATCTTTAACGACCTTCTTAACGCCTGTCAGTCTATATCCGCATACAGGGCAGATTGCTCCAGTATATCCAGAGTATTTCCTTTTACAGGCAGGGCAATACTTGACGTACAGGTACGTTTTTCTTATTTCTTTCATACCTATGGAAATATATTTTAGATTCAGGATGGCAGCAGTATTCTGAATGTCATAGTCATCAGTTATTATCTCTATATCGTAATCTTCTTCGCTGCGCAATTCATAACCTAGAGCCAGGATCTTAATGTCTGGCTTTGAAAGTTTATCATATACTCCGTATTCCTTGGCAACCCGCTCTACTTTCTCCATGCCCCCGGAGGAAGGCTCCCGGATTACTAGTTTACCCAGCATCATCGCCGTCTTTATTCTTATCCATCTCCTACCCGTCTCACCAATCTCGTCTAGAAGCTCTCTTATAGTGAATGATTCTTTTTTAAGAGAGTTTGGGTCTAAACCCTGAATTATGGCGGTAGAGTCTAGAACATATCCCTGCTTAACCGTTTTCAACACCCCCTGTCAACCTACCCATGCGCTTAATGTTGAAAGAACTTGAGAAGCGTATAATGTTGACTATTTCACCTGTTCCTGTGATCGTTATGGTTTCTCTAGGATCCACTTTGAACGCCTCCTCCCCGTCTATTATTATCTGTATTTCCTCTCCACTTAAATATTTCACTTTTATCACCGCGTCCCTATTAACTATTAGTGGCCTTAGGGGTTTCCTTGCACACAATGGCGTGCATACTAAGACATTTACGTTGGATAAAACGAACGGTCCTCCTGCGTTAAGAGAGTAGGCTGAGGAACCTATTGGGGTTGAAACTAAAAGCCCATCCCCCTCTACTATGAAGCTTCCCTCTTCAAGCTCCACGGATAACGTTACCTGTTTTAAGCCCGTTATGTTTCTAACCACCACCTCGTTCACCGCGTTAAGCACCTTGCCACCGTAGTCTATTTTTAGCTTGAAGCATTTCTCAGCCATAAACTCCTCGTTTTGATACTTTTCCAAGTAGGAGGGCAGCTTCTCCGGGTCTACCTCCATTAAATAGCCCTTCTTACCCATGTTCACCGGCAGGATCATGCTTCCGTTTTCAGCCACCCGGCAGGTTCTAACTAGGGTTCCGTCTCCTCCGAGGCAGACGATTAGGTCAAAACCCTCTAGTTTTTTCCCCACTAGGCTTGACAAAGTATGTTCCAAAATAGACTCTGGCTTCAAAAGCTTCTTAACAGTCTCAATCACCCTCAGGGCCCCTTCCTCCCTAGTTTTATAGACTACTGCTATCTTCTTAGCCTCCACCATCTTCCTGTTGCATAAGTTTTTTAAATACGCAGCTTATTAGCTTTCCCCAAAATGGGTAAAGTGGTTGAACTAGGAGAATTGAAAGAGGGATCCTGGCTTATGATTGATAACGAGCCCTGTCAAATAGTTGAGGTTTCACATTCTAAGCCCGGTAAACATGGCAGCGCTAAGGCGCGTGTCGTAGGTATAGGCTTGTTCGACGGGTCTAAACATACTCTGCTGAGCCCTGTTGACGCTAAGGTGGAAGTTCCCATGATAGAGAAGAGAAACGCCCAAGTGCTCGCATTAATAGGTGACAACGCGCAGATAATGGATCTTGAGACATACGAGGTTTTCGAAATACCGCTGCCTCAAGACCCGAGTCTTAAAAACACTATAGTTCAGGGGGTAACTGTGGAGTACTGGCGAGTCGGTGGAAGACAGAAAATAATGCGAGTAAAGTGAGATTTTTCCAAGGATGGTTCAACCGATTTAAGCATACTTGTCTATGATGCTTTTGATCTTTTCAACTTTTTCTAATGTTAAAAACTCCTTATCTCTTCCACCCGACAGGATTGCCATTATCTCATGTTTACTCTTCGGCAGTATGTTGACAAGCATAACAGCTTCTTTCCTAGTGAGACCCGCCTCCCTCATAAGTTCTTCCAACAGCTTTTTGGCCTTGTCCGCAGGAAGTTTAGAAGCCTCTTTCAAATAGTCTAAGACTAGTCGCTGGTACTGCTTCAGTTCCTCCTGTGCGGAAAGAATTTCAAGTGCCTCAGGTATCGTTATATCGGTTTCAGATGTCTTTTGAATCCCCATTTTCTACAGCCTCTTCAAATGCTCCGGCCTTGCAATTAAAGTTTTTGTTTTATTCCCGTCTATTACTTGAACAACGTATGCTCTTCCCCTTTTTCCTATCACAGTCCCTATTTTACCATAGAACCTTCTATGAGGCATTCCTTTATGGACCGACGGATCGTATTTTAAGACTACTTTATCCCCCGGCTTATAGTCTTGCAAAAGGTATGATGGAGGCTTTATCCCTCTCTCTCTAACTTTTTTCTTGAGCAGGCTTCTCGTCTTTATCCTTCTCCCCGAGGTTTGAGGCATTTTCTCTTAACCACCTTCAATACCCGTCACCTCCATCTCCACTATTTTAATCTTAGTGTTAAGAAGCCCGGCTACAGAAGGAATTGTTCTCCCTTCATCTCCATGGAAAAGCTCTTTAACATAGAGCCCACCGCTGCACGTTACATAAGCCTCATAAAGGTTGCTCCCAAGTCTTTTAAAAGCAGCTTTGTAAACGACCTTTCTCCTAACTTTATCCTTCCTCCTTTTCAATACCCTTAGGGGTGTTCTCTGGTTAACCACAGTCCCAGCAAGCTCTCCAGATAAATCTCTTAATTCTTCCTCCGAAACTTCTCTTTCAGTTTCAAACACAACTCTATAACTCTTCTTATGGATTTCCGCTTCCAGCTTAAGTCTGGGTACTTCAGAATAGGTTGTGTTGAGGAATTCCGTTATCTCAACCATCTTTCCAAATCTTCTATTAAATTCTGAACGTAGTTCCTCTAGATCCACGTTCCTAGTCTTGGGTTCAAGTATTTCAACTATGAAAGGCCTCCCCTCTCCGAGCATCTTTACATCAACATCCTCTCTTCCCGCTCCGTGAAATTTTAAACCTCTGCCATTGTAAGCTGGTAAAAGGACTTCTTCCAACATTTTCTCTATAGAGGGGGTTGAATCCTCACCGTTAATTCCCCGCCACTTTGTTTGAGCGATCCCTCCAACAAGCTTTCTGTAGCTTGACTTAAGGAAAACCGAGTTTATCTGCATCGAAACACGATTTTTCGTAACATCGTATATGAAGAGAACATCCGGTCTCCTCATCTCCGGTTTTCTCTGTAACGTTTTCTCGACTTTCCTAATTATTTCTCTGTTAAGCTCGTTTTTCAAGGCCTCCCCAAACTTCAGCTTGAAGAAAGACTTTACCTCCTCGTCTTTTTCTTCAATCGAAACAGGTAGAGTAAGCCCCACGTAAAAAGTTTTAAATTCTACTTCTGTCGATTTCTCGATGATTCTGGCAGCAGCATTCTCTATTAAAGAATTGATTTCGCTTCCGCATATATAGCAAGGCTTGGTGGCAACGTTTAAACCTAGATTCTTCTTCAGAAAACTTGACGAGGGTTCATGTCCGGACTCGGCTAAGGCCTTAACTATTTTCGGAGTTTTCTCCTCCCTAGCCAGCATTTCACTCATGAAAAGAAAGTCTTTCAAAACCTTGCCCTTGGCCTCATTGTCAGGGGACGGCATAAGGTTTGAAAACTGTCTGCCCAAGCATCTATCGCAAAGCGGGATAGATAATATGAGCTTTTTCAAGCAATTCAGTAAATCCATTTTTAAAACCTCAAATATGGAAGTTTTCTTAATGCTCCTTTAGACATTTTCCTAATGGCCTTTTTAGTGGCAGTATATTGTTTTACAAGTTCTCTAACATCTTTCTCAGAAGTCCCCGACCCCCTTGCTATACGCCTGATTCGCGAGGAGTCTATTATAGTAACATCACTCCTCTCCTCCATATTCATCGAGCTTACAATTGCCTTCCACTTTTTCAACTTCTCCATAAACTCCTCCAGATCCTTCTTATCCAGCTTCTTCCCCCCTGGAATATTCGATATGAACGATTGAAGATCGCCAATTTTCCTTACAGACTCAAGCTGCTGTATGAATTCTTCAATAGTGAACTTGCCTTGAGCCATTTTTTGCATTCTAAGCCGCTCCTCCTTAGACATTTGTTGAATCCTAGCGACTATGGATTCCAGATCCGGTCTTCCAAGCAGTCTAGAAACAAATTTAACCGGGTCGAACTCTTCAAACTCCTCCAGGCCTTCGCCCACTCCTACAAATACTATTGGTGCTCCAACCGAGGCTACTGCTGAGAGAGCCCCACCGCCCTTCGCCGAGCCATCCAGCTTCGTAACTATAACGTATCCTACTTTCGCAACCTTGTTGAAAGCCTCTGCCTGAGCTCTCGCCTGCTGGCCTATCATAGCGTCTATGACAAGTATCGCCGCAGTAGGGTTGATCTCGTCTATTATCTGCTTCATTTCATTCATTAAGGACTCTTCTGACCTGTGTCTTCCAGCAGTATCCACGAGTACAACTTCAAGATTGAGCCCCTTAGCCCATTTTACGCCGTTTTTAATCACTTCTACAGACGACTTTCCTAATGGCTCTGCATAAAGCGGTATGCCGGTGCCTTCTAATAGTTGTCTCAACTGGTCTGCGGCGCCAGGTCTGAAAACATCACCAGCTATAACTCCCACCTTCCTATTCCTCTTTTTTAGAAAATAAGCAACCTTACCGACGCTTGTAGTCTTCCCTGAACCCTGTATTCCCATAAATATGAAGATATTGAGCTGATTAGGCACTATGTGGAGTTCTTTCTTCTCGCCTCCAAGAATTCGGGTGAGCCCTTGGTAGGTTGCGTATACAACCCTGTCTTTTAAGGATACTCCGTACTCCTCTCTTGATTCCTTAAACTCTTTCTTAATCTCTTCAGTAAGCTGGCTCACAAGCTTCACCTCAACATCCCCCATTATCAGTGCTCGCTGAACCTCCCTTAAATACTCTGCAACCTCTTTCTCACTTATGTAAGCCTGCCTCGTGATAAACTTGAGCGCATTTTGAAGCCTCTCTGAAAGATTTTCAAGCATTTTTAATTACCTTCCTCAACCAACCTCTTAGCTTCGTTTCTGAGAATAATAGGATCCGCTCTTCCATTAAGCTTCTTTTGAACCTCTCCACATATAAAGTCAACTATCCGCTTATTCTTAGAAACATTTTCTCTAAGACTCGGCTTTTCCTCTAAAACATTCAGAATCACTAATCTGAGAATGCTCGGATCCCTTATTATACTGATGCCCTTACGCTCAATATACTCCTTAACATCCTCTCCCGTTAAAACTACATCCCATAGAATGTTTTTCGCCATACGCGGGCTTAAAGCGCCTTCTTTCACCATGTTGACGAGCCTTGCTAAATTTTCAGGCTTAAACCTGCTTTTTCTGTAGTCTACGCCGCATTCCCGCCATCTTCTCACAACCTCGTTAGTAAGCCAGTGTGCAACCTCCTTTGGATCGTTTGAAAACTGCAACGCTTCCTCGAAGAAGTCTGCGATAGGTTTCTCCATCACCAGGATTGAAGCTATTTTTTCAGGCAGCCCATAGGTTCTAACGAGCCTTTCTAGCCTCTCGTCAGGCAGCTCAGGCAAGCCTCTCTTAATCTTCTCGACTAGCTTCTCGTCAAGCATTATCGGTGGAATGTCGGGCTCAGGGAAGTAGCGGTAATCCTCCTCGGCCTCCTTCTCTCTAGATGTTGCTGTAACTCCCTCCTTCTCCCCCCACCTTTTCGTAACAGTGCTCTCAAGCTTAGGAAGATAAGTTAACCTGAGCTCCTCGAAACGCAAAGCCTGCTCCACCTCTCTAAAGGAATTAATGTTTTTAATCTCTACCCTCGCCCCCCCGGCGTAGGAGACGTTTGCATCACACCTCATCGATCCCTCGAAAGAGGGGTCGAGAACACCAAGATGCTCCAAGGTTGTCTGTACTTTCTCTAATACCAAGCGCGCCTCTTTAGGCTGGTGCATAACCGGCTCGGTGACTATCTCTACTAGGGCTATACCCGCCCTGTTGTAGTCTATGTAGGTTTTCCTAACGCTTCCTTTTTCAACATGAACCAGTCTACCCGGGTCCTCCTCAAGCTGTATTCTTCTAAAAGGTATTTCTCTTCTCTCCCCATCTATGTTTATCGCGACATGCCCTCCAACACCTATCGTCGCTCCCCCGGCCTTATCATACTGCGTTATCTGATAGTTCTTGTTCATGTCTGGATAGAAATAGTTCTTCCGGCTGAAAACAACGTATGGTTGTACTCGTGCTTTGAAGGCGAGGCATACAGCTATAGCGCTTTCAATAGCTTTGCTGTTAACCTGCGGCAGTGTACCGGGCAGTCCTAGACAGACTGGGCAAACGTTTTCATTCGGTTTCTTCTCACGATAGTCTGAAGGGCAAGGGCAGAAAAGCTTGGTTTTCAGATTTGTTAACTGAACGTGGATTTCAAGCCCTATCTTAAGCCTGCCAGTTTCCTCTTGGCTTAACATACTTTAAGTTTTCCCTCTATCAGGTCGTTTATGAAGCTCCTTAGCGAGTCGTCGCTCAGGCTTTCCTCAACAACCTCTGCTATAGGCTTCTCCAAAACATCCATGTTCAACCCTTCTTCAAGAACTGCTTGTACTGAAACCAGTTTAGGCTTGTTAACCGGCACTCCTATCTGGCTGAGAAGCCACACGTAAACCTCTTCAACACCATCGACCTTTTCCACTATATCGTTGGCAATTTTAAACGATAGAAGGTTGTATATTTTTCCAACATGGCTAACAGGGTTTTTGCCAGCAGCAGCCTCAGAACCCGCGGGCCTCAGCAGTGCTATAACACCATTCACCCTATTACCCCTACCCACTTGCCCACTGTCCCCCGCCTCAGCGGATGTACCGGTAACGGTCAAATATATACCGTCTTCCCCTCTTCCCTGAGTATCCAGACTATTTAAGGTGATGTTTACTTTCTTAAAATCGTAATTATCCTCAACGTAAGTCTTCAAATGCTCAACAACTTCCTTCTTAGACCTGAAATAGGTTTCTTCACCATCTACGAAGCGGTCCACGTAGGACATTGCTATTGTAAGGTCAACCATACTGTTTATCCTGTAACCCATAACTTTCACATCCTCACCGGTTTCTTCAAACTCCGTCTTAAACTCCCTGCTGTTCAAATGCTGCTCAACATCCAGAACAAGATTTTCGAGCGGAGATAAAGGAGCATATCCGACGGCTGCGGAAGTATCGTTAGCACCTAGGAACTCTCCACCCCGCTTAAAAATATCCGCCAGGTTCGCGGCACTCCTCCCTATCTGAACCTCGTAGGAAACATGCTTATCCGGGTCAACGAACCTCAGGTTCCTCCTAAACCAGTTTTTAGCAGAATCCACAGCAAGCTTCTCTATGGGCAGCTCCCTGCCGTTGAAACTGTAGGTTGCCCTGTCTCCGAAAATAAGCTTCATCGGCTTCTTAACAACCCCTCCTCCGAACCTTGTCTCAGACTCCCCAGCAACCAGCAGGCTCTTATCCAGATTATAGTGAAGAACCCTGTTAAACTCCTTAAGATAGAGCCGGCAGAGATCTACTGAAAGCTCATTCATAATCATGTCTGAAATAGTATCTGGGTGGCCGAGCCCCTTCCTCTCCACGATCTCTATCTTCTGCTTCGGGACGGGGTATGTCCGAAGTTGGTTCACGTTTATCGCCAATTAACCTCTTTTAAAACCCTTATGGCACGTTAAATAAACTTTATCCATTCTCTCTCTTAGCTAAAACTAAACCGGCATCATCCTAAAACGAGAAGGCTTGAAGAATCTATCAATACACATATCAAGGATTAGTCAGCAGAATAATAGGGGTTTAACTCGCAATATTCTGCTAATAAACCTCATATCATGCTCCTTTATAAGAGACTTCACACGATACCCCGAGTCCAAAAAACTTTTAATTAACGCTTCATGATTAAAGGAAACAGGCTGCGGAGGTCGCCCAGCCAGGTCAAACAGGTGTAGGGCTAAAGGCGGTGGACTGAGGCTCCACTCCCGAAGGGGTTCGTGGGTTCAAATCCCACCCTCCGCACTTCATTTCAAAACCAACTCGTAAGGCTAAATGTTACAAATATGAATTGGATTTATTTATCATTTCCAATATTTTTGAGATCTTGCTAACAGTGTTTTCCCAAGTGAATTCTTTAGAAAACTCAAACGCCTTCCTACCCAACTCTTTTTTCTCTTCTTCATTTTCCATTAAACGCTTTACATTTGCAACCCATTCCTCCGGGTCATCGCCACACAAAATACCTACTCTGCCTACTGTTTCAACAGTGCCTCCGCTCCTATGGGCTATAACAGGCTTTCCACAGGCCATAGCCTCAACTGGAGCTATTCCAAAATGTTCTCCAACGGAAGGGAATAGGAAAACAGAACATTTTTGCAGCAGTTTAACTATCGTTTCATCGCTAGGGTTTTGAAGGATTTTTACGTTTGCTCCTTCCGCCTTCTTTTTTATATGTTCGAAATAATTGATATTATTCTTGCTTAAGAATCCGGACAAGATTAAACCATATCCGGTTCTTTTGGCAATCTCTATTGCTAACTCTTGGTTCTTTATTTTTTGGAACCTACTGTTGTAATACAAATATCCTTCGTCTTCCCATGTTGGGAAGAACTTCTCATGGTCAACACCCGGATATATTACTTGTGTTCTCGCATTCGGCTGTTCTCTCTTGACCGCTGACTCAGTATACTTGCTGTTACACAAAACTGTGGGCACTGAAGCAAAGGATTCTGCTTCCTTTCTATCCAGGCCAATAATTCCTCTATATATTTCGCGGAAAAGACTTCTCTTGACAGGTTCTAGTAAGATTGGATAATGAACATAGGGTATGGCCTTCACTCCATATTTTTTAAATATCCATCCCGCATAGTAATATCCTCTGTTAAGCCAGATTAAATCCGGCTTCCACTTTATTGCATGCTCTATTGCTTTTTTAAGTGCTTTTGCCTCATAATAGGCAACGAATTTCCCAAAGAAGTCGTGTCTCGCTGGTATGACTGTATGATCAAATTCTTGGAAGCTAAACGTTTCAGAGCCAATACCGTTGCAGAAAATATGGATTTCGTGATTTTTCCTAAGCCTTTTAAAAACTTCATAGAGGAATCTTTCTCCTCCGCCCTTAGACATGAATATCGTGTGGATTAGCGCTATCTTCATCTATAGAGGAACCTTTCTTTAACTATATAAGCTTAATTCTATTTTTATGGATTAGCTGGTAGGGCGCTTCATCATACTTATTAATGCTTTGCCAGATATCTTTCTAATCTTTTGAATCTTTGCAAAATACGTTTGCTAAACGGCATTTACGCTTATTTTTCCTCTTAGTATTAATGTGCATGATAAGTTTTTGTGAAATCTTTTCTAGACATGCAAATCTACTTTTTAATCCTATTATACGACCTTAACCTATACGCGGTTTCATCTTGCGCATTAACTCCGTATCTGGTATCTTTCTAATCTTTTGAACAAACATTCTTCTACTGACTATTAGGCCAATGTGAGAAAATATCCACCCAAGAGCACTGTAATATGCCCTTGCCTTCACCTTCTCTCCGGATAAATTCCATTTAACAGCAGTCATTAACATCATTACTAGAAATGGTAAACTGTATTTGAATATGTTTGGCAGAGAGTAATTTTTCAACATACTCGTTATGTGGTTTTTTCTTAGGTAAAATAACTTAAGATATGTCTCGCTATAAGAGTCCTTTGATATCGGTGTCCCCCCTCCATAGTGGTATATAATCGCGTCTGGGATCACTATTACCTTATATCCCGCAAGCCATATTCTCCAGCATAGGTCTGTTTCCTCATAGTAAATAAAATATGCAGGATCAAACAATCCTATTTTCTCAATGACATTTCTCCTTACAACGATAGCTGCTCCTAACACAAAAAAAGTTTCAATCACTGAATCATACTGCCCATAGTCATACTCATTAGAACCGCGATGCCAAGTCCTACCGTAATAATCCGCTACTCCTCCAACAATTTCGATCCTACTCTTATTCCTCATGCTCCTGATCTTAGGTTGAGCCGCTCCTATCAAAGGATCATGAGTCATCCCCTTAACAATTTTCTCTAAGCAATCTCTCTCAACTTCAGTATCGTTATTCAAGAAAAATATAAACTCGGAATTTGGATTTGCATATCTATATCCTATGTTATTTCCCATAGCAAACCCATAGTTCCTATCTAATGGAACAATCTTCATTCTGGGTTCATTAGAAAAATTTTTAATCAAATAGTTGACACTATTGTCTTTCGAACCGTTATCAACAACTATTATTTCAAAGTCCTTGTATGTAGAGTCTAGGAGAGATTTGAGGCAGTTTTCTAAGAACTTAATCCCATTATAGTTTAAGATTATTATGGAAATCCTTGTTCCTTCCATCTAACTTGAAATCCAAGGATAGGAGTATATTAATATTGCACCGGATAGAGTTTCAAAAACCTCTATTCTAATTGCTAGCCTGAGAATCGTTTCTTTTATGATTAGCATCCCATAGGGCGTTCCTAGGCTTAAAGCGCGCGTTCTTGAAACACTTGGTAGGGCACATAGATCCCTGATCGGTTCTACATTAAAGTAGTGGCGAGTCAAAGAGCCGTGATGAACAGCACGGTCCTTTAGAACGATTGTTGAGCCTAGCAACGGATCCTATGATGGATGCCTAAAGCCTTCGAATGTTCGCCCTACCTAAACTATAAAATGAATTTTGTTGAAATCGATCGCTTGAAGCGCTGAAGATGTCCAAGCATGAATTCGCCCGACATTTTCTTACAAGACATTTAACGAACTATGTAACTAAGCAATACTGCAACTTTTTGGTATTCAGCAAGAAATGGCTGAGAATGTGTTTGAAGAAAGGTTGTAAGGACATAGAAGACTTTGAAGAAATTGGCAAGGGAGGTTAAAAACGCCGGTCCGACATAGCTATCCCAGGTGTCCGAAACCCATTTACTCAAAATCGCTTAATTAAAATAAACTTTAAATTGGATTTTATTTAGGTTGCACTACCTTTTATATGATTTCTTTTTATGAATAAGAAACCCATAGAGATACCCAATAAATACAAACGGCCTTAACCTTACTAAAGAATGTAAAAATGTTCTTGCCGGTCCTTTTCCTTGAACGTATCTAGCTACTCCGGCTGAAAATTGTGCCTTAATCGTCTTTTTTAAAGTTATCTCTCTAATGTGATAAGCTTTAGCTTTCATCGTAACTCTTACTCCATATCCAAGTTCTAATGCTTCATCCTGAACATAAGTATCCGGAGCCGGCACATCAGCAAATCCACCCATCATATCCAGCACGCTTTTCCTTATCAGTAGAGCGCATCCCCTTGGTCTTCTTGAAGGAGAAAACCTATAGGTTTTCTCCCATATGGATATGAGTCTTCCCAAGAGTGTTCCGCTTCTCGTTACGATTTTTCCTCCGATGCATGCATCTTTACCCCCTATTTCACATAGTAAGACTTCAAAATAATCGGGCTCCAGCACAACGTCGGCATCAACTATAGCGTAGAGCTCGGAATCTATTCCCAGCCTTGCGAGCTCAAGGTTCTCAGCATAGGAGTTTTCCCACTTCTTCTCCCCCTTTTCTATTATTTCCACTGGAAAATCCTTCGCTATTTCTCCAGTCCTGTCGGTGCATCTATCTAGCACTACAATCACTTTCTCAGGCTTAACCGTTTGAAGGAAAACTGATTCTAAGGCCTTTTTAATATACTTCTCCTCGTTATGTGCGCACATGACAACGCTATATGGCATTTTCCTCTTTATCAAGTCTCAGCTTTTAGACTACGTTAAAAAGATTTTTACTAGTTGAAAATACAGATTAACACTTAAGTTACCATTTTAGCGCGCGCTAATCCTTTATATCTTCAAGGAGGGTCAAAGAGCTCCATATTCTTGTCCTCGATATCGTTGAAAGATTAGGATCCTGGCTTATCTCATCCAGAACATTTATGGCTGCCGCCGCCCTGATACCTGGGGTAGTGGTCTTCTTCGACAGGCTATTAATAACCTCTTTAATACTGTTTCTAATATTGCGGGGGGTGGTCACGTCGTTAACCACGAAGCTCAGCATCTCCACTGCCTTTGCGATTTTCTCCTCGTTCTCCACGTCTCTCCTACGCGGCGTCTTAGACATTTTCCACACTCTCCCCAGTATGTTATGAGACAATAGGGTTTTAATATGTGTTTCTCCATTTCCCTTAAATAATCCTGCATGAAGATGGATTGGGAGCAATGTCCTACGAAAAGTTCGATATTAAGAAGATGACGGAGGCTTTGCAGAAAGGAGCTGTAATGATGGCTGTTCATTGCGAGTCGTGCGGAGCACCATTGTTCAGGCATAAAGACGGGAGGATAGGGTGTGTTAACTGCGGCAGGCTCTACCGCCTCACCCCCGGCACAGGAAGCGTTGAGGAGCTTTCCCCCTTGGAATACCTCAGAGAGGATGCAGTATTGCTTCTAAGGGATGTTGAGAAACTCTTGTTAAACACTAAGGATGAGCTTAAATTGAGAAGCCTCGTCGAAGCTTTGAAAAAACTCAGGGATGAGCTTGGAAAGGGTTGAAAATGGCTGCTCCCCAAAGCCTCTTCAACACGGATCCGGAGGGCTTCATCACGCATCCTTTGATTAAAAACGGGAGGGTTCGTGCAAGAAGCTACCAGACGAATATTTCTCTAACTGCTCTTAAAGGCAATACTCTCGTAGTGCTGCCCACTGGGCTCGGGAAGACTGTGATAGCTCTCCTAGTGGCTGCTGAAAGGCTTCGAACAGGTAAGGGGGTCTGCGTGGTTTTGGCGCCAACCAAGCCTCTGGTGGAGCAGCACTACAATTTTTTCAAGGATTGCCTGAACATTGACCCGGGTCTTATAGCACTTTGGACAGGGGAGACTCCTGTTGCGAAAAGGGTTTTCACTGACTACAGGCTTGTGTTCGCAACCCCGCAACTCTTCAGGAACGAGATTCTTAAAGGGAATGTTCAGCTGAGCCGCGTGGGACTCATCGTTTTCGACGAGGCTCATAGGGCGAAAGGAAATTATGCTTACATAGCTATTGCTCAACACTATGCTTCAGAATGCTCGTCCCCACTAATACTGGGGTTAACAGCCTCGCCGGGCTCCCACAGGGAGGATATTGAGGAGCTGATGAGAAACCTTGCGATAAAAAACCTAGAGTTCAGGACCCGGGACGACAGGGATGTTGCCCCTTACGTTAAGAGGGTCGAGTATCATCTAATACCTGTGCCTCTGAGCCCGCTGGTCAAGGAAGCCAGGTCGCTGGTCCAAAGCTTCATCAACGACCAGATTAACCAGGCGCTTAAAGCGTTTCCCTGGGAGAAGAAGCCGAGCAGCTTCACGGAAATAACGGAGATGGTTAACGCGATTAAAAGCCGTCCTTTCCTAGATAAGCCGGAGCTCGTGGAGGCTTTGAAAAACTTGGCTAGGGCAAGATACCTTATAACTGCTCTGGAAAGGCTGGACCTGCTTGGCCCAAAATACTTCCTTCAATTCATAAACAGGGTGGTGGAGAGAACTAGGAAACCCGGGGCGCCGAAATATCTGTCTCAAATAACTGCCGACAAGAGGATCCTGGATGCAGTTGAGCTTCTAAGGCTTCAGAAGGATAATGCTAAGCTGTCGAGGCTCGTCGAGCTTTCTAAGAGGGAGCTTGAATCCGGGGTTAGGAGGATAATAGTGTTCGCCAGCTACCGTGCGGCTTCGAAAGACATAGAGAAAGAATTATCTTCCGTGGAAGGCTTAAAGGTCACTCGGCTGGTTGGACAGGCCTCTAAAATCGGCGACAGGGGGCAGTCCCAGAGGGAGCAGGACGAGGTTCTTTCAAGGTTCAGGAAAGGAGAGTTCAATGTCTTAGTGGCGACGCAGGTCGGAGAGGAGGGTCTTGACATATCTTCTTCAGACACGATTATCTTCTACGATAATACTCCGAGCGGGATAAGGTTTGTTCAAAGAGTTGGGAGAACGGGTCGGAACGCACCCGGGAAAGTATATATTCTATACTTTCAGGATACTCGCGACGAACAATACCTTTGGATTGCCCGCAGAAGGGAGAGGAGGATGCTGGAGGAGATGAGGATGATCCAGTCGCGAAACGAGTCTAAGAAGGAGTCTAACTATGCTTTAACCAGGTTCATCCCTCCAAGCGGGACCGGTGAGGATAAAGTGAGCATAATAGTGGATAACAGGGAGTCCGCATGCCCCGTTGTCAGCGAGCTCGCCCAGCTCGGGGCCAGGATTACTTTCAGCCAGCTTGAAGTTGGAGACTATGTTCTCTCTGAAAGAGTATGTGTGGAGAGGAAGACAGTTAACGACTTTACCTCGTCAATAATAGACTCGAGGCTTTTCCAGCAGGCTAAGCTTCTGTCGGACTCTTACGAAATACCCGTGCTACTGATAGAGGGGAGGGATGTGTACGCTCCGTTGAGCAATATTCGCCCGGGCGCGATAAGAGGTGCTATTGCAGCGCTCATAACAGGCTATAAGACTGTTCTACTATGGTCTAGAGACGCTAAGGAGTCGGCAGAGCTTATTTACGCGATAGCCTTAAGGGAGCAGAAGGAGCTTAAGAAGCATCTTCAGGTCAGGGGTGAGAAGAAGCCTGAAACCATTGCCGACCAGCAGGTCTTTCTCCTCTCCGGCTTACCTTTGGTGGAGCGGGCTACGGCGATAAAACTCTTGAAGTACTTTAAGACCCCTATAAGGGTTTTTAACGCGAGCGAGCAGGATCTTCAGCAGGTCGAGGGAATTGGCGACGTTAAGGCTCGCAGGATAAGGGAGGTATTGACGAAGGAATTTGACGAGGATGACCTAACCTGACAGGTCGATGCCAAGCCTATTCGCAACGATTCTGGTTACGTTCTCCAAGACTTCTTCCAAAGGTTTCCTCGCGTCAACCATAACTAGCTCCCCGTTTTCAACAAGCTTCAGGTAAACGCTTCTTATCTTTTCGAGAAGAGACGCGTCTTCGAAAGGTCCTGAAAGCCTCTTTCTTTTAAGAGCGTTCTCAGGGTCTATGTCGAGATAAATCGCTAAATCAGGCGGGGGGACCCTGTTATTGATGATTCTAACCCATTCCGGGTCGTTTAACAATCCTCCCTGGTAGGCAATAGAGGAATGGACATATCTGTCTGAAATAACGTAGTATCCTTTTTCAAGTTTCTTCCTAATGATCCTTTCGTAGTGTTCAACCCTGTCTGCAGCGAAGAGTAGCGCCAAATAGTATTGCGGGGTGTTCCGTATCCTTGATGCGTGAAGCCTTATCAGTGCTCCAACCCTCATGAACGTCGGCTCAACCGTGTAGAAGCAAGGGTAACCCTTCTCCCTGAGCTTGAGGTAGAGTTTTGTTGAAACAGTCGTCTTCCCAGATCCGTCTATTCCCTCGAAGCTTATGTGAACCCCTTTCTCCTTGGCTGTCATGCTCCTAAAGCTTATTAAATACTCTTATTAAAACCTGTCTTGAAGTTTTGGAGTACGTAGGGGAGATAAGGGACCCGATACACAAGTACATTCACATAACGGGCGTGGAGAGGAGCGTGATAGATACTCCTGTTTTCCAGAGGCTTAGGAGGATTAAGCAATTGGCTGGGGCCCACCTGACTTACCCGGGTGCTGTGCATACGCGTTTCCTACATTCGCTGGGAGTAATGATGACAGCCGGCAAGATGTTTTCCCACCTGGCTAACTATTATCCTGAGAGGGTGGATAAAGACGAGCTTCAACTGATAAGGCTGGCTGGTATGCTGCACGATATTGGCCACGGCCCTTTTTCACACACTTTCGAAGAAGTTCTTAGCGAGAGGAGAAGGATGACCCATGAGGAAGTAGCGTCCATGCTGATAAGCGGGACTGAGCTTAAGGATCTGCTCTCTAAAGCAGGGTTTACGGCTGAAGAGGTTTCCAGGCTTTCAATAGGAAAAGACGGTTCCAGAAGCAGGTGGGTTAACCAGATAATCTCCAGCTACTTTGACGCTGATATTCTCGACTACCTTCCCAGAGATTCTTTCTTCACAGGAGTTGAATACGGCTTAATAGACTCTGAGAGAATCATAGACTCCATGATCCTATGGGAGGATTCTCTCGCTGTCGACGAGGCAGCATTGTATGCTCTAGAATCCTTATTCATCGCTAGGTACATGATGTTTAAGGCGGTCTACTTTCATAGGACTGTCAGGGCTGCAGTAATAATGCTTTCAAGAGCGATGCTCTTGGTTGACGATACGGTGGGGCTAACTGGGTTTAAAAGTCCAGAGGAATATGTCTCCTTGGATGACCATTCAGTAATCCAGCGGATACTCTCAATGGATGAAGTCGCCGAGGAGACTAGGCTGGCTAAAAGGCTTATAAGCGGGTATCTAAACAGGTCGCTGTTAAAATCGGTATTCGAAATAATGATGCATCATGATGATCCTCTATACCACTCTTTAATCTCCAGGCCCTCGCTGCGAGGAAGTCTTGAGAGTGAAATTGCTGAAGAGGCTGGTCTCGCTCCAAGCCTAGTTTTCCTCGACCTTCCTTCAGTCCCCTCACTGCCGTATCATCCGGATTACAGTGGTGAGAAACACAGCGGTTTCGACGTGAAGATAATTGGAAAGGAGGATTTCGAGAGAACGGCTAGGTCGGTTTTCGACGTTTCTCCTATGGTTCAATCCCTCAGGGGTTTCATGGGTCTTGCAAGAGTATACGCTTTCCCGGAACATAGGGAGAGGGTCTTTAAAGCCTCTAAAAGGGTCTTCGGCGAGAGGCCGTACTCTTTCAAAATATCTCTTTGACAGTTTCAAGACCTCAGTATTCTGCCTCTCCTAGCATCTAGGATAATGGTTTCCCCATTTTTGAACAATGAAACTAATCTATTCATATTTGCTAAAACCACTGGTATTCCGGCAAGTATGGCTCCGGCAGATATTATGCTGTCTTCACGCCCAAGTATTATCCCTAACGGAGCAACGCCTCTTTTAGCGAGACCGTATACTGCGTAGGAGCCTACCGTGCTCCCCTTGCTGGAGGGAACTGCTAGAATACTCCCGCGCAGGCTCACCCCCTCTAGGGGATGGTTCTTCTCAACTATCACTCCGGTCGAGGAGTCTACTCCGCCGAAGAAGGATATTGGCTGCTGGCTTATCAGTAGAGTGCCCTTGGCAACACCCGTGTTAATAACCTTGACCTTTAAAACCATGCTACTTACCACCATATTCTTCAATAAACTCCTTTAAAGACTTCAGAGTTGTTTTAAGCTTAAAGGTTCCACGCAGGTAATACGCTGCTTTGACCGAGTTCGTCATAACATGTGCCCCGCCCTTCTTGAGGCTGCAATGCATGACGCAGGAGTCTTTAAATACTCTGACTCCTTTTTCAAAAAGCCTCATCAGCAAGCCTTTTCGAAAAGCCTCTGAATAGGTACTCCGGGAGGTGAAAACCCATGCTTCCACGGAAAGCCTGTTTACACTTCCAAGCGCTCCTTGAAAATCCTTAATCTCCTCCAGAGACATGTGGGGGCAGCCTGTTATGAAAACCAGCTTCCCATCGTGAGACCGCGGGGCCTCTTCGGAAAGATTTCTCCTCTCCTCCTCAAGCTCGCTTCTGTCTAAAACTATTTTTCTCCGGGGTTTTTTAACACTTGAGAATCCTGGTGTGAGGTTCTCTATCCAAACCATGGGTGCAGATCCGCTGGTGCCGAAGCCTGCGAGAAGCTGCTTATAGCAAAGAATTTTTCCAGCGTATTTTTTCAACCTGAGATATGGTATCTCAGCACCGGCTTTCAATCCCATAACGTATCCGAGAAGCCCGCAGTCAAGCTCATCCTTAAGCTCACCATTGTATTCAAAAAGAATTCGGGGGTTCCTGCCGCTTCGAAGGTGAATACCGGTTCGCGCAGTATAACCCAGTATGGCTGAAGCCAGTGCCGTCAAGCTTCCCTCCTTATTCGTTGAGGCGCCTATGATTGAATTCGCGTAAAGCGCTGCAGAGCTCTCCGCCCAAGCTATTTTTTGATTCTTTCTCAAAAGGTTGTCGAACAAGTAGGGTGTGCAGGTGAGCGATTCTTTCGCTCCAATGTTTTTCAGGCTTCGAACTATTCTCTCCTGTTTTTCAACAACCTCCGGGTCGCATTCGACAGCCGAGTCGAAATCAACGCATCCGGGGTTTATCGTAGTCCTAACCTTAAACTTTAACCCTGAGCCGCTCAAGTCTTCGAGGAATTCAAGCCCGGCGTCGCCAATGTTCAGATACGAAATTCCTGATAGGTGTGCACTAGATATCTTAACGTATCTTTTCCTTCCGGTCTGGATCGATTCCAGTATTTTTTTAAACATCCTCCTGGTAACGCGTGTCTCCAACTTACATCCTGCTCCTTAAGAAACGTTTCCTATCAACCCCGGTTGGGAGGGTTAGGTCCAAGCCCCATTTCGAGGTCAAAAGTCTCTCTTGGTCACTCGAGGGGTCTAGCGAGGACCCGCGCATAGCTTCGAAGAAATAAAACTTCTGCTTATCCTGAAACCTTGTGGCCAGTGCGAAATCCACCTCCTCATAGCTCCCAGGATCTATATCGTTATCCACCACTATAACTCCCTTAACAGATCCGTGCGACTCCATCACGAGCCTTATGACTCTGTAAGGCTCCTCATCGCTTTTTTTCGAAATGCTTATGAAGCAGTGAAGCCACCCTCCTGAGCCGCTTGAAAGCCAGACATCTTTAACATCAACACCGTTTTCAATAAGCCTCTCTCTTATCTTGACCTCCGCGGGGTATCCCATTAGCAGTTTGTGCTCAAGCCCCCCGGGGAGTATCGCATGGTAGACCGGATTTTCATTCCAATAGACTTTATCAACCTCCATCACCGGTTGATCCCTAGGTTTATCCGGTAGGCCAAGTATATCGGTCATCCATTCCCTAGCGTTTAGGCCTATCCTTATCGTGCCTTCGAAAACATACTCGGACTCGATGGGGACCGGCAGGTCGAGCCCATCGAAATACGTGACCTCAAGCGGCTTACCGTTTAACGCTCCCGCATAATCTACCTCGGAAACCTCTTTAGGCAACTGGGTTGAAGCCGACAGGATTATGTGAACAGGCGTGCCGATCAGAACAGCCACTTTCAAATCCCTGCCGTTAGCCTTATTCTTCATGAATATCTGGTGCAAATGCCTACCCTCAACCATCCTCACAGCAAACCTGTTTGAACCGAGATGAAGAAGCCTGTGCACCGACATGTTAACAACGCCGTCCTCAGGATCCCTAGCCACAATTACGGAGCTTGTAACATATTTCCCAGCATCATCCCTATAGTATTTTAATAATGGTATTCTAGAGATTCCGCTGGAGTCAGATACTCCACTCCAACACCAGCTTCTCGCCACCGGTTTAGTAAGGCGCATCTTAGCCTCGGAAACATGGTTAAACAAAGCCCCCTTCCCTGTCTTCATCAACCTCTCCACCCTGTTTCGAGTAGAGTAGAGGTTTGCTATCAAAGGGTCTTTGCCTTCGAGAGGCTTTTTGAACAGGATGGTTCTCGGCTCGTTCTCTCTTATCATAATTGGAATCTGAGACTCGGAGTGCTTTTCTGAATCTAGGACAATCTCCTCGCCAAGCTCCTTCACATAGTCTCCTATCCTAATCATACTGGCTGTAGAGTAGCAATGCTGATTAAAAGGGTTCCTTTGAAGGGTTGGAAAAGAGTTTAATAAGTTGAAAACAACCTGTTAGGTTAAAAGTTGAACATACGGTTTGAAGAGGCAGCCGTAAGCCTTAGCGGCAAGACAGTTCTGCTCTACGGAGACTACTCTAGGGTTTTCCCATTCCTACTTAGCCTTATCAGGTTGAATAAGGATTCTACACTGCTTTTCTTAGACGGTTTTAACGCGAGAACAATGGTTAAAGAAGTGTATTCTCTCAGCCCCGAAGAGCTCTCTAGGATTGTTTTTTCCCGGTTTGAAAGCCTTGTTGAGCTTGACAAGGCGCTGGAGCAGTCCGAAACAATGCTGCTTAACAAGGGTTTATTCAAGCTTCTTGTAGCAGGCTCCCTGCCAGACACCTATCTTCGAGAAATATCGTTGCACGACTCTTCCTCCCATTCTAACATTCTTTATCTCCTTAACAAGATTCTTGCTTTCTTCTCCTTCCTGTCTAAAAAATACGGTTGCACCGGTTTTCTCATTGGCCCAGGCGAAGGCTTGAACGGCTCGATCAACATTCCGGCGAAAAGAATCTTTCTCTACTGGGTGGATTACATCTTGGAGCTGCGTAGATGCAATGCGGGCGGGACGCTTGGAGAGCTGACCGGAAAAACTGGGTTTAAAACCAGACTATGCGTGCCTCCAGAAGGGTTTAAAGAGGCCGGTGAAGTTTTAAAGTGTAACGAGAATGCTTGTCCAAGAAATGTTTGAGCTAGGAATCAGGGGGCTTCTTTTCTATTCTCCAGCCTATGCTGCTAATGCCTCCGCCCTTCTATTCAGGGGAGAGAAACAAATAGACTTAGGAAGAGTTTTCATAGATGGTAAACCGATCTTTGGAAGAGGTAAAACATTCAGGGGGTTCTTCCTCGGTCTAGTCATTGGGGCAGTAACGGGAGTTATCGCAGGCAATCCAGTTCCAGCATCACTTCTCACGAGCCTCGGAGCATTGCTAGGGGACCTGATGGGAGCCTTCATTAAAAGAAGGCTTTCGATAAAACCTGGTGATCCTGCACCTGTTCTCGACCAATTCGACTTTATGCTCGGTGCAACACTCTTATCGCAGCCCTGGAATTATTTAGACCCCCGTTCAATCATAATAATCATGGCTATAACGCCTGTAGTCCACTTGGTTTCAAACTTCTCAGCCTTCCTTCTTAAAATAAAGAAAGTGCCTTGGTGAAGCCTACACCCTCTCTACCTTAAAGCGGATGTCTTAAGATAGTCAAGCCCCACTATCATCAGCAGGGATATTGTTAAGAGGACTATTCCGAATATGATGATTGTATTCTTCTGAGAAACAGACCTCGACCCCCTGACTAGGAGAATCACTCCCATGCCTGCGAAAAGATAGGAGATAAGCACGTAAATCATCTCTAAGCTTGTCTGTGAAAGATAGTCGCCCAATGCCCTAGGGATATAGAAGTATACGCCGTAGCCGTAGGATGATAAGTCTATCATCCACGGGACCGCCTGAAAATAAGTGATTACATAGGTTGCTCCCGACAGGAAGACCCCTATGGTAACGGTTAGACCCATCAGGATGAGCATGTTTAACAGTTCTCCCTTACGGACTCTAACCGTCTTCTCGCTCAACCTTCTTATTTTCTCCATCAAGTATTCCGGCAACAGCAGTGGGTTCATATACTCTGGTTTCCCGCGTGAAATAGTGATTTAAGCATTTCCTTTAAAGGTTTTTAAAAAGCTTGAGGAGTAGGAGCCTGATGAAAACAAGTTCGGAGAAATGCGTGGTCTGTGGGAGAAACGTTGAAACCGGGTCTAAACCATCCTTCTGCAGGCTTCACTTGGAAGCGTATAAAAACATTGTTGGAAACTATGAAAATTGGAGGAATGCGTACGGTGATTTAACTCCGGAGGATTTTCTTAGAAGACTGGAGAACAATGATTATGCCGGTAGATGGGTTAAGGAGGTTGCGCGCGCCTTGCTTTCAAGCCGCGATCTGCTCCATTTTTTCCTGAACGATTTGTCTTACCTGAACAGGAAGGGTTAACGCACAGGAGCCAAGGCTTTCCTCTAGTAATGACCCTCACCACCGGCCATCCGCAGGCTTTGCAAACCCTCCCAGTAGCGTAAACCCTGTTAGGATCCTGCGGCAAGGGTATTGTAAGACCACATTTTTTCTCAAAAACGTTTGTGCATATTCCAAATCTTTTACCAGTCTTCCTTGAAACAATCATCTTAAGCTCCCCTTCTCCACACACGGGGCATTTTCCAATAATGTTCCTACCTCTCAGTATCGCTATTATCGAGCTTGAAAGATATTTACCGATATACTCCTCGTTAGCCTCAACCTCTCTAAGTACTTCAGTCAACTCGGTCTTCGCCATACTTATAACCTTCTCCTCCTCGATAAGCCCCTTCTCTATCTTCTCCATATTGGCTTCAACCTCTCTAGTCATGTCGACTGAGAGAATCTTAGGTGAAAACCTGTTTAAAGCGGAGACGAGGCTGAACCCTAAGTCGGCTACAACTATGGATCTGCCGGCTATATAGCCCCTCTTGTAGAGCGTCTCAACTATCTCCGCTCGAGTAGCCTTGGTTCCTATTCCGAGCCTCTCCATCTCTCTCACAAGGGACGCTGGATTGTAACGGTGCGGGGGGTTTGTGAACTTCTCCTCAGAGATAATTCTTTGAACGTTCAAGTATTCCCCCTCTTTAAGCGGAGGTATTATCCGCTCCTCAGGAGCATAATAGGGTGAATATACTTCTAACCATCCCTTCCTAACTATCTCGCTACCCCTCAGTATGAATCTTTCAGTACCAAGCTTCAGAGTAACTCTGCAAACAGCCTTCTCCGCGTCCTCGTCGAAAGCCGCTAGGAAGCGCCTAGTCACTAGATCAAGTATCTTAAGCTGGTCGGTGCTCAAACCTGTCTTTTGCTCTCCAGTGGGGTAGATGGCGGGATGCGCAGGATCATCCTTCTCACCCTGTTTAGGCGTCAAAACTTGCCTAGAAAGTATTTTTTCAACAGTCTTAGCGTAAACACGGTTCTCCATAAGCTTCTCAAGGATTTCTCTGTAACCTATGTCTGGAGGCAGTTTCTGCGAGGATGTTCTAGGGTATGAGATTAAAGCGTTTAAGTAGAGCGTTTCAGCTATGCTAAGCGTTCTTGAAGGAGTGAAGCCGTAAGCGCTGTAAGCCTCTCTTTGGAGAGTAGTCAGGTCGAACGGCTCCGGCGCACTTATCTTCTCAATCTTCCTCTCAATCTTCTCAACTAGGGCTTGCTTAGAATCCGCGTCTTCAACAATTCTCTTCGCCTCAGAAAGGCTATTCACCCTCTCCCTCTCGTGTGTAGCCTCATAGGTCTTCCCGTTGATGATCACCTCAGCCTTCAAAACCCAATACGGCGTGGGGATGAAGGTTTCTATGGAAACCTCTCTCTCGACAAGAAGGTTTAAAGTCGGAGTTTGAACCCTGCCAACGCTGAGGACATAGGGTGTTCTCACAAAGCGCGACACGGACCGGGTCAAAGCCCTGGAGAGATTTATTCCGTAAAGAAAGTCGACTATGTGGCGGATCTCGCCTGCTTTCACCAGGCCCATGTCTAAACCAGGCTTCATTCTCCGAAAAGCCTCCTGAATCTCCTTCTTCGTTAACGTTGAAAGCTTCATCCTGAAAACCCTTTTCTCCTCCCCGGAGACATTGTAGAGGAACCTTAGAACGTTATACCCTATGAGGCTCCCCTCAATATCGTAGTCGCACGCATTAACATAGTAGTCCACACCGTTATTCATGCTACTCATCTCCTCAAGCCATTTCTCAAGCCTCTTGCTCTTCTCGACAACATGCTTCGGAACCCACTCATAGTCGAAGACAGGGTAAGCCAGCCTATTCCTATTCTTCGTAGTCAACTCATACAGGTGGCCCAAGGCTGTAGTAACCATTATCTCTGAATCCCCATTTCTAACTAGGAATGAGGGCACGAGTCTGCCTATTTTTCTAGGCTTCGACCTGGAGTCTAAAGCCTCGGAAATCCTTCTCGCAGCCTCCGGCTTTTCAGCGATTATCAGATACTTAGACAAGGCTTCTACTCCTGCGACCCTTGTTTAAATCGTTTCCGAATGCTCCGCTTTTAAAATTTTCAGCTGAAAAATAGATTTTTATACCTCCTTCCGAGGCCGAAAGTGAAAGGTAGACGAGTAAAAAAATGATGCGGATCAGGGAGATCATTGGGAAAGCCTCGAGATTCAGCCCCAGTATTAGCCTTGAATCCTACGTCAAAACATCAATATTCATCATAGTAATACTGTTTTCCATAGCCATAAGGTTCCGCAACCTCCCACTAGGATTCTACTTGGGGGAGTTCGACCCGTTCTGGCATTACCGCAGCGCGGAGTACATTATGGAGAACGGTATCCCTGCTTTCTTAGAATGGGTTGACCCTTTAAGCTGGTATCCTTACGGCAGGGCTGCAGCAGCATCCACACCCATCGGCCTCCCTCTGGCGGCGGTTGCTCTCCACGCTTTTATCAACATGCTGGGTGCACCACTCTCCCTGATGGATGTAACCGTAATCTTTCCACCATTCGTATCCATGCTGGCTGTTGTCGCAATATTCTTCATGGGGAAGGAGATTTCGGGTGACGACTGGGTTGGTCTGCTGGCGATGCTGTTCCTAGCTTTCAACGGGAGCTTCATCGACAGGACTCACATGGGTTTTTTCAAGCATGAGAGCCTCGGCATACCGCTAATAGCGATCTCCGCATACCTCTATTTTAAATCTGTCAAGTCAGAAACTTTAAGCAAGATCCTAATATTCTCAGTGTTGTCGGGCCTGGTTCTAGGATACCTCTGCATCACTTGGACCGCCTATGTCTACATGGTTGGGCTTGTGACACTGTTCTCAACGCTTGCAGCGCTTTTCCTAGACCCCGGTTCGACGGAAAGAACGTTAATCTCCTTCACGGTAACCATGGGTCTCTCAATGCTTATTGCAGTCCAGTTCCCGAGACCGGGGGAGAGCGCCATATACTCAATATACTATATTGCAGTAATCGTGGGCTTCATAATCATACTCCTGATGAAATACCTTAAAAAAGTGGAGGCATCGCTGACAATCCCTGTTCTAACAGGCTTTATCGCAATCGCTTTATCAGCTACCATCCTGCTCTTCAACACGGGCCTGTTCACCTCTCTTTTAGGCAAGCTAATGGCTGTGATAAACCCTTCAACCCGTTTCGAGCAGCCCATAGTCGAGTCTGTGGCTGAACACAAGATGAGCACATGGTATTCTCTTTTCCTGGACCATGGGCTGCTTTTGCTGCTATTCATGATTGGAACTGTCTTAAGCGTCATGCGTGGAGAAAGGCTTAGCAAGCTTTTCATAGTATCGGCAGGGTTGAGCTCCCTCTACTTTGCCAACATGATGGTTAGAATAGGCTTGGTGTTCTCCCCGTTTGTTTCGCTCATAGCCGCCGTCGGCTGCTCCTCACTCATAAGCATATCCTACCCTGCGGTTTCCGAGAGGATTAGAATGGGCAGGAGAGTCGCTACACCTGGCAGGAAAAGCATCCTGGGGGTAATCCTTTCCTCCGTCTTAATACTCTACATGGGTTACCACGGTATTAACACGGGCATAGCTCACATGCAGCAGGAGGGCGGTGCGTCACTCCCAACGTCCTCAATCCCGTATCCAGGCTCCTTCCCAGACTGGATCGAGGCGTTAACATGGATACGGTACAATACCCCTCCTGGCTCAGTAATCCTTTCATGGTGGGACTATGGTTACTGGATTACCTCTCTGGGCGAGAGGCCAACCCTGATTGATAACGCGACGATCAACGCTACGCAGGTGGCGGCGGTCGGAAGAATATTCATGTCCAACGATACCGTTGCAATACCGATGTTGAGAAGATACAACGTGTCATACATCGTCGTGTTCTCAACGCTTCCGTTGCACTGGTATATTGGAACATGGGGAGACGAGGCTAAGTGGACATGGATGGCGGCAATAGGATATGATTTAAAGCCTGTGAACGCCAGCTACGCATGGATCTCTGATGACTACACTAAAGGAGGATACGCTGACTTAAACCTGACTCGCGAAATGCAGAACACTACTCTGGTTTCAGGGTATAATGTGAAGTATCTTCCAGCAGGCGTAGTTCTGCCTAGACGCGACTCAATTCTCACGAGGCTTATGGTCAATGCGTACATGCAGGCCCTTACAATGATGGGTGTTTCCCCGCTTGACAGCTTCAGGCTGTCCACCTCCCCGTTCTACGAGCTGGTCTTCCTCTCCCCCTCCTACGGGTTCGTATCAGTGTACAAGGTGAATTACAACGCGTCCTACGGGGAGGAATCCATGGTTTTAGGCTCCTCCGTGGGAACGGCTTTGAGGAACTCCTCGAAGCTATACTCCCTGCCGCTAATACCAAGTGTGAACATGGCTGTGAACATTAAGAATGTTTACACGGCGGAGGGCACGGCTGAGGTGGACAATGCTTCAAGGGTTTTAAGGGCGAATGCCTCGTTAATAGTTAAAGTAAACGGAAACATTGAGAAGACTTACCCGGCTTCCACAGGAGAATACAGGCTTGGCTACAAGAATACCTTGCTTGAAATAATGGTTAACCGGACACTGGTTGAAACCCTCCCGCTGCCCGAGGATGTGAGAAGCATTGAAGCTGGCTTCCTGATGTTTGCCGAAGGCGTTGTGAAAGGCAACATAACCAGCTATGCCTACTCGTACGTCGTATACGAGGTAAGAATAGAAGTGCCCTAGTGTTCTTAGGGGTCAGCTTACGTAGTCCGGGAGCCTGAAGGACTCGGAGATTCTACGTGCACGCTCATCCTGCATCAGCTGTCTAACCTTCCTCTCATACCTGCTTATTATCTCGTTTATCCTCTCCTCCTCGCGCTGGAAGTCTTCAATATCTAGTTTGAGGTTCAGGAACCTGTTTAACACGCTTAAGACTTCCCTTGAGCCCTCAGCATCGGGGCGTATACTGGTTGTTTCCCCCAGTATACACACGGCGTCAACTCCCATTATGCTGCTTAATCCTAGAATGATCCCTGACAATCCGACGACGGGGGTTCCGATTTCAGCCTTCCTGCAGCCTGCTTCTTCAAGCTTTTTCAAAAGCTGCTTGTTGCTTGCGAAACCTATCGCCCTCTTGGATTCTGAGGCGGAAATATGGCCGCCGGCAGTAACTATCAGCCTAACGCCCCGCTTAATTAAGAATCTCATCATTTTCACCGCCACATCATACTCTCCCCAGATGTTCTCCAAATGCTCGTCGGCTGTAACTACGAGGAGATCAGAGCCGTTAAACTTGCTTTCGCTCTTATATATTTTCACCGCCGTGATCCTAGCCACGCCGTTTTTACTAACTATTACCTGGTTGCTGAAGTATGGGGATGTAACTATGCCTACTAGCCTCGCATTAAGCTTCCTTATAAGGTATCTCGATATTATTCCGCCGATTCTACCTAGCCCGGGTAGTCCTATTATAACGATCGGATTATCAATTCTAGTGTTCCTTGTAACCCAGACCCTTGTCTCCATAAGCGGCATATCTTTAATGTAGATCCTTGTCCATTGCTTCTCAGTCATAGCTCCTCCTTCTTCTCCTTCTTATTACTTAATAAATCTAAAGCTTGCCCAAGCGCCGTAAAAACTCGGCGGGTTAAGCAGGTGGGAATGGGATTTAAAGATGGGATTACGCGTTTTCAGGAACCGGCGTGAGCGTTAGAAAACGCTTATAATGTTTATACTATAGGCGGAGAATGGTAATGGCGGCTAAAAAACTACGTAAATGTCCGAGATGCAAGAGGTATATGCTTGGAGAAGTTTGTAAAAAATGCGGGGCTCGTACCCGTAGCCCTCATCCCCCCCGGTTCTCCCTGGAGGACCCCTTCTTAGAGTATAAGGTTAGGGCACTGTTAGAAACCTTGGGAACATCCGGCTTGGATGCGTAAAGAGCATCCGGCTTTACTCAAGCGTCTTCAGCACTCCCCCCTCTCTCTTCACGATTTCACTCAGCCTCGCCGCAATCTCATCCGAAACCTTCTTAATCTTCTTGGGCTCGCTGGAGGAAAGCGTTATAGAGTATCTTGGCGCCGCAACCACCTTAACTTCCACCTTAACGTCTCTAGTCCCCATTTTTTCAATCTCTCCGAAAACAGTCTTCAACTTTTTCAAACCCTGCTTGTCGACGAAGTATAGTCTGACCAGCATTTTCTTCACAACCTTCTTTTTAATAAGCTCCTTAGCAGCGAGTTCATATATCGCCTCCCTCGCCTCCCCACTAATCTTCGTCCTGGCTAGAGTATTCTCGCCCTCCATGATCGCTATCCTAAGCGCCTCCGTCAGACTACCGTATTTCTCAACAAGCTTTCCCTTAGTATCCTCTAAAACCTCGCTGGGTATTGAAAACCTCGCCGCCACCTCGTTGAAAATATCTGAAGCCTTTTTCTCCGCCCTCCATTTCCTCAGGGCTGTGCGCGCCTCAGCCTTGTTCAACTGCTTCAGCGATACGAAGACTCTTTCACCAGTCCTGCTTATTTTTATGACTTTCACCGCAATCATTTGACCGATTTTAAAGTCCTGCATGCTCCTCTCCTTAGGGATCTCTGAAACATGGAGGAAGACCTCTCTGTCTTTAATATCCTCGTTTTCAAGAAGCAGCCCGAAATCAGTTATTTCCTTAACCCTGCAGACAAGCAGATCCCCAGCTGAAACTGTTTCACCCGGCATTCTAGCTGTAAACCTCTATTATCTCCCCTAAAACCTTGCCCTTCCCACCTGTGCTTTTCACTATCGTCCTCCCGCACACTCTACACTTAACGTTCGACGCAGGCCTTTCGAAAACTATTTGCTCATTGCTACACTGGCTGCACTTAACTTTTATAAAACGAGACCTCGGCTTGAAAAGCGTCTTCTCCATTTTTACCTGACCACCTCCAGCTTCTTAATCCTTATTCCCTTTTTCTGAACAACGTAGCCGCATTTCGAGCATTTCAGCTTTAAAGTCTGTTTCTTAGTCGTCTTAACAGGCTTCGCCAAGGGAGCCTTCTGCCCACCGTAACCGTGTCTGTCAACCCTTTCATGATGCCTCTCTCCAGCAGCCATCTTCCTCCTCCGGCCTGTTTTCAACAGGCTGACAGAGTGCTCAGTATACTGGCGGCACTTAGGGCAGTACGTGTTCATCTTATCGGGGATCTTCATGCGTCTGCGTGCTGGGGAGCCTTAAGTTATAAAGATTTCCTCTATTATCCCTCTCTCCTCTAGAAGCCTAGCTACATAACAGGGCATGTTCACTAGGCACCCGGCTGGGTAAGGCCCGTATTCCCTCCCATCCTCCCCCACGAACCTGTCAACATCCTTCAACACTATTGCCAATGACTTCTTGTCCCTGTTTCTAAGAGGCTGGGAAACGAAGCGTCTTAAGTCGAGTTCCTCTGGGGCTGCAGCCAAAAACTTTGAGAGGCTGTTCAAATCCTGCCTCGCCATTTTTTCAAGGCTTTTAACGTTTAACAATAGGCTTTTCATCAGGCGTGTTTTAACAGTGTCTTCAAGCATGTTTTTAACAGCATTATAATACCATTCGAGCACCCCTTTCTTGACGGAAGTCTTATCCACCAGTTGAAGCTCGTTCCTTATTGAAGCCAGCAGTTCTGTCAAAGACTCTATGTCGGGACTAGGGTAATCCTGCTTCTCCCTGTTTACCCTCCAGGATTCCACCAGCCTCTTTAAAACGATGCTATCTTCCGACATATTCCCCCAGCCCTTTGCAGACAAGGTATACGGCGGCGTAAGCAGGCAGTTCAACCTCCTCATCCTTAAAAGGCCCGAAGACTCTCCCACCTAGGCTGAACTTGGGCGCTACCCTTACTTTCAAACAGTTTTCCTCGTCGCCGAAAGCAATAGCCTCCTCCAAGGGTTTGAAGGATGGCAAATCTTCAAGCCGGATCCTTCTCTTCACCATGCCGCTACTACTGTTAATGCTTTCAGGCATCCTCATTAACCTATGCACGTCGATTGTTACAACCGGGTCAATCCTCACCTTAAGCTCTTCAACAGCGTTCTCAAGCATTTTTAAAACTGTTTCCCTCCTGCTCGCTTTAAGCCTCTCCACGGATCCAGCCATTTCAATAACCCTTTCATACACTCTTCTCTTAACCCCCTTTAGGCTTTCACTTTCAGCACTCGCCCCCCTCTTTAAAAGATTAAGCAGCTCTTTCTCGTCTAATCCTTGAATCAAGAGGTAGTCTACAATCTCCCTCCTTCCCTCCCCCATTATGTTTAGAAAATCTTCTTGATTTATATGCACATGGTATCCTCTGTTTCCACTGTAGAAGACAAGCATGTTTTCGGAGGCTATTCCAAAATCCCCCGTCAAAACATGGATTAGCTTCTCAGTTTCCCTAAGGGCTTCCTCCAATTGTTTCTCACTAACCAGTTTAACCAGCTCCGTTGGAGAACCGCATGACGAGCATCTGTCTCTCAACCCTATGTCGTAATTGCCGCATTTCTGGCAGACCCAGGCTGACTCCTCATCGCTAACAGTGTCAACAGCCCCCGCATCTATGTCGAAGAAAAGCTCTGCATTAACCAGTTTCTTCCCAGTCATGTCCCTGTTACCCGGGTCCTCGTAGCTTGCAGCGGAAACATAGATGTCGAGAGGTATTTCGTTTAAAACAAACTCGTGAAAATCCCTCAGACTGTTGAAACACTTATGTCTAAACATGCTTTTCCCCTTCTCCAGGAAGAAGCCGAACTCCCTGCTTCTTATCGGTTCCGGCGGCACCAGTCTACCTATGTTCTCATAATAGTACTTGAAGAACTCTCTCTTAAGAAACTCTAGGCTTGCCTGCAACATCCTTCTCACCATATCTTAAAGGATGCCTCACTCCTTTGCAATACTCATCGGGATAGCAGAGCCCGTTAGTAAGTATTGTCCTGCAGCTGGGCACAGAGTACTTTTTACCTCCTCCCCGGAGGCCAGCCAGGTGCTCCACCTGGTATTTCGTCACACTATACTTGTAGTCAGGCTGTTTCGAGAAGAATTCAATAATCTCGTCAATATTCCTGTTTCTAGCTATCATAAACGTTGCTACAACCAGTCTCTCGAAGTGTGAAGCATTCTCACCATTCCCCATCCTTTTAATTATCCTGCTAATACAAGGAGGCGTATCCATCCTCTCCTTTAAGGGTATGTAGCCAGGTTTACCGGCCTCAAGCTTACTCCACACTTCAACTATTTCGTCGGCTGCCTTCCTAAAGCTATTGGGCACGGCTTCCGCCGGAACAGGCTCAAGAGTCTTTTCATAAACATAATTGTTCACCTCGATTTGAAGCAGCCTTGCATACTCGGTTTTACTCATTAACACGTATCCATTATTAACAAACCTGTTTACAAGCTTCCAATGGGGCGCGTGGAAAGAGTATGCTAGCTTCAGATAAGTCGGTATCTTAACCCTTATCATGCTCCCATCATCCAGAACGCCTTCTACCCCAATTTTCCCCCCGATATAGAGCAGTGTCTCATCACTCTCGTTCAGCATCCTTCTATAAGCGCCCCTGCTCTCTCCAAAAGCATACATCCTCCTAACATACTCGTTCATAATCATGGAAACAAGTATGATTGCTATTGGGAAGGACAGCATTTCCCTAACATAGTTCAGCTCGTCTAACGCGGTTACCTTAACCTCCTTAAAGATGAGCGCGCTTTTAACCCTCTCAACAGCCCTTTTCAAGGCTGCTTCAGAACCTGTTCTCTCCAGGCTTTCAAGCGACAGGTCGATGTTTCTGGATATGAATTCCCTAGCCTCCGGTAGAAAAGGGTATCTCGCAGCCCTAAGGACGTTCTCACCCATCATTTTTCAAAGTCTTCTCCAATATGCGTTTACCCGTGAAACTTTATTAACGTTAAGGCTTGAAGCTTGTCGAAGCAAGCTATATAAGGAGTCCTCTAAGCTATAATGAATAGCCATGTCGTCTTCAAACATCCTCGCAAGGCTCGTTATAAACGACGCTAGGCTTATTCGCAAGGCTCTTAAGGCAACCGCCTCCCTGATAGATGAGGCTCCGGTTAAGATAGGCGACGAAGGCCTCTCCATAAGGGCCCTCGACCTGGCGGAGGTGTCTATGATCGACCTAGTTCTTTCAAAAGAGGCTTTCGAAACATTCGAGTTCAAAAAACCCCTTAAGGCGAACATACGTTTAAGCGACGTGCTGAACCTTCTTAAGTTCGAGTCTAAGGCTGAGAGACTGGAAATGTCTTTCATGGAGGACAGGGTTAGCTTTAAGGTTAGCAACGATTTCACGAGAATCTTCACGATCCCGGTTTTCTTCTCCGAGGATAAGGATCTTCCGCTTCCAAAGGTTTCTCTCGGGAACTCTTTCGAGACAAAAGTGTCAACGATAAAACATCTGCTTGACAGTGGGAAGCATATTTCAGACTACGTTTCCATAAGCGTGGAGAACAATGTCGTCGTGCTGTCTGCGAGGGGGGAAATCTCAGAGTACCAGGTTATACTTAAGGCTGAGGAGGGGAATCTCATAAACCCCGTTTTAAAAGAGGGTTCGAAAGCATCCTATGATCTTAAAAGGCTTGGCAGCATAGTTTCCTCCCTGCTTTTCGGCGAAAACATGAAGCTGGAGTTTGACACTGATCTTCCCATGAGGATAAGCCAGGGAATCGAGGAGGCGCCAAATAGTACAGTAACCTTCTTCATCGCGCCTAGAATGGAGAAAGCCTGATTCTTCTAAGAATACTCTCTCCAAGTATATCCGCATTTAGTGCATTTGAAGAACTGGGTTGCACTCTCGTCTGCACCCCTAGTCTGCGTTATCCACCAGTATGCCTCTTTATTCTTACACTTAGGACAGACAGCGTTCGTAACAGGTAGTGGATTAAGATCCGTGTTTTTCCTCACCACTTTTATAGCACCGTCTCTCCGAGCCGTCTCCACGCTTCTCTCAACAATGTGTGCACGCTCCTCGTAGCCGCATTTCGGGCAAGAATACAGAAGACTATCCTTGCCTCTTTTTATCTGGAGCTTGGTACCACATTTTGGACAGAACCTTATCTGCATAGGGGGTCTAATTGGGAGAGCTGCCTTATTATAAATGTTACTGATACGCTTACGGCTGGGCCTTTCCCGCAGCCTTATCAAGCTTTTCCTCGAGAGACTCCAAGTCTTCAATTAAGCCCCTGATTACCTCTAAAAGGAGCTTCTTAGCGTCTCCTCCCCCAGCATTTACGTAAAGCGTGGCCTCTTGTCTGAGGGGATGCTCCACCCTGTAGGCAGAGTATCCTTTAGCCAGCTTCATGTTTAAATAGCTTGTTAAAAGGTTCAGGACGGTGTGTGTCTCCCCATATACTTCCAGCTCTATACTGTCCTTCCCCACTTCTCTACAAGTTACTCTCATACCCTGGTCACCAGCCTTTCAATCGGCTCATCGTAAAAAATACTCAGTTTCCTGTTCTCTCTCGTCCTGCACGATGGGCAGGTCAAGTATTTCTTGAAAAGAGCCAAGGGGCTCCCGCAATTCCCGCAGTAAGCCTTAACCACGCCGTACTCTTTAGCTGACAGGTCTATCAGATTCACGTTAACCGTCGACATTATTTCACCATAGATGAGATCATTCTCTCTGACATAGTTTCTCAGGCTTCCCGTCCTGAAGCGGGGGTAGCTTCTTCCAAAGCTTTCTCTACCTATAAGCCCAGTATGCTCATAGTTCAGCCTACTCCCATTTATGTAAAATATTCTAACGTTGACATAGTGGCTTGAGAAACTGGTCACGCTTCCAATGATCTTGAAACCGGGCTTGGGAACGAGAAGAGGCTTAAGCTCAACAACCTCAAGCGCCCGCCTGTTTCTGTCAACACTAACTCTTCCAACTCTGCTCGAATATATTACCCCATTTTTCTCAAAGGTCCCGTCTCCAGGGAAAAACTCCTCCAGGGTTGCAAGAGGTTCTCCGACGAGGACGAGCTTACTCTGGCTCTCCTTCATTAACATTTTCCCTTCCCTTTACAACCTCTTTTTCAATAAAAGTCTCAACAGGGATTTTAGAGGCGGCTGTTTTAAGACTCTTCTTAACAGTGTTTTCAGATTTAAGGCTTGAAAAAACCTCCATAATGGGTTCCCCCGCCTCTATCTTCGCGGCAAGCGTAGTAGGCTTCCCGTAGGCCTTCTTCATACCCTTGCTAAGCCTGTCTGCACCAGCCATAGTGAGCATCTTATGCTCTCTCAGAACAATATGGGGATAAGGGATCAGCCTTAGAACATAGTTGGCCTCGCCCAGCTCCACTTCAAGAATCTTGTTGGCTGCGACACGGGCTGCTTCAAGAGCCTCCTGTTTTATCAAGGTAGGCTTCTTAACTAGGAGCCGGAAGACTGCTTCAAAATCCTCAGCCTTCCCTAGTTTAAACTTGCTCACCCTAACCTGGGGTATTCTAGATATGTATTCCTTCCGGGTGTAAGGCATCTGCTTCAACTTTTTACCTAACCTTCCGCTTGTTTTCCAGCAGCCTGGTTTAAAAAGCTTCCCCTCCCCCAGTAGGAGATAAAAGGCAGTGATGGAAATAACACTTGAAGCATGGAAATCACGGAGAAATACTACATAGTGCTAGTTGGACCGAAATACCCGGTTAACGTGGGGGTTGTCGCAAGAACCATGAGGAACTTCTCCTTCAAGAAACTGGTGTTAGTCTGCCCTGGGGAAGAGGTTTTGGAATCCTCGAAGCTTTACGCTGCTCACGGTGCAGCAATCATTGAAAACCAGCTGGTTTACGAGGACCTCTCACAGGCCCTGCGGGAGTTAAAGCCTTCAGTAAGCATCGGAACCTCCGGTAGGAAAGCCTCTAAAAGCATTCTACGCCAATACGTTTCCCCCAAGGAGATGGTTGAACTCTGCAAACCTATAGAGGGGAGGGTCCTCCTAGTGTTCGGCAGGGAGGACATTGGGCTTAAAAACGAGGAGCTCGCGCAGCTCGACTATATTGTTCACATACCTGCTTCAAGCGAGTACAGCGTGATGAACCTCGCCGTCTCAGCCTCAATACTGATGTATGAGGTTTTCACGGGTTCGGCGAGCAGAGGAAAGTCGTTGAGGAGACCAGCCAGCAGGGATATGACAAACAGGATTTATGTCGAGGCTCTGAATATCTTCTCCGCCTTAAACCTGCCTGAGGTTAAGAAGAACGTTGTGCTCAGGTCTATGAGGAACGTTATCGGGCGTTCGGCACCCTCGGCTAAAGAAGCTGGAAGCCTGCTCTGGTTTCTCAGGAAGACCAGGCTGGGGATGGAGGCTTTGAGGAAAAAGCAGGAGGAGGAATAGCTTTTTAAAACTGTTGTAGCAGCATTGTCCTGCTGTTTAGAAGAGAATGGTGACCGTAATATATATATTACCGCATACTATATTATTAGCGCGTGCGCTGTGGTTAGAAGCGTGAACCGAATGGGGATAATCGACCGGATGTGGATCAGAATTCCCTTCGTATTGCCTGCTTCAATATTATTTCTAGTGCCTGCCATGATTATTTTCCTGCTTTACGTTTCCAGTCCCCAGTACCAGACCGCTGTGCACATGGTGAGTTTTGCCGAGTGGCTGTTTCTCACCTTGGCCTATGTCCTTGGAAGCATGGCGGAGCGGCGGCCAAGCAACAGGGTTCCCAGGCTGCTTGCAATTTCATCCAGCCTAGTGTCACTGCTCCTGTTAACCCTATGGTTTGCCTTAACGCTTAAACCACCCTACATAGTCCACTTCCTCCAATACGGGTGGCGGTTTTACTTCATCCCCTGCATAATTTACAACCTGACCAGGATCAAGCCCCCGGGATAGGAAGACCATAATCCTGGTATTTTTAGCGCGCCGTGCTCGCTGGCGGCTAGGTTTTTAAGCCTACGACAACAGTTTCCTTTGTAGGAGAATGGTTACTAATCTTCCGCCGCAGGCAGAAGCCCAGTACAAGAAGGTTGTTGCCTCCAAGAGCAAGGAGGAGAAGCTTGAGAACCTGAGGATATTCCTATCCATGATTCCTGAGCACAAGGGGACTGAGAAGCTTAGGGCCCAGGTTAAACGCCAAATATCCCGGCTTCAAGACGAGATTACTGCCGAAAAGAGGAGGCGCAGCACCCGGCCTGTAACGTTCGAGAAGGGTGAGACGACTGTGTTGACGACGATACTGGCTGAGGATAAGAAGCTTCTCCAAGAGTTTTTCACTAGTGTTAAACGCTTTGATGAAACGCTTATTCTAGAATCCCTGAGCGAGCTTAAACCCTTAAGCATTGGCTTCGAGGATATTGTTCTGAGCTTCGCGCCTCTTTCTCCATCCATGGTGGAGAGCCAGAGGTACTCGCTTATTCAAACAGTACTCTTGAAATCAGATCTGATACTGATACTTTTAAACATTAAAAACATTCTTGAGAGCTTCAACCAGGTTAAAGAAACGCTGAGGAGATTCGGCGTCTATGTTGCTTCAAAAGAGTCGGCAGCGGTCTTCAAAAGTTTAGGGACGGGTGGGATAACGGTGTTGAACAGGTCGCGATTCCTATCTGAAGACGAGGTTAAGCGTTTTATGAGGGAAAGGGGTGTTGAAAGCGGTATTGTGCATCTTTCAGAGTTCACATCCCTCTATACGCTTGAAAGCTCGATAAAGGGTTTACAGAGGAAAAACTTTCTAATAGTGGTTAAAAACCATGGTGGTGAAGTTCCTGCAGACCAGTTAATGGTTCCAGAGGGCTCTATAGTTAGTTTAGATCAGCTTTTGAAGAACGATGTTTTTAAAACGCTTTTCAAAGCCTCGGGGCTTATCCGAGTATATTTGAAGCCTCCTTCCGCTGTTTCGCCCTCCAGTAGGCCACTGCTCGTGGATGAGGAAACCACTGTTCAGGAGCTTGCTTCAAAAATTCATAGGGATCTCTTTGAAAACCTGAAGTATGCTAGATTATGGAGGGGAGGCTTCTCGTCTAAGCCTTTGAGAGTAGGCTCCTCCTTCACGCTTGTAGACAAGGATGTGGTTGAACTACGCACGAAATAGTTGTTAACGGTTTAAGAATTACAGTATACCCCGGGGTATACCCTCCTTCAGAGGATTCCTACATGGTTCTCGACGCTGTCGAAAAAGTTAAGGTTCAGAGGGTTCTGGAAATAGGCTGTGGGAGTGGCGTAGTTTCCCTTGCTCTTGCACGGAGAAGCATTGAAGTGGTTGCCGTGGACATTAAAATGGAGGCATGTAGAAACACTCTGGCCAATTTCAAGAGGAACAGGCTTCCGGGGGTTGTGCATGTTGTAAACAGTGATCTGGCAGCAGCCTTCAGGGAAAGCGCGAGGTTCGACATGGTGGTCAGCAACCCTCCGTATCTTCCGGTTGAGCCTTCCTCCAGCGAGGACTCGTCGTGGGCTGCTGGTAAAGACGCTTCTCTATTAAAAAGGCTTTTGGAAAACACGCTTCCACTGCTTTCTGATACTGGTGTACTGATCCTCGTGTATTCAAGCCTTCTCGGTTTCAACGGTTTGAAGAAGGCTCTGGAGGAGAAAGGCTTCTTAGTTGAAGAAGCCTCTAGTAGAAGCTTCTTCTTCGAAAAAATCATCCTGCTCAGAATAAGCAGGAAGCCGTTTAATCCCTAGTGAATATACGGTATTTAACATCGGTGGAAAGTTCTTCCACAATCCTTTGGGCCATGAGTTTCGCAATCCCCTGTACTCCAGTCCTGCTCGCAAGGTCCTCGAAGGATGTGAAAGGCTTCTTAGCCCTCTCCTCAAGTATCTTCTTAGCGTTCATCTTGCCAATGCTTGGAAGAAGCTCAATCGCGTGCATTTTTGGCGAGATGGATTGTAGATTGTTTAAGAGATCTATAAACCTAGGTTCGTTTTTAACTATTATGAATTCCGCAACCTCCGGAAGCATGTACCTCGCCTGAGGAGTGAGCTCACTATACCTAACTCGTCCAAGCACATTCTTAACCTGGGGCCTGTCCCCCTTCCCTATGAAAACCCTTTCCTTAAGGCCCAGCCTGACATGGGGGAACAGGGAAACCTCGAGCAGGGTGAAATAGTTCTCGCCTAGGAGCTGCGCGTAAGGCGTGTGCACGGGCCTGCCGACCCTGCTTAAAACCCTACCCTCCTCTAGAAAGTCCAGAACGTAACCGTATTCTTCGAAAACTCTTTTACCCCTTGCAAAACCCATTTAAACCGCCTCCTCCCGGGGTCTAAACAGCGCGGGGTGCCCTGGGCAGCACTAGGGGTTCCCCATTTCCGCCGCACGCCTCGCCCAGGGTTCTAAATACCTCCATCACCATAATCAGTTGTTTTTAAAGCGTCAAGCGTCTCAAGATAAAGTTTTTCTTCCGGCACGGGTCTTACCCTCCAGCCTATGAGGATAAGGTATTTGCAGGAAAAACATGACTTCTCAGAGTTACTCTGAGGCTAAACCTTTTTAAACCATCTTCAGCCGGAAAAATAAGCGGGTAATATAAATGCTTTATTTGAAAGGTCTCGTCGTAGAGCTCGGGGGCAAAACCGTGATTAAAGGAGTAGACCTTCAAGTCAACGGTGGAGAGCTAGCCCTCCTTATGGGGCCCAACGGCTCAGGAAAATCCACACTGCTACACGCGATAGTCGGAGATAAAAGGTGTAGAGTGGTTTCAGGATCCCTGTTCTTCAACGGGACAGAGTTGACTGGCTTAACGATGGAGGAGAGGGTTAGGCTGGGCCTAGGCCTAGGCTTCCAGTTCCCGCCGAGGTTAAAAGGCGTCAGGCTCAGGAGCCTAGCGTTAAGGGTCCTTGAGAAAAGAGGCCTGCCGAGGGATGAGGCTGAAAGGGTTCTCGAAGAGTATTCACGGCTCCTCAGGCTGGAGGGTCTTCTAGACAAGGATTTCAACGTTGGCTTCAGCGGTGGAGAGGCTAAGAGGGCTGAGCTGATGCTGACCCTGCTTCAAAACCCTCTCCTCCTGCTTTTAGACGAGCCTGACTCAGGCGTCGACGTGGAGAATCTTGCACTCATGGGTTCAGCAATATCCCGCTACCTGTCTTCAAACGGGAGGGCAGCAATACTGATAACCCATACGGGTTATATTGCTAGACACGTCAAGGCTTCTGAAGCACACGTTATGATCGATGGAAGAATAGTGTGCAGCGGAGACCCTGAGGAAATGGTTTCAAACATCATGGAGCACGGTTTCGAAGCATGCGCGAACTGCAGGAGGGCTAAGCGGTGAATCTGGAGGAGGCTAGAAGACTTCTTAAGCCGAAGGCTGAGAAAGCCTTGGCTAAACCGGCTCCACACGGGTTAGACCTCAACCTCTCAGGTTTCAAGCTTGGAACAGGCTTTGGAACAGGGGTTGAAGGCTCTGAGAAGATTCTAGAATCAGTGGGAATAGACTTGAATGAGAGAAACAGGTCTGGAAGCTACTACCAGGTGGATAACAAGGCAGTGTATTCCTCCACTAGGCAGAAAGGCTTAACGGTTAAACCGTTAAGCCAGGCTCTTAAAAACCCTGAAAACCTAGACTACTATTGGAAGGCTCTGCCCGTCGACACCGACAAGTATACTGCTGCAGCATTCCTAGGGGAGAAGGAAGGATACTTCATAAAGGTGGATGACGGTGTTAACGTTGACACGCCTGTGCAAGCCTGCCTCCTCCTTAGAACACCGGGATTGATTCAGGCTCCGCACAACATAGTGGTGGTCGGCGAGAACTCTAGGGTGCACGTGATAACGGGGTGCGCCGCCATGAGGGAGGAGGCTGGCCTACACATCGGAGTATCAGAGTTCTACGTGAAGAAGGGAGGCACATTAACTTTCACCATGATCCACAGCTGGGGTAAAGCTATTCACGTCAGGCCCAGGACAGTAGCCCACGTTGAGGAAAACAGTGTCTTCATAAGCCACTACATAAACACTTCACAAGTCTCCTCTCTCCAAACACACCCTGTAGCATATCTAGACGGGGAGGGAAGTAGAGCCCACTTGTCATCCATAATAATAGGCAGGGGAGCATCCCACATCGACGTGGGCGGCACCCTGGAACTAGATGCTCCAGCATGCTCCGGCGAAATACTTTCTAGAACAATAGGCTTCGACGAGAGCACAACCATCGCCAGAGCCAAGGTCGCCGGCAAGGCTCCAGGAGTTAAGGGGCATGTGGAGTGCAGGGGACTACTATTGTCGAACAAGTCTAGGATAGACGCAATACCTGAGCTGGAGGCAAGAGTCCAGGATGTCCAGCTGACTCACGAGGCCGCGATAGGCAGAATAGCCGAGGAGGAACTACTATACCTCGTGGCAAGAGGCTTCACAGAGGAAGAAGCTAGATCAATAATAGTGAGAGGCTTCCTGAGCGTCGAGCTTACAGGCCTCCCTGAAAACCTGGCTAAATACTTGGAGGGTATTCTAGACAGCCTAGCCTCCTCGCTCTAGCCTCCGCCTCAAAGATTGAAAACGCTTCTAGGAGCGCGCGCTTAATTACTTTATGTGTGTTAAAAAATAAATACTACCGCATGCTTACATTATATTCGTAATGTGGAATATGGAAAAATGTAAGATCAGGCTTTCAGCGTTCTTGGTCTTAGGTCTTCTCCTTGCCATTGTTCTTTTGAACGGATTCGGATCACGGGGCAAGTATGGATGCAGAAGCTGCGGGTGAAACGATGTTGAAGGGGGTAACAATCTTAGCGCTGATGTTCATTGTAGTTCTCGCCGTAATAATGTGTTTTGAGCTGGTTGAACGAGGGTATATCGATTTCTTATATCTTGTAATGTTCTGTTTTGCGTTAATCGAGATGCTGGGGGAAGAGGGGGTGTTAAAGCTTAATGATCTCCATAAGGCCATCTTGACGATGTTGTTTCTACCCCTTGTGGTCTACTCCTCGTTTCAGTCCTCCGATTGGCAGGGGAGAAGCATAATCGCATGCAGTATGATTCCTTTAATCGGCTACCATCTTTACAGATTCTTTAAGAGTAAACATCCATCCTTCAAGGGTAATTGACGCAATTCCAATAACATATAGAATTGAAAGCCTAGACTCTTAGGCCAGTCTTCCCATATCAACGTTTATCGCAACCGATTTAAAGCATCCAAATATTTAATAGAATAGCGCCCTGGCCGGGATTTGAACCCGGGTCGGGAGGGTGACAGCCTCCAATGCTAACCTTTGTGCTCGCGCCCACGCGCGCTTACACCACCAGGGCCTTTTTGCGTCCTTTGACCCACAGGCGTGCCGGGGTAAAATAAATCTTTCGCTTAAACTCGTGACACTTGAAAACACTGGTTGCTTTATGGTTTCACGGGCCTCATGCTGGCGCAGATTTCTATGATCTCTTCCTCTGTCAGGACGGGTGCGAACCCGAAGAGATAGTTTAAGGAGCCGATCTTAATGTCTACACAGTATGAGTATTCTGTACCGTATTTCAAACGGTATTCTTCATGACCGACTGGCATTTTGCTGGAGATGAATGCCGTCCACTCGCCCACCTTGTCGAACCTGTCGGTTGTGCTGTTGCGCAC
>Ga0315298_1000278_pt1 | contig 102554 bp, 96 predicted proteins | sample WHS_1_MG_FD_203077 | JGI IMG/M metagenome (GOLD analysis project Ga0315298, IMG submission 203077) | Extremophilic microbial mat communities from Washburn Hot Springs, YNP, Wyoming, USA - WHS_1_MG | ecosystem: Environmental > Aquatic > Thermal springs > Hot (42-90C) | place: USA: Wyoming...
ATTAAAGAGCTGTAAACGAAGTGTAGGAGTCCATGACATATTGGACTGAGACGGTTGTTTAACAAATTCATTTACACTGGCGTCATCCATCCCTTGTTATTCTGAGCCGCAGGCGAAGAATCTGCTTACCTTGAGATTCTTCGTCATGGCTTGAAAAGCCATTCCTCAGAATGACACTGTCCAACTTTTTCAAGTTCCAGAGTTCTGGAGTGCATAGTAAAAAATGCATTTTTTTGGGGTTAGCCAGGCTTAAAATTTTACACCTGTTTCTATGGCAAAGGAGTATTTATTACTTGAGAGCCTCCCTTCTTTATCCTCAAACCCGTTATTAGCGTAAACATAAGAGGCTTCTGCCCTCACATAAACATTGCATAAAAGATTATAGGTTGGTGTAAAGGTTACAGCATAGATGTCCTTTGCATCTGTGCTATCAAGATATATCCTTGAACCGCCTTCATGGATATACTCAAGACGCACGGGAAGCATAAACCTTTCTAATGATGGAACTATGTAAAGAGCCACACCAGGCGATCCCTTATTCTCAAAATATTTTTCTACATTATTCGTCCATCTCCAGTAATCTGCATTCAAAGCAAGGTAAAGGCTCTTGAGACCATGCAGATGCTCTATTGTGTAATCAACTACCATGCCTGTCAGGTACCTCAGACCGTTTAAATGATAATGATAAAGGTCTAAGCCCATACCATTTACAGAAACATTTGCACCAACCTCATAAGAACTTGAATCCTGTGCACCAAGGCTTCTTGGTTGACCATATTCATTAATTGAAACATCATCTATACGATACTCATCATCATCAAGCCTGTGTTTATACATCCCTGCCCAGAACTTTAAATCATCTTTGTATAGGTAGGTGAACCTCGCGCCAACAGCATTATATGGCTGTTGTGATGCAAGGGCACCAACAGTAATATTGGGATTTTCAAAGGTATAGGTGCTTTCGTATCCTGAATTGGGTCTTAAAAGTCCAGCCTCTAATAAAATTGAGCTTACTGGTTTGAGATTTACTTGAGCATATTCAATATCAAAGACAGGAAGCGCTTTATCAGGTGAAGATAATACAGATGGCGTTGCAACTCCACCAAGTCCAATTTCAAAGCCGGCAACGCCTCCGGATATATCCGAGGATATATCAAAAAGAAGATTTGATAAAACAAAGTTGTTTTCTTTATTACCAGCACCTGGCTTTGTTGTATCAAACCAGCCCCCACTAATACCACCTGATATATTCAGGTTGTCAAGATAAGGGCTGAGTAGTTTAGCAACCTTATTTCTTTCTGCCTCTGTTTGTTCTTTAACCTCTCCTTCTCTAAGTCCTTGTTTTATTGTCTCATCTTCAGAGGTTTCCATAGTGAGCCCCTGTCCAACTTGTTCTTTCACTTTCTTACCCTGATCATCAGCATACAACATACTTAATGGCATAATGGACAGAACAACTGCTGTGACCATTGCCAGAATAATCCTGCCATTTCGCCAAAAGCCATGTTTAAGCCAGGTATTGAGTGAATGAGCAAACTTCCCTATTGCATTTTTTTGGTTAGCAAAATCCTGATTCCAAGCCATTTTTACATAACCTCCTTTAGACATTTTTACAGCACCAAGCTTCCAACCTGGTATACAATTACTGAAACAATCCATCCAACAAAAAGGCTGTATAAAACAGAGAAGACAGTCCACTTCAGGGAAGCTGTCTCTCTATAGATAACACCTATTGTTGCAATACACGGGATATAAAGCAGACTCATAACCATAAATGCATAGGAGGAAAGTGGGGTAAAAAGGTTTAATAGGGCAGATGATAGATTAGCCTCTGAACCAAAAAGTGTACCCAGTGTCCCAACAACTGTTTCCTTCGCAAGGAGCCCAAATATCAACGCAACACCTGCTTGCCAAAAGCCAAAACCTGCAGGTTTCAAAATAGGGGCTACAAACCTACCTATATATCCAACAATGGTACCTTCGCTTGCATAGGGCTGAGAAAATGGAACACTTGCAAGCAACCACACCAAAACAACACCTCCAAAAATAATCGTACCCGCCTTCTTAAGGAACAAAGACCCTCTCTCCCAGGTATGTATCCATACACCTTTGATGGATGGCATTCTATATGGTGGTAACTCCATTACAAGTGGCGATACCTTCCCCTTCAGCGTAGAAATTGTAGTTCTAAAAAGTTTTGCAGAAAGAATTGCAACAAAAATCCCTAATGTGTAAAGGGAAAGTATCACAAGTCCTGGGTGATGGTTTTTAAAAAACAGAGTTGTTAAAAGCACATAAATTGGGAGTCTGGCTGTGCATGACATGAATGGATTAATAAGGATCGTTAAAAGTCTATCCCTTTCATCCGGTATAGTTCTTGCTGCCATAACAGCAGGTACATTGCACCCAAAACCAAGAAGCATCGGTATGAAAGCCCTGCCAGGAAGACCTATTGCATGCATTACTTTGTCCATTACAAACGCGGCTCTTGCCATATAGCCAACATCCTCAAGAAATGACAGGAACAAAAACAGTATCAGAATATTTGGCAAGAATACAACGACGGTTCCTACGCCACCTATTAACCCATCCGCTATAAATGATGAAATAACATTGCCTGCCCCTGCGTGTGTAAGCCAAACTTTCAAAATGTTTCCAAACCACCCAAAAAACTCTTCAAAATAATCAGCAAAAAAACCACCTACTTTAAAGGTGAGATCAAAGGTGATCCACATAAATAATGCAAAGATTGGTATGCCAAGAAATCTATTTGTAACAACTTTATCAATTTTCTCAGAGAAAGAGATTTTTTCTTCAATAGAGCTGACCTTTTCAACACAGTGTTTTATTATACTTTCAATAAATCCGTATCTTCTTTCTATAATCTCTGTTTCAATGTCAAAGCTGAATTTCTTTCCAAGGTTAACAGCCTCTATATGAGCTGACTCTATTCCGTTCTTAAGTCCACTATTCTTTACTTCCTCTGTAATCTGTGGGTCTCCCAGCAAGAGACTTAATGCAATAAATCTTTTTCTGTAAGGAAGGGATGCATGTTCTATCATGCCCTCTATTCTTTTTATTGCATCTTCAACATCACCGCCATAATTAATGTACAAGGCTTCATTCTGATCTGCCTTTGCTTTAACAATAGCTTCTTTCAACTCCTCAATACCTGTTCCCTTTTTACCTGATGTAGCTACCACAGGGATATGAAGAAGCTCTTCCATCTTTTTTAGATTGATCTTATATTGACCATCTACAAGGTCACTCATATTCAAATCAAGAACAGCATTGGCTCCAAGCTCGCGTATCAAAACACATAAATACAAATTTCTTGTAATATTTGTTGAATCAGCAATACAGACCACTACATCCGGCTTTTCCTTAAGAATAAAATCTCTCGCAATCCTTTCATCAACAGAGTATGGCGTGAGGCTATAAGTGCCAGGAAGATCTGTGACAATTACATCAAAATCCATGTATCTAAATCTTCCTTCTTTTTTTTCTACAGTCACACCGGGCCAGTTACCCACATGGGCATTTCCGCCTGTCAAAATATTAAAAATCGTTGACTTGCCTGAATTTGGATTGCCAACAAGAGCAATCCTTATAGTTTTTTGTATTAAATTGTCTTTTTCTTCCATCAAGGTCCTCCTTATATTAATATTACTCTCTTATAATGATCTTTGATGCGATGCCTCTTCCAAGTGCAAATTTTGAATCCCCCACCCCCACAATCATAGGTCCGTTTGAGTTTACGATAACCTTTAGTCTTGCACCAGGTAAAATTCCCATTTCCTGAAGCCTTATGAATGCCTCCCTCCCTGCTGCTATTGAAACCACTTCAACCTCTTTACTTTCTTTTACAAAAATTAATGGCATCATATCCTCTCAACAATAATGTTTTCTGCTTCTTCTTTTCTCAAAGATAGATGATAACCGAGTATCAAAACCTCTATTGGATCACCAAGAGGGGCTATTCTTTCCACCCTTACCTCGGTTCCAGGAACTGCACCCATACTGAGTAGCCTACTTTTTATGTTGCCTGGCTTGATCTCTTTAATCTTTGCACCTTCTCCTACCTTTAAATCTTTTAAATTTATCTCCATAGCAACACCTCCCCTTTTTTTTGATGCCTTAAATTGTTTAAAATCCTCACTGATCGTTGGTTGGGACATGAAATTTGTCAGATAAACAATAGACTCAAGTGTCCGTTCTGATAAACCATGTTCCATCTTGTGTGCATCCTTTAAAGCAATATGTTCAGGTATATCCAGTGTATGTATTAAAAATTGAATAAGCGTTTTTTTCCTTTCATATAGCTTCTGAGCGAGTTCTATTCCATAATCAGTGAACATTATATACCCATACCTTTCATGTTTAAGAAGCTCTTTCTCTGTTAGTGCTTTAATTGCACTCACTACGGAAGGGAGCTTTACACCACGTTTCCTAGCAATATCCCTGATCCTTACGACATTGCCTCTATTAAATTCATCAAAAATATCTATGAGATAATCTTCTAAACTCTCGGTTAAAGAATTTTCCATATAATCCTCCTTTTAAAGTTTTATTTGTCTAACAAATATAGATAAACCTTACTATGTTAGATTTAACTAACTTATAAAAAAATGGTTGTCAAGAAAAATCTTTATGTTATGTACATACAAAACTTGACAAATCTGTACATGAACATTATTGGAAAAAAATATGCATAACCATAATAGGCTGACAGTTTTTTTTATATTGATGATGCTTTTTTCTCTGTCAGTTGTAGTGTTACACCACCATAGTGATCTTAAAGAGCATCATGAATGTCCTATTTGCGTGGTAAGTCATAATTTGCGTGCCTCTTCTCAACCACCCATAAATATTGGCATCATACCCTGCTTTACTGAAACAATATTGTTTATTCCACCTACGCAGTTATTTTTAGACAATTTTTTTTACCTTTTATCTATCAGTCGATCGCCTCCAGCGTAATTCTTGTAAAAGAGTATTTACGCAGCGGTAGTTTGGGTAAAGCGTACTATCCAGTTTATTTTTATTTACTCTTCATTTACATGGCTAACAACTATTTTGTGTACGCTTACAGGTATTTCAAAACTATTACTATTTTTTATGGAGGTTTTATGAAAAAAATAATTTGTTTTTTCAGTATATTTATATTGATAGCTCCTCTTTCTATAACAGAGGCAGCGACTCAACAAGATATCTCTCCATCAACATCATGGTCTGGATTGTTTGGGGGCAGTTTTCTTTCTAATCCTAATATATCTCTTGTTGTTGACACCTTTGCTTATGCCTCAAATCTGAATAATGATGAACTTGAAAATAGGGACATTCCTTGGTTTACAACAAAAGGTTTGGAACAACATAATGGCTTTAATTTTCGTGTAGCAGAACTTTCCCTATACTCACCAGTTGATCCATATTTTACCTTATATACAAACATTCCTATTGATGCAAACGGGATCAGTGTAGAGGAGGCATATGTCGTTACCACATCGCTTCCAGCAGGATTGCAGATCAAAGGCGGAAGATTCAAAAGCAATTTCAGCAGACTTGATGCACAGCACATACATGCATGGGATTTTTCAGATATAGCATTACCTTACAGGGCATTTCTTGGACCAGAAGGGCTCGGTGGAGAAAATGGAATTCAGATAACTTATTTACCTTTTCTACCAGTCTACCTTCAAACAGGCATTGAAGTGCTTCAGGGAGAAAATGACCTTCTCTTTGGACAGACTGCGTCACAATGGCCCCACGCATTTTCTGTTTTCATTAAGAGCTCCCTGGATACCAGCGATTACTCAACCATATATTTCGGTCCTTCAGTGTTATTTGGTAAAACAAAAAACACCAATATTGTCCAAGATACAGAGGTCGAAGCATACACTACTCTCTATGATATGGAAGCAGTATGGAAATGGAAACCTTCAAACTGGCAAGACATCACACTCCAGGGCGAATATCTTTTATTGAACCAGCATGGTAATGCGATTAGTCCTACAACTCTTAACATTAATGCCTTAAAACGCATACAGGATGGCTTTTACATACAGGGCATATATAGAATCTATCGCTGGAGAGTTGGCTCACGGTACGACATGTTAGCACCATTTTTTGATACCTTCAGAATAGCAGGTATACCGCAAGAACTTAAAGGAAAGCCACGACGTATAACAGGTATTATTCAATTCGACCCAAGCGAATTTACCTATATCAGATTGCAGTTCAGTCAGGACAATTCGGTCCCCGGAGGTCTTGTTAATAATGAAGTGTTTCTTCAGTTTGATTTTACAATTGGCGCCCATCCAGCACACACATTTTAATTTTAAAGGAGGATAAAATGAAAAAAATATTGCTCAGCTTTATAGTTTGGCTGTTTTGGGTAAGTTCAGCCTTTGCAGAATTGAATATTGTAGCCACTCTACCCTGGATTGGTAGCGTGGTAAAAGAAATTGGGAAAGATAAGATTAAAGTAACTGTATTGGTAAAGCCCAACCAGGATGCACATTATGTGGAGGCTAAACCAAGCATGATCCTATCAGTTAGAAAAGCAGACATTCTTATGTACAACGGACTCGACCTTGAGATAGGCTATCTGCCGCTCCTCATCCAATCTTCTCATAACCCAAAGATTATGCCAGGGAAAACTGGCAATTTTGATTGTTCCCAATTTGTCAAAGTTCTTGAAAAAAATCCATCCGTTGATAGAAGCATGGGAGATGTGCATCCCCTTGGCAACCCACATTACCTTTATTCCCCTTCTAATGTATTAAAAGTTGCGCAGGGTATGACCAATCTTTTAGCTAACATAGACAGTGCTAACGCAAATTTTTATAAGGCTAATTTTGAGGTTTTTTCAGAAAGGATAAAGAAAAAAGAAATGCAGTGGCATGAAATACCACTTAAAGGTAAAAAATATGTTGCTTATCACAACTACTTTGCATATTTAGCGAACGAATTTGGTTTGGTCATGCTCGGATACATGGAACCAAAGCCTGGTATTCCACCTTCGGCTGCACATATTGAAGGACTGATAGAAACTATGAGAGCCATAAAACCTGATGGCATATTGATTACACCAGCGTATCCTATTCAATATGCAAAATCTCTTTCTGAAAAAACAGACGTAAAGGTTATAGTATTACCTAATGATGTTGGTTCTCTGCCGCATACAGATAATTATTTTTCATTCATTGATACAGTCATGAAATCTTTACAATAACCAAAAAATGCATTTACAGGTAAGGAGACACTATGCTGGCTATAAATTTTCTTATATACCCATTTCTTGCGTGCTTACTATTGATCTTGATCCATGCCTATTTCGGTATTCATATACTCGGACGAGGGATCATCTTCGTAGATCTGGCACTTGCTCAGTTTATCAGTATAGGAATAGCCCTATCGTTTCTAATTGGTAAAGAAGGTAACATACTTCTTACTATAACATTTGCCATGCTCGGCGCACTTATTCTATCCATATCCAAGCGGCTTGCAACGGTTGTAAACATAGAGGCTTTCATAGGGGTGCTTTACATCTTTTCAGTGTCCGCTGCCTTGCTCATCCTAAACAAAAGCCCACATGGGTTAGAAGAATTTAGTACAATTCTAAATGGCAATATCATCTGGGTAACACCAAAAGAACTTTTTACAACATTTCTGTTATATACTTCCGTGGGAATTTTGCATATTTTGTTACGCAAACAGTTTCTCGCCCTTACCTTTCAAGGCAAGGGCGAATATATACTTGAGTTTCTATTCTTTGCTACCTTTGCAATTGTGCTTGTCAAATCAATAATGATGGCCGGTATTCTTCAAGTCTTTTCATTCCTGATCATACCAGCACTCATAGGTCATTTGTTTTCATCAAAGCCATTTACTATACTGATAATAGGTTGGGTTATAGGTTTGCTCATCACTATGGCAGGTATAACAATTTCTTATAAAATGGACTTGCCAACTGCACCAGCAATTGTGGCAAGCCTGGCACTAACATTCTTTACGCTTTTATCATTCAAAGCCATGTTTCAAAAAAGATAAAGTTATAGAAAAAGTGTCTGGCAGAATTGTCTGCATGAAAAATAGGCATAGAAAAATTGGTAAAAAGACTGTATCAAATCCCAAAAAGGTTGCATGTTGTTAAAGATAGAATTAAATAAAAATGTTGTTGTGAAGATGGAAAAGTTATGAAACGCATACGGATATTTAAAATTAAAACTACAGCCTCTGTAGTTGTCAGGATTATCCTGTGGCTTATCTTGCTTATAGGTGGGGCATGGCTTTCTATTATTTCAGACCTGCACTATTTTAAATCAATCTTCTATAATGTCTATTACCATATTGTTTTTGCCTTGATAGGACTATTGTTCATGAAACTCTCCTTTCACGCAGCAAGCGTTGGCGGCAGGGAACTGGCAAAATATGGGAGAACAAAGGATTTACCGCGTCTTGAGACCGATAGGCTGGTCACAAGTGGGATCTATAGTTGTATGAGGCATCCTATGTTTTTTGGCTTAATTATGCTCCCAATAGCCTTTGGTTTTCTATTGGGCTCAATTACATTTATAGCCATCATTGCACCTGTAGAGATGATATTCATAGCAATAATGGTACTCATCTTTGAAGAGATGGAATGCAGAAACAAATTCGGTGAAGCCTATATTGAGTACGCAAACAAGGTACCAATGATCAGTTTTAAAAAGGACTGCTTAAAAAAATTATTTATCAAATAGATATGGTGGATACTACAGAGAAATCTGAAAACCTTGCATTCTTTGTCTTAAAGATATAGGGTTAAAACATGATGATTACGCTGTACATTCTTATAACGATTGTCATTGTAATACTTATATATCTGACAATCCGTTTTTATGCAGGTAAACGAAAGGCAGAGCTGCATTGGCAGCGTGCCAATATTCAAAAGATACATAATTCAGGGAGTGTGCAATTCTGTCAAATAATCCCATTGATAGACTGGTATACAGGTCGTGAAGATTTAAAAGGCGAAGCAGGCGTTTCCTATCTTATAGAAACAGATAACATGTCAATCTTATTTGATGTCGGACTCAACATGAAACAGGTTGATCCCTCTCCCTTACTCCACAATATGACAAAACTGGGGATAACAACCAACGACTTTGATGCCATCGTCATCTCCCATAACCATCTTGACCATGTCGGCGGGATGAAATGGCAAAGGCTTAAAACATTTTCTTTAACAAATCATCAAATTGATCTCGGTAAAAAATATGTTTATACCCCGATACCCATGACCTACCCAGGGCTTAGCCCCATAGTTACAAAAGAGCCCACTGTTCTATCAGAAGGTGTTGCTACAATTGGTACAATAGCAAATCAGGACTTCTTTTCTGGCTGGATAGAAGAGCAGGCACTGGCTATTAATCTAAAAGGTAAAGGCATACTACTTATAGTTGGATGTGGACACCAAACATTACAAAAGATCATAACGCGTGCTGAGGCTCTGTTTGATGAGCCCATCTATGGTATTATTGGTGGACTCCATTATCCTGTTACAGGTTCAAGGATAAAAATAATGGGGATTAACATGCAAAAATACATAGGAACATGCAGACCTCCCTGGTCGCCAATTACTATGAATGTTGTTCAAGAAAGCATTGATTTGTTGAAAAAGCGAAATTTAGGTGTTGTAGCACTTTCAGCACATGATAGCTGTGATGAAAGTATTAAAGCATTCAAAAATGCCTTTCCCACTATTTATAAAGAGGTTAAGGTTGGCGGAAGGATAGTTATTCAATAAGGTAGATTACTTCGCCGCCCAAGGCGGCTCACAATGACAGCCTTATGTTTATATGAAATGCATTTGCAAAACTTGTCCTCGTGAAAACTGGAATAGGGAAGTTTGTAGCGGTTTGATTTATCAAACGGAGCGAACAAACGAACTGCTTTATTGTAATTTTTGGGTTAATAGCCTCACATACCCTTTTATATAATGATGTTCTGTGAAGCTGGTAAATCCATAACCACTTAAAATACCCTTCCAATCCCTTTCAATAAAATCAAAGGCATACTTGCATTCTATCTTTTTAAAAACCCAGCGGTACAATGCTGGCATCTTTGCCATATCAAATTCAGCGAAATCAAGGATACTAAACGAGCCGCCTGGTTTCAGATGATGTACCACATTTTCTATGATGACCTTGCGTACCTCATGGGGAAACCCATGTATCACAAAACTTATAAAAACAACATCAAATTTTTTGCCCAGATCAAAAGGCACATCAATCCTCTGCCTCTGAAATGTAACACGCTTTTCATTGGCAAACCTCTTTTCAAACTGCGATTGCATGATAGGTGAAAGGTCAAGACCTGTAATCCTGCCTTTATCTCCAAGATAGTGCAACATCAATGATGCATTCCTCCCGGTGCCACAACCAAGATCCAGTATGTTGTCATCCGGTTTGATACCCATATCAGCAATAGCCTTGCGAATGAATCTGCTGTAAAGACCAAAAGAAAGGCTATTCATCAGCCTATCGTAATGTTGAGCTATGTACGGCGTAAGTTCAACACCAGAGTCAGGATAAAGTTTGTTTTGTCTCATGAACATCTCCTCTTTTTATTTTTACTCGCCTTTAAGGAAATTGACAGGGATCAATATAAAACTTAATTGGTCAATAGACAAGTAAAGGAGATCGGTTTATATGAAGTATGACGCAAGGAGCTGACAAAAAGAAAATGGATGTAAAGATCGGCGATAACATCTCGTACAATACAGTAATAAAAGGAATGGTTCAAATAACTTTATAATCGTGCGTACCAACAACAACAGGAACCTTTATATCGTTTTTTATTAGATCAACTACCTTATCAATGGACATATAAGGGCATCCTATTTTAGCCTCTGCCATGCAATTGCTTATGTATATTTCATCCGGAACAATCTCAGAAAGCTTTATGCTCATTTGAATATTTGGAATCAAAGCCCTTCCAGGACACACACATCGCACAAAACCGATTACCTGTGCAGGTTCTTGGAATTTGGAGCTGCCAATAGCCGCTGCTTTTAAACAGCGCCATTCACCCGGGCATCCATAGGTAGAATCCATATATGCACCGCATCCTACAATAAATACCTTCTTCATTGCCTTACCTCCATAAAATGTCGCTGTTGGATTATTTAGTATGCTTAAAAAAAACAAACAATCTTTTCTTTATAGAAAGTTTTTTTTAAAACCTGCTATCCATGGTTGAGGTACAGTGCACTTGTACCTATTGGAAGGCCGGAGCGCCGTGCTATTGCTTCGCATTTTACTTTGAATAAAAAGAAGATTGATCTATCTACCTCCATCAATGTCTCATAATTTCCCTGCCCCTTTGCTACTACCATATCAGCATTTTTAAACAGTTCAAGGAATTCCTCTGTGCATTGCCCAAGGTCAGTCCCGGCAATCTTACTTCCACTCTCAATCACCTCACAAATCCTATTTATTCCAAGATATATGGCATCCTCGAGCGTGATATCGTTCAAGATTGGGTAGGAGCGCACTGCAAAAACAAGTCTCTTGGGCTTTAAGATTGTTAGCAGTACCCTGTCAAACAAAGCCTCCTCATAATTATCTCCAATATAAAGTATTACAGAGGCTTCTTTAACAGCATTTTTAAAGTGTTTATATGCTTTGAGATCAATATCGTTATGTTTAATCTGGTTTATTTCTTGCTCTGCGTCAAAATGAGGATTGGCTGCAAGGTCAATTGTATTCCCGGCAATGGCAATTCTAACAGCCATTTCTAACTTATCATCTGCAATGTTCATTAAATTTTTTAAATGTGGTATCAACCTTTTGATCTTTGAGATGTTTTTCTTTTTTAGCTCTTTATAGATGTCCCTTTTACCAACAGCCTTCTCAACAATCTGCTGCATGGTCAAGGTAAATAACGGTGCCGGCGCATTTTCGTTTATATCAGTCAGCGCACTGCAAACCTGTTTCATTATTTTTAATTGAAGTGCTTTATCGCCCTTTGCGGTAAACCTGCAAACATTGTAGGCTTGATTTATTATACAAGGTATACATGCTGAATCTAAAACCATTTAAACCCTCCAATATATAAGACACTAAGATGATCTGCTAACCTCCTCTCGTTTTCTTATTATGTTTTTCTATATTTATTCACACCAAGGCTTATTATGAATAGTGCAAGAGATACCAATATTATACTTCCGCCACTTGCACCACCAATATAGTAGGATATAAAAAGACCTGCATAAACAGAAACAAGTGATACAAGAATAGCAAGCAACATAGACTGGCTAAAGCTTTTGCTGACCTGCATTGCTGTTAAAGCTGGAATAACCATCAGCGCACCTATCAACAATGTTCCCACTGTATTCATGGCTATTGCAACAGATGTCCCAGCAAGAAGTATAATCAGTATATTATAATTTCTAACTCTAATCCCTGCTACCTCAGCTCTAAGTTCATCCACAGAAACAAAAAACAGCCTTTTATAGAATATCACAATAGCTAATATCACTATGATACCGAGTATCACGATCTCATACAGATCGGATAAAGATGTTGTGGTTATACTTCCAAACAGGACACTGAATATATCTATATTGAATCCTCTGTAAATACTTATGATAACCACTGCTATTGCCATGCCTCCGTATAGAAAAATAGCAAGTACCGATTCTCCTGATATACGGCTCTTCCATCGTAACAGCTCTATGCCAAGTGCAGCTATGATGGATGTCAGGAGGGCTGTTAAAATAGGATTTGCCTTTGTGATTATACCAATAGCAACACCGGTAAGGGAGACATGAGCAAGTGTATCTGACATGATTGTATATCGTTTAACCACAAGAAACGCCCCGATAAGGGGAGCTGTAATGGCAACCACTGTCCCGGCAATGAATGCCCTTATCATAAAATCAAATGTAAAAATATCAGGCATGTTCATGATGGATAAAGGTAGCCTCCTTGCTATAAAGTTGTTCTATATACTTGCTTTTGATAATATCCTCTGGTGCTCCATGACAGATAAGCGCCTTATTAAGGCAGACCATACATTTTACCTCTTTTGCAATGGTTGCTATATCATGGCTCACTATAAGAATTGTTATTCCATAATCTTTATTGAGGCTGGTAAGTATATTATAAAAATCTTCCTGTGAAACCATATCCACACCAGCGGTTGGCTCATCAAGGAGCAAGATTTCTGGCTTACCAGCAAGCGCACTTGCAATAACAACCCTTTGCCTTTCCCCACCGGAGAGGCTATTAATATTTTTTTTCTTGTATCCTGCTATACCCATCGCACGCATTGCCCATTCAATTGCCTCTTTATCTTTACCGGACATCCATTGCCCTATACCAAGTCTGGGTATTCTTCCTACCTTTACCATTTCCTCAACAGTTATTGGAAAATGTAGAGGTGAAGACATAGAACTCTGAGGTATATAACCTATGTAATGTCTATCACGAGATGTGCTAACCTCCTCACCATAAATAAGCACCCTGCCAGATGATGGCTTCAAAAGCCCTGTGATGATCTTTAATAGCGTTGTTTTCCCTGCACCATTTGGACCAACTATAGCAACATAATCGCCCTTGTTAATCTTAAAATCTATGTCTTTTAGTACTGTCACAGAATTATACAAAAAGCTTACATGCTGAACATCTATGCAAACATTATTCTTCATTTACACTCCATTGCCTGTCTTAGGTTTGCGAGGTTTTCCTTCATGATAGTAAGATAATTTTTACCAGCCTTTATTTCCTTTGCGGTTAATCCTTCTATCGGATCGAGCACCAGCGTTTTAGCGCCTGTCTCCCGGGCAATTGTTTCGGAAAGTTTTGGATTGACCAATCTTTCAAAGAATACACATTTAATGTGCTTCTCACGCACCAGAGTTATTAACTGAGCCATTGTTTTAGGTGATGGCTCTTCCTCAGGTGAAAGACCCGCTATAGAATAGGCATTAAAGCCATACCTTTTTGCAAGATAATTAAACGCAGCATGAGATGTAATAATATCGTGAAGCTTACATGATGCAAGCCCCTGTGCATAGTCGCTATTAAGATGCTCTAATTGCTCAACAAATACATTTGCCCTAACTCTGTAGTATTGAGCGTGTCCTGGATCAATTGTTTCAAGGCTTTTAGCTATTTCTTGAACCATTTCCTTAGCTATTACCGGATCAAGCCATATATGGGGATCATGATTGTTGAGATGCTTTCCACTTGCATGTGATACAAGACTCATCATCTCCAGAACTGTTATTCCCTTTTTTACGAGGTCGTTTTTTATTTTTGTCGCCCATGGATCAACTCCTGCGCCGTTCACTATAAAAAGCTTTGCCTCATATATTTTCTTGAGATCCCCTGGGCTTGGTTCATAATCATGAGGCTCTGAACCTGCAGGCGTTATATTGGTCACATCTACATATTCTCCACCAACACGGCTTGCAAACTCAGCCAATGGATAAAAACTGGCAACCACCTTTATCCTTTTCTCCTGAGCATACAAAGGATGCCAGTCACTTAAAACCATGAAAACGCTGATTGTAGTAGCTAATAGTATAGCCAGCTTATGCATTGGCTTCATGACTTTTCTCCCTCACATTTTGTTTACATTTCTTGCATATGCCAAACAACTCTATCCCATACCATACACCTTCAAACCCCTTCTGCTTTAAAGCAAGTTTATTGTATCGTGAAAGGTCATTGATCTTTATTTCATCTACATTATGACATTTCAGACATACAAGATGGATATGATTATACGCAGGGCATATCTTATAATGAACTTTTGCGTCTCCATACAATATCTCGTGAATGATATTTTCTGATTTTAAGGCAGATATTTCTCTATAAATTGTTGTTTTATTAGGCCTTAATCCCTGCCTTTCAAGTGCTGTTTTAATCTCTATGGCTGTAAGTGGCTTTTTAGTATTATACAATAAGTCAATAATCCCTGCCCTTACCTTTGTTACCCTGTACCCTTTATCTTTCAAATTTTGTAGTATGGTATCCATAATAAACGCAACTTTGTTGCATTTGTAATTTATGTTTATATTGAAAAAAGTCAAGTAGAAAGGAAGGCTAAATTCCTTATCCTCTGGGTGGGTACCACGAGTGAATGAACAAACTTTCTTATTGCAATTTTTGGTTTAATAGCTTTAAAAACCACAAATAAAAGATTTACTTGACCTAATTTGAAATAATTGTAAAAAAGATAAAGATCCATTAAACTTGTGGTAATGTTAAAAGGGAGGTAAATTTATGGATGTTATAATGTTAAGCAGATTACAGTTTGCTGTAACAGCGATGTTCCATTTTATCTTTGTTCCTCTAACCCTGGGATTATCTGTTTTACTTGCGTACATGGAAACACTGTATGTAATAACAAACAATGAGTTATATTTAAGAATGACAAAATTCTGGGGTAAACTCTTCATAATAAATTTTGTTCTTGGTGTTGTAACCGGTATTACCATGGAATTTCAATTTGGTATGAACTGGGCAGGATATTCAAAGTATGTAGGCGATATATTTGGTGCTCCACTTGCTATAGAGGCAACAGTAGCGTTCTTTCTGGAATCAACTTTTATAGGACTATGGATCTTTGGATGGAACAAAATATCAAAAAAGGCTCATGCACTTGCAATGTGGCTTGTTGCCTTTGGAACAAATCTTTCCGCCTTCTGGATTATAATAGCCAACGCATGGATGCAACATCCGGTCGGCTATGCCATTAAGAATGGAAGGGCTGAAATGACAAACTTTTGGGCAGTTGTTTCAAATAATGTTGGCATGACAGAATTTCTGCATACCATTTTCGCTGGATATGTTGTTGCAAGTTTTTTTGTAATGGGTGTATCAGCATACCATCTTCTTAAAAATAATGAAGAACAGCTTTTTAAAACCTCCTTTAAAATTGCAGCAACATTTAGTTTAATAAGTGCACTCATGGTATTCTTTGCAGGTGATTTTCAGGCATCCGAGGTTGCTGAAGACCAACCAACAAAATTTGCTGCAATGGAATCAGTCTGGACAACTGAAAAACCTGCGCCCTATTATCTTTTAATAGTACCTGACGAAAGGAATGAAAAAAATACCATACAAACACTTAAGATACCAGGTATGCTTAGCATGCTGGCATTTCACAATTTTAATGCAGAGGTAAAAGGACTGAAGGCTTTTCCAAAATCAGACCGTCCTCCAGTTTTACCAAACTTTATTAGCTTCAGGTTAATGGTCGGTCTTGGTATGTTGTTTATACTATTGAGCTTTTTAGCCTTTATATTGATAAGGGTTGATATGCCTGGTTTAACGCGAATATTTCTTAAAATTATGTTGTATGCAATACCATTGCCTTATATTGCTAATTTTCTTGGGTGGACCCTTGCAGAGGTTGGTAGACAACCGTGGATTGTGTATGGAGTTCTTAAAACATCTGATGCAATTTCAAACTCTGTAAGCTATTCACAGGTTCTTGCATCATTTATAAGTTTTACAGTAGTTTATGGAGTGCTTGCCATCGTGGATATCTATCTTTTAACGAAATATGCGAAACAAGTACCATCTTCACCTATGCAGGAATATTAAAAATTTAAAGGACCAGGAGGTGTAATATGATATTTCAGGTTATATGGTTTGTATTGTGGGCAGTATTATGGACCGTGTATTTTATGCTTGATGGTTTTGATCTTGGCGTTGGCATGCTGCAACTGTTTGTAGCTAAAAACGAGGATGAAAGACGATTGATGCTTAATACCATAGGACCTGTGTGGGATGGAAACGAAGTATGGTTAATTACAGCTGGTGGTGCTACATTTGCTGCATTTCCTGCAACCTATGCACTTATGTTTAGTTATCTTTACTCAGCACTCTTAATTATACTCTTCAGTTTAATTGTGAGGGGTGTTGCAATTGAATTCAGAACAAAAGTAGCTTCATCAACATGGATAAATGTATGGAATGCGCTTATGTTTGCTGGCAGCTTTATTCCTGCCTTATTGCTGGGTGTTGCGTTTGGCAATATATTTCACGGACTTCCTATGGATGCCAATGGTTATCATGGAAGCATCCTCACTTTGTTAAATCCTTACGGGTTGTTATCTGGTTTGCTATTTGTTGTTTTATTTATTGAACATGGAAGTTTATGGCTTTCAAAGAAAATAAACGGTTCTTTAAAAGAGCGAATAATTGATATAGCAAATAAAAACTGGTTGCTACTGGTTGCGCTGATAGTAATATTCCTGATCTATACAGGATTTTACACGCATCTTTATCAAAACTATTCTGTCCATCCCTGGCTGATAATAATACCAGTGCTCGCAGGCATAACTGTCGTAATGTTAAGATTTTCTACATCAAAATCAGTCAACCGCTCATTTTATCTTTCATGTGTTACAATTGTACTGATTATGGCTACTGTACTTACAGGACTCTATCCTAATCTAATTCCATCAAGTATACAGTCCAGCTACAATCTAACAATATTTAATTCATCCTCAAGTGAATATACCTTAAAGATAATGACAATTGTGGCTATAATATTTGTTCCAATTGTGATCATCTATCAGTCATGGACATACAGGATCTTCAAAACAGCTACCACGATTGAAGATACAAAGCAAAACAAGGATGTGTATTAATAAAAATTATATTAAAATTTGAATTTAATTTCATTTTAGCTTCTTTACCACATCTTCTGAATAAAAAGGAAAAAAAAGAGAATATCCGTACCATTTCTCACTGTTAAAGTCTGTAAACGGGGTTGAATTAAACCATTCCTTCTTGCTTTTTAAGCAAAAAATCTGTAAATTTAAAAAAACATTTTAAAAACATCTTTATTAAAATCATTAGAATAAATCTGGCTCATATATTACCATATCAGTGAAGGAGGTAACATATGAAAATATTTAAACACATGCTTTCTTATAAAATTATTCTGATAACCTTTTTGTTCATTGGTTTACCCTCTTTTGCTATCTGTGATCAAACATCCGACATAGATGATTTGTTGAATTTTTTAACTGAGAAGGGCGTTATTAAATCCAGTGATGCTAAAACCTTCAAAGAAGGGCTATCAAAAAAATATCAGGAGACATCAGAAGAGAAGGCGATTCCTGTGATAGCTAATAAATTTTTAAGGTTGAGTGGTTATACCCAGATACGGTACCAGATTCCTGAAAATGCTATCTCAGGTTTTGACATACACCGCGCAAGACTTATTTTGGATGGAGATATAACAGATCGTATTGATTATAAACTTCAGCCCGCGTTTGAAGCACCCTCTCCAAAATTGCTTGATGCTTATATGGATTATAAGCTGGGAACATATCTGATCTTAACAGCAGGACAGTTCAAAATACCTTTTAGCCAGGAGAACCTTATTTCAAGTTCAATACTTGAGACTATAGACCGTTCCCAGGTTGTAGAGTCACTGGTAGCACGGAGTAAAGATGTTATTGGAAACCAGAATGGCAGAGATATAGGTATTAAGGCTGCTGGACAGTGCTTAAAATTTACTGATAACTACCTTTTTGAATATGCTGTTTCAATAATAAATGGTCAGGGTATCAATACAGTTGATCTGAACGATCAAAAGGATTATGTAGGAAGGTTATTAATCCATCCTATCAAGGGGCTATCTATAGGTGGTGATTACTATGGTGGTAGATATGCGCTTGCAGGTATTACCGGTAGCAGCTATGAACGAACAAGATTTGGTGCAGAGCTTGCATATATCCACGACCCGGTATCCTTAAAAGCTGAATACATAAAGGGCAGAGATGGTTCCAGAAAGGGTATTACAACAAGGCAGGGGTGGTATGTTCAGGGCACATACTTTTTAATATCTAAAAAACTTCAGGGTATACTGAAATATGATACATACATTCCTGATGTACACATTTCAAATAATACATCTACTATATACACCATAGGCTTAAACTGGTATTTTACCACATTAACCAGAATACAGGTTAACTATGAAATAAAAGATGTAGAAGGAGCTTCTAAAAACAGCAATCTTCTTGCAGCACAACTCCAGGTTGGCTTCTGACCAAAAGTACAACATGCATACTTCAGTAATTCACGCATGAAAATAAAGCTTGAATAAAAATGTGATTCTATCTCTATGGATAATTCAAAAATAAAATGCTAATTCTGGTTCCAGATATTTATAAACTGGCGTGCTGTATGTTCAGGATCAGGCGTATTCAATATAGCTGATATAACAGCCACACCATGAATGTGAAGATTTTTTAATTCTGCAAGCCTATCTATTGTAATACCACCTATAGCATATACTGGAACACGAGAAATTTTAGCTATTTTTGAGAGTGTATCTAAACCCATGAAAGTACTATCTTGTTTTGTAGATGTTGGATACACAGCACCTGCACCAACATAATCTGCACCATTATTTTGAGCAATTATCAGTTCGTCTTCGTTACTAACAGACACACCTATAATTTTGTGACCAAAAAATTTTTTAACTATCTCTATCGGCATATCATCCTGGCCAACATGTACACCGTCAGCATCAACACCAAGCGCAATATCTAACCTGTCATTCACAATAAATAAGGCGCCATACTGCCTGCACAACTGCTTGATTCTTATTGCCTCGTGATACATCATTCTTGTTGATAAATTCTTCTCTCTGTATTGTATAATTTTTATACCTGCTTTTAGCAAATATACCGCGGATTGCTCATGTGATATGCCAAAATCCCTTGATGTAATCCCGTACACACCAGAGGGTAATTCAGATTTTTTTGACATAAAACTCACCTTTACTCAAAATCCACATACGCTAACTTATATGCTTCTTGATCAAGACTATAAATTTCATCTATCAATGCAGTCATAAAACTACCGGGAAGCTTTGTGCGAACAGCAGCCTTTTCTCCTGCTATCTCAAAGGACACCAATCCCTCAATTGCAGATACAAAATAGTCATTATTAATAGCCATAAAACTGGCGATAACAGAACCCAACATACAACCAGCACCTGTAATCTTTGAAAACATATCCGTTCCATTTTTTACAATTGCGGATTTCAAACCATCTGAAACATAATCTTCGCGCCCTGTAATAACAGTAGTTAATCCATATCTTTTAGCAAGCATTTTGGCTACTTCCATGCCAGCAGAAGTTACAGAATCAACACCTTTTACTTTTACCTTCTCTCCAGCCAGAGATTGCATCTCACCAGCATTTCCCTTAAGTACATCAACTTTTACTTCTTTTAAAATTTTTTCTGCTGTTTCTGTTCTATATTTAGTAGCACCAGCGCCCACTGGATCAAGTAACACAGGTATATGTTTCTTATTTGCCATTTTCCCGGCTGCAATCATTGATTCAATCCATTGTTCGCTAAGCGTACCGATATTTATATAAACTACATTTGCAATAGACACCATATCCTCAACCTCTTGCCTCGCATGCGCCATCACCGGTGAGGCTCCAATTGACAGGGTAATATTAGCACTCACATTCATCACAACATAGTTTGTAATATGATGAATCAGCGGTTTATTGTTTTTAATCTTTATCAAATCACCATAATAATCTATATGCATTTCAACCTCCTTTTATTTACTCTTTCATATTTTAATTTTAAATGTCAATATCCATTTTCAGGACTGCAATTTTTCGTTAGTTACATCAAATAAATACTAAACGCAGTAGGCATTAACCCAAAAAATGTATTTGCAAAAATAGGGAAGTTTGTGTAAAAAGCCTGCATCAAATATAGGTATTCTTCGGATATTAGCAAAAAAGAATTATTGTGCTGTCATTGCGAGCCACAGGCGAAGCAATCCCTATGCTTGTAGATTGCTTCGTCATTTTATTCCTCGCAATGACAACCTTACAGAGGACTTAAATCTCGTTTATAACAAACCCCTCTCCGCCTCTTTGCTAAAAATGGGCAGAAGGGATTACGGGTGGATCGCACGACCCTTGCCTTCGGGTGGGTACCCCGAGCGAATGAACAAACTTCCCTACTGCATTTTTTGGGTTAATACTTTAGAATAATCAATTTATTCCAGGGAATTTATACTGAGTAAAAAGCACAAAACAAGATTCTATTCAACAGTGTGTGTCAGCAATTATCTTTTCTATGGCGTTGAGTAAACGTTGCTGTTCTATAGGCTTTTCAATGTAGGCTTCAGGAGGCTTAAGTTTAACTCCTTTCAAAAAACTTTTATAGCTGATCTCTTTATTAGTAGCACTATCAACACCTGTTATTACTATAATAGGAATATCCTTCCAGTTCTGCGAGCTTCTAAGTCTTCTAAAAAGCTTTATACCTGTCTCACCCGGTAGAACTAAATCAAGTGTTATAAGATCAGGTTGTTGCTTGAGCAGTATCCTGTTAGCCTGTGCACTATCATTTGCTACTATGGCATTGTAACCTGATTCTTCAATAAGATACTTTAAAAAATTAGCAAAATTTATATCGTCCTCTATTATTAGAATACTCTTCTTGTGACCAACGGAGCTATGATTATTGAGTACATCCATACTGTACATCATTTAAAGATTAGCAACCTCCTTTTTGACACCTGACGCTTCTGGTTCTGTTTTAGATTCTTCGTATTCATGTAATATTGCCATACGATTTACAATAAAGCGATAGGTCAAAACTAACATTGTAATAACACCAACGGTTAACATAACCTCTGTCCACCTTGGATAATATTTCTCAGATTCTGGTAAGTACCAGTTAAACGCTATAATAGATACATCCAGTCTGTTCAATATAACCCCGAATACCGTTAACCAGCCTGCTATTCTTGTAAGTTTCGCATTCTGGTTCCTTATTGCATATAAAAACATCATAGCTGGTACAAAAACAAAACCCAGAACCTCCACAAGATATAGATATCCATATCCGGTATTTAAATAATCCCAGTTTTCAGAGCGTACAAGATCAAACACCTTTAATATAAAATATACAAAAAGTGCAGAAGCTGCTGCTTTGCCCAATCCAATGGTAAGTTTATCAAATTCAGCATGATCAAAACCCTTTACCTGATCTGCAAAAAATCTGTGTGATAATGTGCTCTCAACGATAACCATTGAGATTCCTGCAAAAATAGCTGAGAGCAAAAAGAATACTGGTAACAAAGGAGAATACCATAGCGGATAAAGCTTTGTCCTGGCAGCCAGATACAATGCTCCCAGTGCAGACTGATGTCCAGCTGCTATAATAACGCCAAATATGGTAGCCCAAACCGTTAACTTGCTAAAGAAATCTTTCCATTTTTTAAGGTTAAGCCATTCAAAAAGCACAGGACCGAATTCAACAATAGATATGTTTATGTAAAGAAAGAAATGCCACCCAATCAAGAAAAGGATAGATGTAAATCCCCATGACCATACAAGAAGATAAGGAATACGATAATATCTTCCAAGATCAAACATTAAGGCAAATACTGCAAAAATATATCCAAGGAGGCTTGATAGAATTGCAGGACGGACAAAAGGATGATATTTTTCCATTCCAAATAAGTGAACTGCTGTTCCAAGCGTCAAACCTGGTGCTGCAAGGGCAATGCCAACAAGGATATCAAACCCTATCCACAATCCCCATGGATAATTATCCGAAAGATTTGTTGACGGACCAAGCCCATAAATGATCCTGTAAATCATTACCGGAATTGATACGCAAAGAATAAGGGCTGCTATAAGATTTGGTATAGTTAGATTACTTTTTATATACTCTTTTGGACTCATCCCTAGCAATATTTTATCTTTAAACCACGAATTAGTATATTCCATATTCTATCCTTTCTTTTTAAATCTATACCTTTTTGCCACTGTTCGGCGTTTCTACATCGTGATTTTTATTTCTATGTTCGCGAAGTTTAGATACTGCATAATAAGCGCCAAATACGAGCGGCCATGCACTCACCATCTCAAATATCTTTACACCTAACAAATATCCTTTCGTGAGATCTGGAATAGGTGTCTTTCCAACATTTGTTTGAAATCCAATCTGGTTGAAGTCTACAGGGGACAGGTAAAGCCAGCTGGTTCCACCCACTTCGTGTTCGCCATAAACATGGTTAATATACCTGCCGGGGTTATTATCTATTCTATCATGAGCCATTTTGATCAATTCACTTCTTTTGCCAAATGTCAAAGCACCGGCAGGACAGCTTTCCACACATGCAGGCGGATTACCCTTTACAACCCTGTCATAACACATGGTACACTTCGTAACTTGAGGTTGAAAAGCAGAGTAATACTCATACGCAGGGATACCAAATGGGCAGGAAACCATGCAATATCTACAGCCTACGCATACATTTGGATTGTAGATCACAGGACCCTGCGGGGTTTTCCGAAAGGCATCCACAAAACACGCATTCAGACATGCAGGATCAACACAGTGCATGCACTGTTTTTTTACATATACAGGATCGTGCTCTTTATCGTAAAAACGGTTAACAACCGTGAAATTACCTGCATGGGTTCTTCTTATCTCGTTAAAAACAGAGTCCTTTTCACTTGCTGATGCCTCAAATTTTTCTATAGGCTGGTTTGGATTTTTGTTCCAATTATTACAAGCCCATTCGCATCTTCTACATCCAATACAAAAGGTTGTATCAACCAGTATACCGTATGGCTCTCCACTAAAAGGTTTATTTTTTTCTTCTTCCCATATCTTCCAATCTCGCTCGTTCACTGTGTTATTTGTAAAAAACTTAGAAAAATCTTTTTTTTCTGCTGCGTGTGCAATACCGCTACCGCCAAGTACTGTAATGCCAGCAATTGCTGCGGTACGCTTTAAAAACTCTCTTCTATCAATACTCATATTTCAGCCTCCCTTCCTTCTGGTTAAATCACTCAGTATCTTTTCTTCGGGGTATTCACGAAATAATAGAATAGAATAAATACAAACATAGTTAAAACAGCTATGAGATATTCATATCCTACTGTTGTAAATAACTGTTTAAAAATATACATCTTCGTCTCCTTTAATAATTAACATACACATATTTCTTCATTTCATATGATCGTTTTTTGCATAAGCGTGACAATCTGTGCATGCCTGCGGTTTTTTAAGCTCCATTTGTTTGTGACACTGGATACACATTTCATGGTAAGCAGCAAGAAGCCTTGGACGGTTTAATTCTAAAGGTTCAAAATATTTGCTATGACAATTGGTACAGGACGGCGGTTCATCTTTTTTAATCTGTGCATCAGTATATCCATGGTGGTGGCAGCCCTCACACAGTGTCTGGATGCTTCCATGAAAGTATGTCGCGAGTTTACTGCTGTTTGAAATCTCAGCCAATTTTATCAGGATCTTTTCATGTGGATATTTAACAGGTTTAAACTGGTTCTCAAGCTCTTTTATACTAAATTCATTCTTCACAATGTCAGGATTTAGGCTTGATGTTGTTAATGTCACAGGCATTACGACCTTGCTCAAGCCGTTATGGCATCTGGAGCACATCTGGTCTGAAGGCTCTTTTGCAATTACGGATGGACGATGGCATCCGGAGCAATCCTTTGTTGTTTCTTCTACCTTATGGCATCCAATGCAACTCTTCTGAGAATAGATATCATGATATGCATCTAATATGTTGACGCCTCCGCCGTTAACATTGCCATGTAATGTATGACACTTATCGCAGTTGTACAATGTTTCATGGTGACAGGTCCTGCAACTATCTATATGCTGTTCATGAAATGCATGATCAAACGGAACAGCCTTCATCTTTGCATCCTTAACATTGATAGTACATGTTGTCGGCTGACCAGCCTGAGGGCGGGGAACAAGTTCAAGCTCTTTTGGTGGTACAGGCTTTCTTTCATGACATTTATAACACAATGTTGGTCCGGCTTTATCCGCACCTTCCTCTTTAGCTATAAGCAAATGACAGTTCAAACACCTCATATGATCAGCTGTCTCAACAGACAGGTCTTTTTGAGTTGTAACACTCATATCAGCGGCAAGAAGAGGACTTTTTTGTTCACCAATATCATGGCAGTCTTCACATGCCCATGCCCTGGCTATTTCTCTACCGTTTTTATAAACTATTTCATAGATCAGTTTCTTTTGCTCCTGATCATACTGATGATGGCAGAGAGCGCAATTTTTCTCCTGAGCCTTTTGTTCTATAGCCTCTTTTTGACCTGCGCTGAGATTGTTGGACTCAAATTTTACCCTAACCGGTGGCTCAAGACCCAGAGCCTGGAGGATTTTGATATCCTTGATCTGTAACTTCTTTGTATGGATTTCATGAAGTTTAAAATCAAAATCTACATCAGAATATTTGAACTTAGATACATCTGTACCTTTTACATGACAATTCCCACATGTGATAGGTCCTGCTTTTTTCCCTTCCTTTAATCTTTTTTCATGACATCCTATACACTCTGAATGATATGCATTCATTAATGTTGTTGGTGTAATTCCATTTTCGTACCTAACATCCTTCGGAAAACTAAACTGTATAAAATTATGGTTATTATTATAAAAAGGATGACAGGTATCACAACCCTTGCCTTCTTTTCCAAGAACCTCGGTATGTTTGTCATGATCGAAGATTACTGCCGGATATTCCAATGTCTTAAATACCTTTATATTCGCAATAGCAATTTTGTCATCATACTTTGTTTTTACGATCTTTCTCGCAGGGACATTTACCGCTTCGGAATGAACGAGGCTGGATATACATATAAAGGCTATAAATACCGTTCCTAAAACTGTTATGGGTATTAGCTTATTCTTCATCACATCTCCTTCCTCACTTCCCTATTTCTTCGTCTTCATTTCTTCTGGAACATCTATGGCATCAACAAGAATATCACTTATAAACCTTGCATGCATGCCAAGTTTGTAATAACCGATTATGTCTTCTATACCGCTATGACAATTATGGCATGGTGTAATGACTATACGCGCACCCGTTGCCTTCATCTGCTCTGCCTTAACGCGATTGCCCTCCATACGCTTCATCTTCCACGGTGGACCACAATTGATAACCCCACCACCCGCGGCACAACAATAATTATGCTCTTTATTAGGAGACATGTCTCTGAAGTCTTCGCATATGGCGTTCACAACATACCTTGCCATTTCATGTAACCCTCTACCCCTTATTACATTACAGGGATCATGAAGTGTTACAGGTTCTTTAAACTTCTTAATAATCTTTATTCTTCCCTCTTTAATAAGCTCGTAATAGAACTGGATTGCGTGTATCACAGGTACAGGAGGCATCTTCCAGCCAAACCATCTATTTCCTACATCATATACTGATCTGAATGCATGTCCACATTCTCCCATAACTATTCTTTTTACCTTAAGTCGTATTGCTGCCTCAAAATGTGCCCTTTTTACCCTGCCCATGATCTCCTGGTCTCCGGAGTACATAGCCATATCGCTGTTGTCCCAGCCATCAAAAGAAGGAAATGTCCAGTTAATACCTGCGACATGCATAATCTTGGCAGCATTCCCTATAAGCATGGCAAGGAACTTTGGCTCAGGTCCAATAACAGAATACATGACATCAGCGCCTTCTTTATCAAGGGGAATATTTAAATGTTGTATCTCTCTTCTATAGTCATCTTCCTGCCAGAATAATGTATCAATCCATTCATCCTGCTTTAGCCACATCTGGTTCATGGTAACTGAATGACTGTGTGCTGTATCCTGCAGGTACTGCGGAGTTACACCAAGTAAATGGCATATCCGTCTTACGGAACTTATAATATAAGCAATATCAATACCAAAGGGGCAATACATGCTGCATCTACGACAAAGGTTGCACTCTGTGTATGCTATCTCTGCCATCTTTTTCACTGACTCAGGGCTTATACATCCTTTTTTATCCAGTATTTCCCACATGGTTTGTTTAACCTTGCCAACAGGAGAAAAATGTGGATCCCCATCATGTGATAAATAAAAATGGCATGCCTCTGAACACAAACCACAATGTATACATGTTGAAACATAAGCCTCCAAACGGGCTCCACCCATCGCAGATAACGCACTCTTTATAGTTTTTTCTATCTTTTCGGGCGTAAGCCTTTTAGCCCCTTCTTCCAAACCAGGATCTATTATCTTTTTAACTTCTTTCTTTTCTGCTACTACTGCCATTCTATACCTCCAAACTACACTTGTTTGTTATAACATTATTTTTACCAGTCTCTCGCATGACGAACCATACCAAATTCAGAACCCGTATAAGCCCTTGTGAAGCCGGAAAATATCATGTGTGCCAATCTCGTGAATGGAATTGCCATCAGCATAATCTCTCCAAACAGGATATGAAGTACTATCAGAGCTTTGTAAGGAAGAAATAAATGATGGTATGATAGAAAACCTGTAAAAAACGGTAAGAATACAATTGCCAGAATAACATAATCTGAAGCATAAGTAACAAATCTAACCTCTTTAGCAATAAGCCTTCTGAATAAAAAGAACACACAACACAGTACGACGATCAGTGTCATAAAATCAGCTAATCCCTGTGGAAGCGTCCACCATCTTATATGCCATGCTCTAAACCACAAAATATTATGCGCTAACAAAAAGATAGGTGTTACTATAAGACAGAAATGAAAAAGAAAGGTGACTGTTGTCATTATGGGATGTCTTCGCCAGTTTACAGTTCCAAATGGCGTAACCCAATGAGCAATAGATCTTAAACTATACTTGAAGCTCATATAGGGCAGTACCACTGCCTCTTTCTTAACGCCTGACAAAATCCTGTATAATCTATAAATACTGCCAAAGATAAATACTGCAAAAGCTATCCATACCATCGGACCTTTTACAAACTCATAAAAACCTTCGCTTGTAATAAACCTCATTTTCTACTCCTCTTTTTTAAATTTCACTCAAAGGTAAAACATATCTGTGGTACTTTCCGTCCTTAATGCACCTTATAAGTAATTTGTTTCCATCAGGGCTAAATACAGGTGACCAAAGTTCGTCAAAGGCTTGCCTGCCTACCTTACCGTTAAGAACTATAAAGTATTTACCTTTGTGTTCTGCCTTTGCTACAACATCATTACTATCAGGACTAAAAACAGGATCCCATACCATATCAAAATCTGTCTCCCATGGAATTCCATCAACAATAATTGTCCACCTATCGTTGCCCTCTATACTATGAAGGGATGAGCCCATACTCATTGGATCCCTTGACTTTTTGGCTATAGCGGCAACCCGTTTACCATCCGGGCTGAATACAGGAGTTAAAACTGTGTCGTTAAAGGTTTTTCTCCATGCAACTCCATCAACAGCAATTGTCCATTCTCCAAATTCTGGAGCAACAACAGCAGCTATCTTATCAGCGCCGGGACTGAATCGTGGATTCCAAACCTGCACAAAGGTTTTCCAGATAGGCTTACCATTCATTGCGAGCGTCCAGCCAAATGGAAGTTTTACCGGTGCAATAACAGAATTGTCCTTTGGACTGAAAATCGGTTCCCAAACGCATTTAAATGTTTCTGGCCATAAATTGTCATCTACTATAATTGCGTAATCATAAAGATTTATTCTTGTTTCTGCTGCAACATGTTTGCCATCAGGACTAAACGCAAGTCCCCATACATTGACAAAGTTTTTCTTCCACGGAATTCCATCTACAGCAACAGTCCATACGCCTTTTTGAAAACCAAATATATCAGCTTCTGCTAAAGCTTTTATGGCTACAGAAGCAGCTGTTTTTGTGCCATCGGGACTTATAAAAAGGTTTCTCACATCTGCGAATCCCTGTGCCCATGGCATGTCATCTAAACATACACCATACTGATCGCCTCTCTTGATATTTACCCCGATATTCTTACCATTAGGGGCGATCTGCAGATTCCATACATAATCAAACTTTTCATTCCACAGAATACCATCTACAGCAACAGTCCATGCATTGTCCTTGTACACAAGACATGCTGCCTTTCCTTCTTTGTTGAATTTTAAAGACCATGCCCTTTCAAAAACCTGATCCCATTCATGCCCATTTACTGAAACGGTGAATTCATTGTTGGGTGTGAGTACTATAGCTGCTATCTGTTCTCCATCTTCACTTACACTAAACTGCCGAACCTCGGAAAATCTGTTTTTTAATTCATTTATATCAACAATAATTTTATCCCGTGTAGCCCAATCAATCTTTGTGTCTTTTGTTTTTACTGAAGCACCTGTTTCATGTTTTTTAACATCTTGTAATTTTTCTAAGCCCTTTGGTGTTGCTTCCATATTAATTCCTCCTATAAGGTAAATAGATTGAGAATGTTGTTCCATTTCTTGAAGAGTCAAAGCTAATCACCCCACCATGTGCTGTTACAGTTTTTTCAGTTGTAAGTAGCCCCAGCCCCGTACCTGTACCTGGTTTTGTAGTAAAAAAGTCTTTGAAGATTTTGTTTTTGTTCTTTTCTGATATTCCGCATCCATTATCCTTCACAGTAATAAAACATCCATTTTCTTTGTAATCTTTACTTTTAACGGATATGAGATAATGCGTTTTCCTGTTCTTATCCATTATGCAGGCATCTACAGCATTACGAATTAGATTAAGTATTGCGTGATAAAGCCCATCCTCATCACCTGTTACAGGTTTAATTTCTTTATCAAGGGACAGTTTTACCTTTATATGTTCACTATCTGTTTTGTCTTTTAGTGTACTGACTATATCTTCTATAATCTTATTGAGGTTTACAGCTTGCAGGTTAGTAGGTTTACCCTTTGTATAGTTTATTAAATGAACAACGGTATCAGAAAGCCTTTTTATATTTTTTTGAATTATCAACCAGCCATTTTTTACCCTTTCTTGCTCCGCTTCCTCAATCCCTTTCTCCACAATATATGAACCTGCATTCATAAGTGAAATTACATTCTTTATATTATGCGCCATTTCTGAAATCGTTTTACTAACGATTTCAAGCTTTTGGGCATGCTTAAGACTTGTTATATCACTTACAATCTCAACAATACGGATTAAGTTTTCCTGTTTATCAAAAACAGGAATCACCTTAAAAAGAAGCCTGGTGTTTTCTCCGTTTATTGTTACATTTTGTTCATGCACATGCGGTTTATCAGAGATACTCGCTTTTTCTATCGTACACTGGTGGCATAATTTATTGCTATTATTGTAAACCTCGTAACAATGTTTTCCTATTACATTACCAAAATCTTTTAATGTCTTTTTGTTGGCTCTGAGTATGTGAAAACATGTGTCCTGAATAGATACATAGCATGGCAGTTCATCATAGATAAATTTGTATAAATCAAGCTCTTCCTTTAAAAGATCTTCTTTATCTTTTTTAACTGGTAAAAGAAGCCGTTTGGAATTTGTGTTAATTGTGATGGAATTACTATAAGTAGAGAGATTCATATCTTTCACCCTTTTAGCCCCATGTTATAAATGTTTCGGTTGTTTAATATTCGCTGTATAGTGGATAACAATTCCTTTGATTCAATTGGTTTTTCCAAAAAGGCTTCAGGAGGAGATAACTTGTTAGAATATAAAGTTTTTTTCAAATCAACCGCCGGATAGCTATTAAGTGAATAACTGGTTATTACAATTATAGGGATAGAAGAGAATTTATTGTGTTTTCTTAATTGTGTGAAAAGCTTTATGCCTGTTTTGTTTGGTAATAGCAGGTCAAGTGTTATAAGATCAGGAAGGTATGTTTTTATCGCGTTGTATGCATTTATTCCATCATCTGCTATCATTGTACGAAAGCCTTCATCTTCAAGAACTACCCTTAAGTAGTAAGAGAACTCCGGGTCATCCTCTATTATCAGGACCTTTTGAGCTTCTATGGGTTTATATGTTAAATCTGTCATTGAATTATTTTCCTAAATAATGTCTGGTCAGACCAACACATATAAGTTCATATATTATTTGGTCTGACCAATAAAGGGATATACCGTCATCATACTGTTGTCAAGCGTTTTTGTATACAATGTACAATATATTATTTTGAATGAAACTACAAATCGTCCATGTTTTACTTTTGTTTTGGATTATAAATATACTTGAGTTTCTATCACTCAACTGTTTAGATCTTGTTCTGACTTTACAATTAAAGGCTATACCCTACATTAAACTCTACTCGCTATCCAGTACATAAAAAGCACTGGTGAAGCTAATAGAACAACCTTTAAGACAGCATCCCTGATTGAAAGCAAAATATATTTTTTGAAAGTAGTCTATCAGAATTTGTAGACGACTATTTCTTGTCTTGCAATGCTTGATTTAGCACAGCAACACTCAAGCTTGCACACTTTACCCTTGCAGGATATCTTTTCACATCTGAAAGGGCTTCAAGATCACCAAGCAATTCTGAATCGTAATCCTTACCTTCAAGCATATTCATATATTCACTCATTAGTTTTTTAATCTCATCTATTGTCTTCCCTTTAATTGCTTCTGTTATCATTGAAGCTGCTGATTGACTTATTGAGCAACCATTCCCGGTAAACATAACATTTTTTACTGTGTTACCATCAAATGTAAGCTCCATGGTTATTTCATCACCACACAATGGATTAGAACCATCTGCCTTTACATCCGGATGTTCAATATGTCCATAGTTTTTAGGATGCTGATAATGTTCAATTATAATTTCTTTAAATAGATCCTCAAGCGACATGACCAAAGATCTCCTTTGCTCTTTTTAAAGCGTCAACCAGTGCATCTATTTCTTGCCTGGTATTATAGAAGTAAAAGCTTGCCCTTGCCATAGCAGATACACCACAGTCTATCATAAGCGGTTGCGCACAATGATGTCCTGCCCTTATGGCTATTCCCTCGCTATCAAGTATGGTGCCTATGTCATGTGAATGAACGCCTTTAATATTAAAGGCAATGATCCCACCTTTTTTAGATGCATCCAGGGGTCCATATATAAAAATATCTGGCACCGTTTTCATTCTATCTAATGCGTATGTTGTAAGTTCTCTTTCATACGATTCTATATTTTCCATACCTATCTTTTCAAGGTACTCTATAGCTACCTTTAAACCAATTGCACCCTCATAGTTAGGCGTACCTGCTTCAAATTTCCATGGTAGTTCATTATAATCAACACTTTCAAGTGTAACCCTTAAAATCATTTCACCCCCGCTCAGAAATGGCTCCATTGAGTTGAGGTATCTTTCTTTTGCGTAAAGCACTCCTATACCCGTTGGTCCAAGCATCTTGTGCCCTGATATAGCAAAGAAATCACAATCAATATCCTTAACATCAACCTTCATATGAGGTGCACTCTGAGCACCATCAACAACAACAGTAGCACCATACCTATGCGCCAATAATGTTATCTCTTTTACAGGGTTTATTGTGCCAAATACATTTGACATATGTGTAATACCAACGAGCTTTGTTTTATTGGAAAGCATGGACTTAAATGCATCAATATCAAGTTCCCCATTCATTTTTGCAGGAACAATTTTTATATTAGCTCCCTTTTTCTTTGCAAGCCTGAACCATGGCAGGTAATTACTATGGTGTTCCATAATACTAACTATGATTTCATCTCCATTCTGTATATTTTCTTCACCCCAAGTGTAAGCCACTAAATTCAGGGCTTCTGTTGCATTACGGGTAAATATAATCTCTTTAGTGCTATTCGCATTTATAAATCTACGGACAGCCTCCCTGGAATCCTCATAAGCCTGCGTTGATTCTTCTGCAAGCAGGTATACTCCACGATGAACATTAGAGTTGTAATTTTCATACAGCCTGGAAATAGCCTCTATCACACAGGAAGGTTTTTGCGTGGTTGCAGCATTATCAAGATATACAAGGGGCTTATCCCTCACTATACGGGATAAAATAGGAAAATCCTTTCTTATGTTTTTAATATCCATGCATTTACTCCATTTTTGATAGGTTACTATAATAAAGCATCTTGTTCTGTAAATCAACAATCCATATTCAATCAGTAAAAAAGTAAACAGCAGGCTTATATTGGAATGGAAATGTTTATGCATTATAATATATGGTACTATTGTATAAGGAGATCACAATGAACACTAAAAGAAATAGGGTAATAATATTAGCTAAAAGACCCAATGGTATCCCAAAAGAAGAAGATTTTCGCCTCATTGAAACAGATATTAAAGAATGCAAAGAAGGCATGGTTTTTGTTAAAACTTTATATCTCTCTGAAAATCTTATACGCAATCTGCATTAATAACTACCACTTAATGATCTCTATCCTTGCCCTTGGGAGTGGTTCTAATTAAAAAATATCAACCTTTCAATTATCAACGCCATGGACACAATTGACACAAACAAAAAGGGGGTACATCATAATACCACCTTTCATTATAAAGCTAAATGCATTTACTATTTTTGCATATTTCACCTCACAGATACTTTTTGAATAAAATTGATATAGTACGCGGACTTCCCCAATGTGTGTTATTAAAACCGTTTTCCTGATTTATAAGATACGATGTATTTAAAATATTACCAATATCAAGCTCTATTGTAGACTTACCAAGATAAAATTCTTTATCAAAATTATAACCGACATTCAAGCCTGCAATAGCATGTGGAGGAACCCTTAAATAGTTAACAGCCCCTGTTACAGGATTGTAGCCGTACGGCAAACCACTACCATATTCTATATCCAGCATGCTCCAGAAACTTCTGTACTCATAATTGATCAACATGGAAGATGTGTATGTCTGATCGTGATCAAAATAGAAATAACCCTGAGGCACTGGTTCAACAGTAAACAAACCGCCTGTTATAGTACCCTTACCTTGTGATTTCTCCCAGGCTATATTGAACTCACCCGATATTCCGTATATTCTCCTTGATTTGAGGCTTAACTCTACTCCTCTTGTGTAGCCGGATTGTATATTGTAGGGGGCATAGATGTTTGAATTAAGCAATTGATTATAGTCTATAACATTGGTCATAAGCTTGTAATACCAGGTAAGTTTAGTAATAAGGTAATTTCCTATCATCTGCTGATCCCCAAGCTCATAGTAATTATCCCTTTCAGGATGTAAAGGTATGCTCATATTCTGGTTTGCAAACATTGGTATAGAATAATTCACATGTATATTCTCAAATGGTGCAGGTTGAAAAAATCTACCATAATAAGCATGAACAGAGTTAGTTCTTAATAACTTTATGGCTATCCCAAAGCGAGGGCTTAACTGGTCAGCTGTTATATACTCATTTATATAGTCATACCTTATTCCAGCATTTATTGTTACAGGATCATAAGATAGCTCATCCTGTGCATACCCACTGTATTCATACCCCCTATCTACATGGTTATCTAAAAATGGTGGATATACCTGAGGACTTTCAGACAAAAAGAAGTACTGTCTATTTAGTAAATATTTATAACTTATTCCACTCTTTATCTGATTATGTCTTACAGAATCGTTTGTGTAGTGTACTTGAATCCCGGAACCCAAAAATGACTCATCAATATTATTTAAATATGCAGGAGAGGTTATGCTTCCACCATAAAGATCAGCAGGACTACCATTATAGCTTAAGGTTGAGCCTCTCCTGTATGCAGCTACAAAAAGTGCTGAATCGCTTTCAAAATTATGATGCCATAATACGGCTTCATAATCATTTGATTCATTCTGGTTGTCATTTACACCTATAGCTTGTTGTAGTGGTGTGTTAGGTATCTGGTATCGTGAAATGTTACCATAAAGTAGCATGCCCACTCTGTTGTTGTTATCAATCATGTAGTCAAAATTTCCAAAGAGTGAATGTTTTAATAAGTTGTCATGAATAGGGTTTATAACAGGTGTATCCAACCCCCTTCCTGTAAAATAGCTTATACCTGACAAGGTATAATGGAATGCAGATTTGTTGCCGGACACATTAAAGTTTATGCTATGTGTATCAAAGTTTCCTTCTTTCACCCATACTTCTTTTTCATGATGATACTTGGTCTTTATATTTACAACACCGGCAAGGCTGTTACCATATTCAGCGGGATAACCACCGGTCATTACATTGATGCTCTCAATATCTTCGGGATCCAAAATATCTGAGAAACTTCCAGAAACTGCGGAGGGGATATCAATGCCATCAATTCTGTATGTTATTTCTGTGTGAGCACCACGAAAATGTACTTCTCCAAAAGGTCCCTGAGCAGCACCAGGTACTGTATAAAGTATTTTTGACAGATTATCACTGCCAGCTAAAGCAGATACAGTCTTTGGAGATATTTCGGTAGTAGAAGAAGAACTTTTCGCATTCATGAGGGGAACTTTCCCATAAACGAGGAAAACTTTCGAATAAACATTGTATCCAAGCTCTTTGTACAATTCGATCTGTTTCAATGTAACCTCATTGGCAACAATATTTACATTAAATGTATCCCCTTCAAATCCTTCAGCGCGTATATAAACTTTATATCGATCAGGTTTAAGGTTACCGATTATACATTGACCGTGGTCATTGGTAATACCCGTGAGCTTCATCCCACTTGAAGATATAAAAACCTGCGCCCCTGGTAAGGGCTTACCAGTATTAGCTATTGATACATGCACTATAAGTGTACCTGTTGGTTGTGCAACTTCTGCCTGTGAATTAGTTGCAGATGAAAGTAATAAAATAATTGGTATAAATACCACCATAAAAAAACGCATATAAAACCTCCTTAATAATTCAACATTGGATGCTCAGCACAAACACATCACACACCAATGGCTCTGTGTGTTGATTTTTAAGCATCCTTAGATATTTACTTGATATTACCTATACCTGTTAGAAGAATAGTTTTCAGGTAATATTTGCTATAATGATAAAGGAGGTGCTCGTTCTCTGAGGCGATAAGAAATGTTATTTTTTAATATGGGCAAATTTGCTGGTAGTAGATAAGAAATAAATAAGATAAAAAATAATATAACTGGTAAGGGATTGTTTACTATACCATTGCTTGTAACAATAAACATGTGTGCAGGACAATCCACGGGTTCTGGTTTGCCGACTTCTAAAGGGTGATTATGCAGAAAAGGAAGAAAGATAATTATGGAGAAATAGAGGGAGGCAAGGAATACACTCAAAACCGGTTTCTTCTCTCTTATATCAGCCTTGAGAAACATGTTTAAAATTTAAACCATGTGAAATTTATTTTCAAGTAAACTATTCCTTTAACTTCAAAGCCTTGACTGTTCAACTGTTGACTTCTACTGTAATTGGCTTTAAAATTTAAAACAGAACAATGAGGTAAGAGGAGATTTAGGTATGAATCAGTTAAAAACAGTTTTACTGCTTGGGGCATTAACCGGGTTGTTGGTGGTAATAGGCGGTGCTCTTGGGGGAGAAAATGGCATGCTGATAGCGTTCGCTATCGCGGTTGCAATGAACTTCTTTAGCTACTGGTTTTCAGATAAGATTGTACTGTCTATATACAGAGCTAAAGAGCTTTCAGAATCCGAAGCACCAAGGTTATTTAGTATAGTAAGAAATCTTACAGCTAAAGCAGGCTTACCAATGCCAAGGATATACCTTATACCAAATCAGACACCGAATGCATTTGCCACTGGAAGGAACCCAGAGCATGCTGCTGTAGCTGTTACAGAAGGTTTACTTAACATGTTAAACGATGAAGAGATTGAAGGCGTTCTGGGACATGAACTTTCTCATGTCAAACATCGGGACATACTTATCAGTAGCATCTCTGCAACAATAGCAGGGGCTATCATATTGCTTGCAAGGATGGCGATGTTTGCCGGGATGTTTGGGGGATTTAATGAAAGGGATAGAAACAACAATATATTTGTAATGCTTTTATTCGCAATACTTGCCCCAATAGCAGCCACTATTATTCAGCTTGCTATATCAAGGTCAAGAGAGTTCTACGCGGATGAAGGAAGTGCAAAGCTGACGGGCAATGCGAATGGTTTGATTTCAGCTTTAAAAAAATTGGAGTACGCAAACAATAGAATACCGATGAATGCAAATCCTTCCACTGCTCATATGTTTATTGTGTCGCCCTTCCTGGGGAAAGGTATTGCTTCTCTTTTCAGTACGCATCCACCAATAGAAGAAAGGATTGATAGACTTGAAAAAATAATGTATAGTGGAAATTAAAAGAGTAAACAAATGTTTGATTTAACCAACTACAAAGATAGGCTTTCAGAGCGAACTCAGGCGATGCTTAATCTGGCGATAGATGAATCTAAGAAGCGCCAGCAATTCTATGTAGGTGTAGAACATATTTTTTTAGCGTTTATGACCATTGAAAAGGAATTCTACAATGATTTCACCAACGCACTGGGTATTGAAAGAAAACTGGTTGAGGAGCTTCTGAACGAACATCTTAATAATTCAAAATATTTTGTTACAAGGGGGGTTAAATTTTTACCTGATGCAACAGCTGTCTTACAGATTGCGTGGGATAATATAAGGCGTGAGGGTAAACAGGTTGTAACACCTGTTGATGTCTTTCAGGCAATGTTTGAAGAGGGTCATTGTTATCCGGTTCAACTACTTAAGGGCTTTGGCTATGATCCAAGAACTGTGATCATTGAAATAGAAAGACAGATAAGAAAACGGGAAGAAAAGGAAAGAGAGCTAAAAAAGAAGTATGAGCTTCCGCCGTATCTAAAACAGTTTGGAACAAACTTAAATAAACTTGCACGCATGGATAAGCTACCTCCACTCATAGGAAGAGAAAAGGAATTAGCCCAGATAATGGAGATACTTTCGCACAAAGAACGAAGTAATTCTGTGATGCTGGTTGGTGAGGCTGGAGTTGGAAAAACTGCAATTGTGGAGGGACTTGCACGATTGATAGAACTTGAACCTGAAAGGGTACCTATAAGGTTAAGGGATAAACAGATCGTTAACCTACAAATGAATACCATCGTTGCAGGCACCATGTTCAGGGGTATGTTTGAAGATAGAATTGAACGAATCATTAAAGAATTAAAGGAAAAGCAAAATATTATCCTGTTTGTTGACGAAGCTCATAGCCTTGTGGGTGCAGGTTCTGCAATGGGTGTTCCAAGCGATGCGGCAAATATATTCAAATCAAGTCTTGCTCGTGGTGAGGTTCAAATAATAGGTGCTACGACATACACCGAGTATAAGGAATTTATAGCAGAGGATGAGGCACTTGCGAGAAGATTCAGACTTGTTCATGTAAAAGAACCATCATTATCAGAGGCACGCACCATCGTTGAAGGGGTTGTACCAAGATTAGAGAGACTTTACAATGTTAAGATACCGCAAGATGTTATAGATACTGCAATAGAAATGAGCCAGAGATACAATAGATCCATAAGGCTACCTGATAAGGTTATAGGCTGGCTTGATACTTCATCTGTTAAAACAGAGATTAAAAATGAAGAGGTTGTAACTGTAAATACCATTAAAGAGGTTATTGCCCAGGAATCTCAGATCCCGCTGGATATGGTATTTAGAGATACGGCAAAACGTTTTTCAAACATAGAAACCATCCTTTCCAGAAGGGTCATAGGTCAGGAAGATGCAATAAAAAGGGTTAGTAATAGAATAAGGCTAAATAAAGGACCATTAAAAGAGAACTTTAATAGACCGGATGGTGTACTTTTGTTTTTAGGTCCCACAGGTGTAGGAAAAACAGAGCTTGCCAAAGCACTTGCCGAGTTCTTCTATGAGGATGAAAACAAGATAATACGGCTTGATATGTCAGAATACGGGGATTCTTCTTTAGCTATTGATAAACTCATAGGTATGCCAAGAGGTATAGTAGGTTCTGAAAGAGGTGGGACACTTACAAATATGGTGAGAGATAACCCATCCTCTATTGTTCTACTCGATGAAATAGAAAAGGCTAATAGCTTTGTTCACAATCTTTTATTACAGGTGTTTGACGAAGGCTGGCTTACAGATGGAAAGGGTAAAAAGGTATACTTTTCTGATGCAGTAATAATAATGACAAGCAACCTTGGTGCTGATCAATTTAAGAAATTTATGCAACCACTTGGTTTCCTGAATGATGCCCAACAGGGACTTGATAGCATGAGAAAGGCTGTTATTGCAGAGGCAGAGAGAACATTCTCACCAGAATTTCTTAACAGGATAGATGAAATTATTGTCTTCAACCCATTGAAATACGAAACTGTAAAACAGATAGCAAAAAATTATATTGCCCAGGCAGCAAAACAAATGGAGAGAGAGGGTAAACAGCTTATTGTGACAGATGATGCTCTGGATTATGTAGTAACAAATGGATACAGTCAAAAGTATGGTGCAAGGCTATTAAAAAGGACAATAGATCAACTTATAAAAATACCGATAACGATTCGCTGGCAGGAAGGGAACAAATTCACGGCTTACATTAGGAATGGGATAATTGATGTAAAAGTTGATGTAGATAACATGCCTTCAGGAAACATGCTTGAACCTGTTATGACATAAAGCTATCTGGCTCGTTTAACCATATCTAAAATTTTTCCTGATTAAAACTCATGGAAGGGGGATTTTATGATTGAGTTGAGAAATATAACAAAAAAATATGGTGAGCGTACAGTTCTAAATAAGATTTCCTTTGAAGTAAAAAAGGGGGATATACTTGGTTTTTTAGGTCCCAATGGAGCTGGTAAGACAACAACAATGCGTATAATAACAGGATACTTGTCTGCCACAGATGGAGATGTGATAGTTAATGGCTTTGATATTAAAAAAGACCCTATAAGGGTAAAAAGCGCTATAGGTTACCTGCCAGAACTTGCACCAGCTTACCCTGAGATGACCGTGCTGAATTATTTAAGGTTCATGGCTGGCATAAAAGGATTACATGGTAATGCAGTAAACTCAGCAATTGAAAGGGTCCTAAACCAGGCAAGCCTTGACAGGGTAAAGGAACGAATTATAGGTAACCTGTCAAGGGGTTATAAACAAAGGGTTGGCATTGCTCAAGCATTGTTAAGTGATCCTCCTATACTAATACTTGATGAACCAACCGTAGGATTAGATCCGGAACAGATTATAGAAATCAGAAACCTCATAAAGGAACTCGGTAAAGATCACACAATCATCCTGAGCACCCATATACTCCCGGAGGTTACCGTAACCTGTAACAGGGTTATAATTATCAACGATGGTAGACTTCTTACAAATGGTGATTACAATCTATCACCATTAGCCCTTCAAGGTGATAAATTTTATCGCCTTATTACAACAAAAACAGACAGCTCAATTATTGATCTAATAAAATCCATACCAGAGGTAAAGGATGTTAACAAACAGGACAATACAATTACAATAAAAACTACCTCGGATTTCAAATCCCCTGAGCTTATCACAGAAAAGGTATTTAAGGCAGGTTATGGAATCGTTGAATTCTCGGTAAGAACTATAAATTTAGAAGACGAATATATAAGATTAATCTCACAGGATAGAGGAGGTATACAATGAACTTAGGAAAAATACGGGCAATTGTTAAAAGAGAAATTACATCTTATTTTACCTCACCTATTGCGTATGTAATACTCGCTATCTTCGCGCTTCTTACAGGTTATTTCTTTTATGTTAGAATACAACTTTATACATTTTTGAGTCTTCAGTTCATGAGGTATCAAGGGTATATCCAGTCATTAAACATAGGTGACTTTATAATAAAACCACTCTATGCAAATCTGGGTGTGATACTGCTCTTACTCATTCCGATCATCACAATGAAATCCTATGCGGAAGAAAAAAGAAATGGGACAAAGGAACTTATCATGACATCGCCTGTTACAATTACAGAGATTGTGATCGGAAAGTTCTTATCAGCCTGTATTGTTTTCCTGGCAATGCTGATACTTACACTTTCAGTGCCAATCATTTTAGGTTCTTATGCATCCGCAGATAAAGGTATTCTAATAACTACTTATATAGGCATGTTTCTACTGGGTGCATCCATGATCTCTATTGGAATGTTTGCATCAAGTATCACGGAGAATCAGATAGTTGCAGCTGTTATCGCATTTGGTATCCTGTTGCTATTCTGGGCAATTGGCTGGGTGTCACATGGTGTAAATCCAGCTCTATCTTCCTTATTGAATTACCTCTCACTTATAGATGTCCATTTTCAAAATCTCCTGAAAGGATTAATAGATACCAGAGATATTGTATATTACTTCAGCTTTATATTCTTTTTCTTATTCCTTACCCACAGGGTTTTGGAATCAGAAAGGTGGAGGTAGGTGTATGAAAAAGATCATATGGCTCATAGGTGTTTTGTTTATAATAGCAGGAGTGTTTATCCGTTTAGTTTTATCATCGTGGAATATCTGGACAATATCTACTATCATAATAGGCATCCTGTTACTTGCGTTATGGGGTGTTGTTAACAGACAAAGATTTAAAGAGGGATCTCAATTAAGACATATTTTTTATAGCCTCAATTTTGTAGTGCTTGTAATAGTGGTTCTGGGCATTATAAGCGTTATCAACTATGTATCAAATGATTATTACCACAGATGGGACATGACCGCTAACAAGCAATACACACTTTCTAAAGAAACAGATAAAATATTAAGTCAATTAAAACACCAATTGAAGATAATAGCCTTTTTTCAGGAGGGCACAGGTGGTAATATAAGGGATTTGTTGTCAGAATATGCATACATTAATAAGAAAGTACATTATGAAGTTATAGACCCTGACAAAGAACCCACAATTGCCAGAAATTTTGGTATAAATACCAATGGTACCCTTGTTATTCAGTATGATAATAAAACTATAAAAACAGAACAAGCAAATGAAAATGGTATAACAAATGCAATAGTGAAGTTGTTGCGTCAAAACACTATAAATGTGTGTTATATAACAGGCAATGGTGAAAGGTCATTATCAGATACAACAAATGTTGATGGCTTTGGTGATTTTAAGCAAGCCTTGATTGATCAAGATTATAAAGTGGAGGAACTTCTCCTGCCATCCATTGGTTCTATCCCGACAATGTGTACAGTAGTTGTAGATGCAGGTGCGATAAAGCCGTTTTTGCCTTCCGAGATAAACGCCTTAAAATCATACATCCAGAATGGTGGGTATATACTCTTAATGGTAGATCCACGCACTAATACCGGTATAGAGGACCTCCTGTCTACTTACGGAATCAAGGTTGGCAATAATGTAGTCCTTGATCAGGTCGTAAGATTATTCCAAGGACCAGCACTCGGAGTTGAACCTATTGTAACTGATTACAGTAAAACAAGTGAAATCACAAAGGATTTTAGGGGAACAACCGTATTCCCACTTGTAAGAACTGTTGAAGTAACAAAAACCAATAATTCCAATATTGATATTGTTCCGATTGCTATGACAAGTAAAACAAGCTGGGCAGATGCGGATTTAAAAGACCTTTTTGAAAAAGGAATAGCTAAATTTGGACCAAATGTAGTTAAGGGTCCTGTGAGTGTAGCTGTTGCAGGAACCATAAAATCTGGCAACAAGATCGCGCGTATAGCTGTATTTGGAACATCAAAAATAGCAACCAACAAATATTTAAACGCCTTGTATAACAAGGACCTTGTTATGAATACAGTAAGCTGGTTGGTAAAAGAAGAAAATTTGATTACGATCAGACCAAAGCAGAATCTTAATAATCAACAGATGTTTTTAACCTCAAGACAAGGTAATATGATCTTTTATCTTACAGTGGTTTTAATTCCTTTGATACTTTTCCTGGGTGCTATACTCGCTTATTTTAGAATGAAAAGATTATAGCAAACAAAGGAGGTGCTATGAACATCAAACTCACAGTGTATCTTACACTTATTTTAGCAATAGCTATTATAGCGGTTGTCTTTGTTATCAATCCAAAGCACAATGCTGAAAAAAAGATGGAAGACAAAAGGGTCTTTCACATAAAATCAGGTAGTATAAGCAAGATAGAGATAAATAATAAAAATGGGCAGTTTTCAATTATTAAGTCTCCTACAAATGAATGGGAGATAACCAACCCTGTGAATACAGAAGCTGATACAAACACCGTTAATAGTATAATAAGCTCCATGGATACATTAAATTATGAAAAAATTATAGGCAATGGGAACTTAATAGCATTTGGCTTAAGTCCAGCAAGCATTACTGCTACAGTAACATCATCTGACAACAAAACATATACAATAAGGATAGGAAGTGCAACCCCCATTGGGGCTTATTATTATGCTATGGCTAACAATGGTATCAGTGGAGTATTCACCATAAACGAATGGTTAAAAAAACAACTTGATACAAATCTATTTCAACTAAGAAATAAAAAACTTTTAAATCTATCACAAAACGATCTCGTTGCTATATCATTTACCAAGAACTCTAAACCAGTTTATACCTTAAAAAAAGAAGATGATTTATGGATCTTTACAAAACCGGCTTACAACAGACTGAAAACAGATATTCTGAATGATATCACCTTCCGATTAACAGATCTGAATGCTACCAATATCCTGGATAATGTTACAGACCTTAAAAGTTTAGGACTTGAAAAACCATCAGAAGTTATTAGCATATCACTTATGAATAACAGGCAATATACTATAAAATTAGGTAATTCAATGGATCAAAATAGTATTTATGCCATTGTCACAGGGAAAAAACCTGTATATGTTATAAATAAATCTTTGCTAACAGTCTTTGATAAACCTATTAATGAAATGATAGATAAAAGGCTATTAGTAGGCGATAGGTTTGCTATATCTTCTATAGAAATAAGCAGTAAGGGTAAGAAGGTCATCCTCACTAAAAAAGCATACAATCAATGGGAAAAGAATGGTTCTCCATTCACAAATGTAAGCTATATAAACAACCTTCTTGATAGTTTAACCTCTCTCAAAGCTGAAAATTTTATATACAACACCTCTGTATTTAAAATGCCTGCTTACACATTTACGGTTACAAGTACTGTTGCCCCAACCTCCACAACTATTTCAATTACCGAACCTGATAAAAAACCAATTTATGCTAAAACATCTATAGATCCGAGATTAGCAGTGTTAAATAGCGAGGAAATAAGTACTCTTGAAAAATCTATAAAAGAGATATACCAATAATATTGAGGAGGTGAGCATCATGACAGATAATGATGAGATTAAGGTTAATGATAAAAGAAGGTTTAAAATAGATAATAATAACATAAAGGAAAATGAGGATATAAAGGATGAAATAGCCGAGGACGAGACACTAAAAAGAGATTTAATTAATAATTCAGATAAAACTGAGAACCAGGAAGAAAAAGAGGATACTGTTCTCAATCCAAATTTCAAAATAAGCTTTATTGATCTGATAAACTCTCTTGCAGGCACAACACTTATACAACTCGGAGCTGTAGCAGACCCACAAACCAATGTTATCAAAAAGGATTTGAATGCTGCGAAACAAACTATAGATATACTTGAACTTTTAAAAGAGAAAACAACCGGCAATTTGAATAATGAGGAATCCATGATGCTGGACAATGTACTGTTTGATCTAAGAATGCGATATGTCCTTGTAGCAGAAGGCAAAAAATAAGGAGGATTAAATGAAGAAAAAAGGTTATACAATAATAGGTTTAGGAGCTATTGTTGTAGCATCCGTTGTAGCTGGATTGATACTTGCTGCACGGATGAACATAACAACCCTTTCCAAAGCAACTGAAACACACATCTGGAGTGAGAAACCAGTAGTAAATGAAACACAGAATACACCTTCAACAGGGGAGGCATGCGTTCCTGCATCTTTTGCTCCACTTGTAGAAAAAGTTAAAGGTGCAGTAGTTAACATATCAACAACAAAAATTGTGAAAACAAATCCACAAATGGAACCTTTTGGTCCTATGGGAGAGCAATTCAAACAATTCTTTGGACCTCACTTTTTTGAACAATTTATGGGTCCATTGGGTCCACAGGAGTATAAAGAACATGCATTGGGTTCCGGGTTTATAATAAATAAAGATGGGTACATAATTACTAATAATCATGTTATAGCTGGTATGACGGATATCAGGGTAATAACAGACAACGGAGATCAATATACAGCAAAGATTGTAGGTGCAGACCCTCAAACAGATATAGCTTTGCTAAAGATCACTCCTAAAGGTAAATTAGATGTGGCATACCTTGGAGATTCATCCAAGGTACATGTGGGTGATTGGGTGGTTGTAATAGGTAATCCATTTGGACTTGATCATACAGTAACAGCTGGAATAATAAGCGCAAAAGGAAGAAGATTGAGTTCAAGCAACTATGACCAGTTTTTGCAAACAGACGCTGCTATAAATAGAGGTAACAGTGGAGGACCTGTATTCAATCTTGACGGAGAGGTTATTGGTATAAGTACAGCAATAATAGCCCCAAGCATAGGTCAGGGTATTGGTTTTGCTATCCCCATCAATGTAGCAAAAACGATAATTCCTCAATTGCTTGAACATGGTAAGGTTATAAGAGGCTGGCTTGGTGTTTATATACAGAACATCACTCCTGATCTTGCAGAGTCTTTCCATTTAAAGCGTGATCAAAAGGGCGCAGTTGTAACAAAGGTAGTAAAGAACGGACCTGCTGACAAAGCCGGTATCAAAGAGGGTGATGTAATAATAAAGTTTGATGGGAAAGAAGTTAAAAATGCTGATGATCTGCCATGGCTTGTATCCAATACACCTATTGGTACCAGGGCAGATGTCGTGATCTTAAGACATGGAAAAGAAAAAACTATCAAGGTAACAATTGGCGAACTACCCTCTAATACAGAGATTTCTTCCATGATCGCGCCACAAAAAACAGAGAATGTTAGTGAGAAAAAATTAGGTATAACTGTCAGCAATATAACACCTGATCTTCAAAAGGAATACAACATTCAAGCAACAAGGGGGGTTGTAGTAACCAATGTAGCAGAAGGTAGCCCTGCTGATATGGCTGGCATAGAAAAGGGTGATGTTATAAAGCAAGTGAACCAGCAGGATGTAAATAATGTTCAGGATTACAGTAAGATCTTAAGCTCTGTGGAAAAGGGTGAAATGGTTTCTTTGCTGATCACTCGAGGAAACGCAAATATATATGTTGCCATGACAGCACAGTAAAACTTTAAAAAAATCATATAGAGCCGAAGCCAGAGACAATACAGGGTAAACTCAGAAAATGCTGTATAAAGGCTTCGGCTCTATATTTTTTCAAACGAATTTCTCTATTGAACTTTTGTGGATAAAGGTATACCTAATAATGCCCTTCTTGTAAGCCATGGGCTGGGCCTGTATCTTGGGTCACCATAAAAATTGTATAAGAATTTGAGTATACTCAGTATCTTTAAAGCCCCTATCTTATCACCCCATTCAAGCGGACCAAACGGATAATTAAGTCCTAACTTAACAGCAAGGTCTATAGCCTCAGGTGTTGCAATACCTTTCTCTGCAACATTGCACCCTATATTCACTATCATCGCAATCACTCTACCAACAATAAAGCCCGGGCTATCATTGATCAGATCCACAGTAACCCCATCCAAACTAAAAACAGCACATGCCAGTTCTCTTATATCCTTATTTGTTATTGGTGTAGACATGATCGTTCTATGCTTATCAAAACCCATTAATGTATCCACGGCAACAAGCCTTTCAGGATCAAAATTACCGTTTATAGCAGTAGTTGTTGCATCTTCAGCTATCGGTGAAACGACAATTACAGATGCCTCATCAGGCTTAGCACCTGTATCAATTCCAACATTTATAGACCTTAAATAAGAGACTATAACATCATGCCCCTCTTTGTTTGCATTATCCACCCAGAACTTTGTACCTTTTATATCTATGTTTTGTTCTTTTTTAGGCTTTTCATGTAAAAGCGGTTTACCATTTTTATATTCATAAAAGCCCTTTCCGGTCTTACGCCCGAGTAAACCACCATCCAGACGATTTTGTGCAATAAAAGATGGTCTGTAACGCGGATCATGATAAAATTGATTATAAATAGCCTCTGTTGCAGTGTGTGAAATATCCAGGCCTGTTAGATCAAAAAGTTCAAATGGTCCCATCTTGAACCCGGCTGATTGCTTAAGGATAATGTCAATTTGGTAGGCATCAGCTATGTTTTCACTCAGTATGGCAAGGCTTTCTGTTCCATAACCTCTACCTATATGATTTACAATAAATCCGGGTGCGTCTTTTGTCACAACAGGTACATGATCCATCCTGGTAGCTAAATCAACTAATATATTAATTGTTTCATCTCCTGTTGCTAACCCACGAACAACCTCAACAAGTTTCATCACAGGAACAGGATTAAAAAAGTGAAAACCAGCTACCCTTTTTGGATTCTTACATACAGAGGCAATAGCAGTTACAGACAGCGAAGAAGTGTTTGTGGTTATAATACAATTGTCTGAAACAATCTCTTCAAGCTTTTTAAAAATATCTTTCTTTACATTAAAATCCTCCACAACAGCCTCAATCACCACATCACAGCTTGAAAAGGCTGTCAGGGTATCTACTGTTTCTATTAATGACATTGTTGTATTAGCCTGTTCCTTTGTTATTTTCTCTTTTATAACCGCCTTATTGACCATATCTTCTATAAACTGTTTTGCGCTCACAATTGCTCCAGGATTGGTATCGTAAAGCATTACCCGCATACCTGATAATGCTGCTACCTGAGCTATACCCCTACCCATGGTCCCGGCTCCGACAATTCCTATGGTAATGTTATCTTTTTTCTCTAAACCCATAACACCTCACTATATAGACTATACTTATAACTTCTCCACAATCATAGATATGCCCTGTCCTACACCTATACACATTGTTACAAGACCAAATTGAATATCGCTTCTTCTTTTCATTTCGTGTAAAAGCTTTGTTAGCAATATAGAACCAGTAGCTCCAAGTGGATGTCCATGTGCTATAGCTCCACCATTGGGGTTTAATCTGGGATCAGCAAAATCCATTTTCCATTCCCTCAGGACCGCTAAAGATTGGGCTGCAAAGGCTTCATTTAATTCTATCAATCCAATATCATCTAATACCATTTTAGTTCTCTCAAGCAACTTTTTTGTTGCAGGTACGGGTCCTATACCCATAATTCTTGGAGGTACGCCTGCAACTGCAACACCTTTTATCTTCGCTATAGGCTTTAATCCATGTGCTTTACCATACTCTTCAGAAGTAAGAAGCACAGCAGAAGCCCCATCGCTAAGCTGACTTGAGTTGCCCGCGGTAACAGTACCATCCTTTTTAAACACAGGTTTCAATTTTGATAACTTTTCTAAAGATGTATCGCTCCTTGGTCCTTCATCAACATCTACAACACCATTTCTGGTTTCAACAGGTACTATTTGCTCCTTAAATAAGCCTTTGTTTATTGCATTTATGGATTTCTGATGACTTAACAATGAAAACTTATCCTGGTCTTCTCTTGGAATCTTATACATCTCAGCAAGATTTTCCGCAGTCATACCAAGTGAGTCTGTATGTCCTAAAGCCTCCATTTTTGGATTTATTAACCTCCATCCAAGTGTTGTATCATACATGGTAATATTCCCTTTCAGAAATGCTTGATCAGGCTTTGGCATTACCCATGGTGCCCTTGTCATAGATTCTACACCTCCACCTATGTATACATTTCCCTCTCCGATCATTATACATCTCGCTGCTTCTGATATGGCTTCAAGCCCTGAGCCACACAATCTATTAACCGTACAACCAGCAACTTCTACTGGAAAGCCTGCAAGTAGTAAACTCATACGCGCAACATTTCTATTATCTTCTCCAGCCTGATTTGCACATCCAAAATACACATCTTCCAGATCCTTTATAATAAGATTATTTCTTCTTACCAGTTCTTTAAGCACTATGGCACCAAGATCATCTGGTCTTATAAAGGATAGAATACCTCCGTGCTTACCTATAGGCGTTCTAACTGCATCAATCAACCATACGGTCTTTAGCTCACCTGTCATACTACCTCCTGTTATTGATCTTGCTTTTCTTGTGTAAAATATATTGTATAAGAATTTATAAGTAATGCAATTAACACAAAAATATATGATTTACCTCTCGCGACATGCATTTGATGATTTTATTGTAAAAAACAGACTTGCTTACAACACGCCAATCCTGTAAACCTTCTTGACAAATATTTGATAGTTAATGTTATGGTTGTGTTGGAGGAATAAAACAATGAAAAGACCGCATTCTAAAACCTTTTTTTTAAAAGCAAAAGAGCTTATGCCAGGTGGTGTCAATAGTCCTGTAAGGGCTTTTAAAGCAGTTGGTGAAGATCCCATTGTTGTCAGTCGCGCAAAAGGCGACAGGCTCTATGATGTAGATGGTAATAAATATATTGATTACTGTATGTCCTGGGGACCTATGATTCTCGGGCATGGTAATATAAAGGTGTTAAATGCTATAAGAAAGGCTTTAAGAGGTGGAACAAGTTTTGGTGCACTCTGTCCTGCTGAGATAAGATTGGCTGAGCTTATTACGGAAGCCTTTCCATCCATAGAACTCATTAGGATGGTAAATTCAGGTACAGAAGCAACCATGAGTGCGGTAAGGGTGGCCCGCGCTTACACTAAAAGGGACAAGATTATAAAGTTTGAAGGTGGATATCATGGACATTCGGATCAATTCCTTATTAAGGCTGGTTCCGGATTAACAACATTTGGTACCCCATCAAGCCCGGGTGTACCAGCGTCCTTTGCTGCCAACACCTTAACACTGCCGTATAATGACTTACAAACCTTTACAAGACTTGTAAGTGAAAAAGCAAAAGAGATCGCTGCTGTAATAATAGAACCTATAGCTGGTAATATGGGGGTTGTATTACCAAAAGAAGGTTTTCTTGAAACAATAAGAGAATTAACACTTAAATATGGTATAGTTCTTATATTTGATGAGGTAATTACCGGATTCAGGGTATCAATGTCAGGTGCACAGGGTTTATTTAACATCAAACCGGACATGACAACCCTTGGCAAGATCATAGGTGGTGGCCTGCCTGTTGGAGCCTATGGAGGGAAAAAGGAGATTATGCAGCTTATCTCTCCTGATGGACCGGTTTATCAAGCAGGTACACTCTCTGGTAATCCAGTAGCAATGGCAGCAGGTATATCAACCATAAAAGAAATCAAATCTAATCCCACCTTCTATAAAGACTTAGAAAAAAATACACAACACCTTATCTCTGGTTTAAATGATGCAGCAAGGCTTGCTGGGAAAAAGATCACAATAAATCACATAGCCTCTATGTATACCCCGTTCTTTACAGAAAAGGCTGTAACAGATTTAGACACTGCTATGCAATCAGATACAAAACAATATGCAAAATTCTTTCAACTTATGTTTGAAAAAGGCGTCTATCTTCCACCATCACAGTTTGAGGCACATTTTGTCTCCATAGCGCATACTACCCATGATATAGATAGAACCATAAAATATGCCTACGAGGCTTTCAAAAAATTATAGAATTTATTCCAAAATTGCATTTGCAAGATCTGTACTCGTGAAAACAGGGATAAGGAAGTTTGTGCAGTAAGTGAAGGGTGCGCCGAACGAACAAACTTCCTTATTGCAATTTTTAGGGTTATAATTTTTTTCGGTGTATTTAGTTATTTGCTAACTGTTTATGCTTTCATATATCTGCATGCAAAAATACCCTGAGGGCATATCCGATCAAAAACGACAAACCTGCAACACCAAGGCTTACTATACTCATTTCAAGAAATCTACTTATAAACCGTACTTCCTGAATTACAGAAATGAAATAGGTGAAAAATAGTATAACTAAAACAGCTACACTAAGGGTTAAAAAAATAGCTGTATAATATAGATGGAAAATAAAAAATGGCATAACAAGAAGCACCACTGCAACAATATAGGCTATGCCCGTATACATAGATGCCTTCAATGGATTCTTATCGCCCTTATCAGACTTCTTCGCAAGATATTCAGAAGACATCATGGAAAGGGCTGCAGCTATCCCTGTTATCAAGCCAGCTATCCCTATCAGTCTGGTATTCTGAAAGGCAAAAGATAATCCTGCAAGTGTTCCAGTAAGCTCCACAAGTGCATCATTCAGACCAAGTATCATAGAACTTATGTAATTAAGCTTATCTTCATCAATAAGAGATATAAGTTCCTTCTCGTGCCTTTCTTCTTCTTCCATAATCTGCGCTGCCTGTTCAAGCTCTTTTGCAACCTGCCTGTAGTGGTACTGTGCCCAACCCTCTCCCCTTTCCATCATCTTTATTACGAAGGTCAGGCTGAAAAGTTTCGCAATGGCAACATAAAATAAAACCTTTATAATATTGGGTTTCACATCAATGTGGGTATAACCCTTCCATATTTCATAGTGTCTTAACTCATCTTTCGCGATCTGTGAGAGCACTTTTTTATTTCTGCCGTTTTCAATATCTGAAAGTCTCTTGTAAACAAGGTGTTCTGTGAGCTCATTCTTCTGGAAGGCTATGAGTTCATTTTTTAGTTTGCTGTCTGTCACACGGGTATTCATAGGTTACATCTATTTTTGTTGAACTCTTTCTACCTAAGGCACAATAACCTTTATGGATTTGGGTAGTATATCAAATGTTGCAGGTAGCGTACCCGGTTGCTCGCCATCCACATCCAGCAATACTTTCTCATTTGAAGTGAGTTCAACATGTTTTGCATGTGTATACTCTATACTTGGATCATTTATGTGTGTGCCTTTGTATATCTTTGAAGAGTTTCTTAAAAAATCTATAATGCTTGCCCTGCCTATTGTGACGATATCAAACATACCGTCATCAGGTATTGCCTTAGGTGCTATATGCATGCCTCCACCAAAAAACTGACAATTAGCTATAGCAAGCATATTGATCTCTTTATCATAAGGCTTATTATCATCCAGTTTTATAGTAATATGTTTATTTTTGTATGTGATAAGCGTTACAATGGTTCCCCACAAAAATGATATAAAACCACCGAATGCCTTTGTTGTTCTATTAACACGATCAACCGTTTCGCCTCCAATGCCGGCGTCCGCTATATTTATAAAGTATCTAATTGTTTCTTTGCCATCGTGTGACAGAAATTTGATTCTGCCAATATCAAGTAATCTTGTATTTGCACGCTTTATGATTTTAACAGCATCCTGATACGGCTTTGGTATACCCAATGTTTTGATAAAATCAGCACCCGTTCCCATTGAGATCACTCCAAGGATTGCATCAGGGTTTATCTGTTTATCATTTTCAAAAAATCCATTGACAACCTCATTCAATGTTCCATCGCCACCAACAGAGATAATGCAATCAAATCCAGCTTTTATAGCCTGCCTTGTAATATCTGGCGCTGTGTATGGTCCGCTTGTGAATGCAAAGTCAAAATTTCCAATAGCCTCTGACAAAGCCCGTTTTATGTCAGGCCAAAGCTTCTTTGTTCTGCTATTGGCAGACTTAAGATTCACAACAGCAAATGACTTTCTTCTTTCGTATCCTTTATTCATAAATATCTATAGCGAATACAATAATCATAAAATGTGGTCAAGTTAAATCTTGATTTAAAGTGCGATTTGTAAACAACCAGCTTTAAAGTAAATAATTTGATTGCATTTAATATTATTATGGTATATATACAATTTTAACATGAGTGTTTACAAGGAAAAAAGGAAAAGTAAACGGGTAAAGACAGGGTTAAGGGTGAATTGTAAAAGCGAAGGTATTTTCTTTTCGGATTTTACAAGGGATATCGGGCTCGATGGTATAGGTATACAGACAGCTACATTTATACGCGAAGGTACTACTGTAGAATTATTTCTTCAACTTCCGGATGAAAAAGAACCCCTTATTTTGAAAGGACGGGTTGTGTGGGCAAAGGTAGACAATCAGGAGAATTCTTCAAATATTGCCATGGGAATAAAATTTGAGGATATGGCTCCGCATCATCGTGATAAACTTAACAACTTTATTGAAAGACATACTCAAACAACACTGGATAATTAGCTCTGGATAAAAGCGATAATAGAGCTGAAGTCTAAAATAAAGGCAACCTTGTACTATCGTTAACCCCAAAATTGCATTTATAAAGCCTGGATGACTTAGCGGATAAACAACCTTTTCTATCGCAATTTTCTGGTTTATTCAAAAATTATCTGGAGCAGAAGGGGATCGAACCCTCGACCTCCACGTTGCGAACGTGGCGCTCTCCCGGCTGAGCTACTGCCCCACAGTATCTATTATAAATACATACCTATCCAAAATGCAACAACAAATGTTGCTTTTTAATCATTTTCATCTATTGTGGAAGGTGCTTCAATATACCATTGATCGTCTTTATTTACCCACAGAGTAGATATTATTATATGCCTTTTTAAAAAAAAGATTTGCCCCCTCCCGGCGATCTCGTACTCTGCCTGTGCATTTAAACCATTGGTATCCATCCTCTTTAGCTTACATCCCAAAACCGTTGTGCGTTTAAAACCTTCTTTACCCATTTTAATGTTCATATAAACTATAAAGTTTGATAGATCATTTTCTGATATAAAGAACGGCATAAGTAAGGACCTGGTATGTACACTGGCTATATCCTTGTTTACAAGGGTTGAACAAAACTCATCAACCCTTGTGTTAAGTGATTGGGCATAAGCAAGATACGGGTGTACAACAAAAGTAATAATTAATATACCTAAAAGCCTTTTATACATTAAAGCCTCCCATGATGTATATAACATAGATGAGGGAGATAATTATGCTGACAAATAAGGATGTAAGCATCCAATTTAAGGGCTTCGCTTTACCAGCTCTAATATAGAATGGTGAAAGAAGGATAATAACAACCGAGAATACCAGTATAAAATAAAAAAATGGTATCTTTATACTATTATTAAATGCCATATCAAGCCTGCTATTGAACATCTCTACTATTGAAAACTTCATATACCCATTATAGCATCTTTATTAAACCTGCACTACATTTTTTTGCTCTTTTTTTATCCGTTCATAAAGCGCATACACGAGATTGAATACATCTTCTACTTGAACTGCATCAAGGCATTTTAATCCGTATTTGCAATTGCGTGGCACACATTTACCACATCCGACATCCTTCTTAATCCAAACATGTAATGGATTGCCTGGTGGTTCCCAGCTCACAGGATCACTGGGACCATGAATTGTAACAGTAGGTGTACGCATTGCAATTGCTATATGTTTTACACCATTATCGTTACCTATATGCATATCAGCATGCTTGATGATTCCAGCAAGTTCCTTTATGGACTGGGTTTGTGGAGATAAAAATGGCTTATATTTCATCATATACATAACCTGTTGAACATAGGTCTTTTCTCCTGGTCCCCACAAAAAAACCAGTGTTGCCCCGAGCTTGCTGATAAGCATATCACCAAGCATAGCAAACCTTTCAGGGTGCCATTGTTTATATGCCCTCCTGCTTACAACAGACATCGTTATCAAAGGTGAGCCATCCTTTTTTATACCTGATATAAATTCTAAAGCAAACCTGTTTGCAATATCCGGAATAAAAAGGTCCAGTCCATAGCCATCCCCTTTAATGTCCAGTGGCTTTAATAAATCATACTTAAAATCAATACTGTACTTTGGTGCTGGATCCCTTTTTACTATCACATTGTAGGCATACCTGCGTAACCTTAGATCATAGCTAAGCCTTGTTTCTGCATCAGAAAACCATGTAATAAACGCTGTGCGAGGATTACAAAGATAATCCAGTACTATATCAAACCTTCTTTTTTTAAGATTCAACAAAAACCTGGTGTAATTGCTTATAGACATAGCCTTATCAAGCAGAATAATTTCATCAAGATAAGGATTGTAGGTAAATACATGATAATTTGATGGTACTGTAAGAAAGGCTATGTATGCATCTGGATTTGCCTTTCTGATACTTCTTATTACAGGGGTTGTAAGTAGATTATCCCCTATCTGGCCTGTATGTATTATTAAAAATCCTTTATGTTCTTTTGTAGATTGCATATCTTAATGCCCTTGTAATAATGCTCTAATCACTGATTGTCTCATAATGTCAACTGGTGGGTAGATACCCGTCCATATCTTAAAGCTCTCTGCACCCTGATAAACAAGCATACCTATACCATCGTGTGTTTTAAAACCAGCATTCTTTGCCTCACGCAAAAGTGGTGTCTCCATGGGATTATAAACAATATCGGATATAATGGTATCTTTACTGAGAGATCTATCAGTAAGCAAAAAATTTACCAACCCATCAATGTTTGTTTGTTTTATATGTTTCATTCCAGCCGGTGTGGTATTAACTATAAGATGTATCCCTTCGTGTGGAATGGCATTTATATGATCCATTGATAGAGTTTCTAAAATTGCCTCCGGGAAGTATAAACCAAGATGATCTGCGAGCCTTTGCGCCCTCTGTATTGTCCTGTTAATCAGGGTAAGCCTTTTGACGCCTGACTCAAGCAAAGAGAATGCTATTGCCCGTGCAGCACCACCAGCGCCTATCATAAGGACATGCTTGTTCACAGGAGAGAATCCTGTTTGCTCAATCAATGACCTCAGATAACCGCGTCCATCTGTATTATAGCCTTTTAATCTATCTTCCTCATTGTTAACCGTATTAACAGCACCAATCCTTTTTGCATGTTCATCCAGCTCATCAAGGTATGGTATAATTGTTTCTTTGTATGGTATTGTCACATTAAAGCCTTTTATCCCTTGTTTCTTAAACTCAGAGACAGCATGCGACAGGTTCTCAGGTAACACATCAAAGCTCATGTAAACATAATCAATACCAAGTGTAAAGATTGCTGACATATGCATTGGAACAGACAGGCTGTGATCAAGTGGATGTCCTAAAACACCAAGAATGTATGTCATACTATTATTCTTTTGTATTTTAAATCTGTATCAAGTGCGAATATCTTCCTTGCTGATTCTATATCTTCAAAGATCTTCTGCTTCAATTCCTCTGATGTAGCAAACCTCATCTCATCCCTTATTTTCTGGAGGAATTCAACCGTTATCTGCTCGCCAACGATATTCCTGTTAAAGTTCAGAATGTGCACTTCTATCTTCAATTCATGTCCACCAAATGTCGGATTAAAACCTATATTAGCGACACCGTAATGTGGGTTATCGTTAATTAAAACCTTTACAGCATAAACACCTCGCTGTGGCAATAGTTCCCATGAAGTTTCAAGATTTGCTGTTGGAAAGCCCAGCACATTTGTACCACGATGCGTACCGGTAACAACCCTGCCCTTGATGTATGGATTGTAACCTAAAAACCTTGCAGCCTCTCTTATCTGACCATATCTGATGTACTGTCTGATCTTTGAACTTGATACAACCTTACCATCTATAACATACGGATCCACAACAATAACATTATACCCATACTCTTTACCAAAGCCCTTTAATAATGAAACATCGCCGCTTGCCATCCTTCCAAATGTGAAGTTATGCCCGACAACAACAGTTGATGGATTTATAAGCTCTTTTAGAATCCTGCGTGCATACTCATGTGGGGACATCCTTGCAAAATCCATTGTAAACTCTGTAACCACAATTGTTTCAATACCAAGTTTTCTTATAAGTGTATATTTTTCTTCAAAGGGGAGTAAAAGATAATTTCGCTCATCTGGATTAAAAAATTTATAAGGATGCGGTTCAAATGTCATCACTACAGGGATTGTACCCAGAAGCTTTGCCCTTGAGATAGTTTGTTCTAATATGTATCTGTGCCCGAGATGCACACCATCAAAATTACCTATTGTGATCACACATCCGTCAAGCCTTTTATAGCTCTTATTTGTATCTTTATTTATGACAATCATGTCTCAATTTGTAAATAGAAAATCTATAAAGTCAACACCATTTATATCTGCATCAATAGAAAATGCCTTTAATATCGTTTTACCTGTATCACAAAATCCGCGTCGTATACCAAGATGCCTGCCCTTTATACCATGTCTGTATACAAGTAAAGGCACATATTCCCTTGAGTGATCCGTACTCGGCGTTGTAGGATCGCATCCATGATCAGCGGTGATTATAAGTAGCGTTTTGTCGTCCATAATATTTATCATATCCTTCAGTTTTGTATCAAAGTATTCAAGTGCCTTACCAAAACCAGCAGCGTTGTTGCGATGACCATACACAGTATCAAAATCATTGAGGTTTGTAAAAACAATGCCTTTTTGAAGCTTCCTGTACGCATTCATTGTCTCCTCAATACCCTGTTCATTAGAACCACTGTGTATACCCTGCGTTATTCCCCTACCTGAAAATATATCGTTTATTTTACCTATAGCAATGACATCTATTCCATGCTCTTTTAATATATCTAAAACTGTTACACCAGGAGGTGGAACAGCAAAATCCTTTCTTCGCTCTGTTCTTTTGAACCGACCAGGAGTACCTGTAAATGGCCTCGCAATAACTCTTTCTACATTGTAGTGATCAACGATCTTCCTCGCTATCTCACACCATTTGTAAAGCTCTGGAACAGGCACAACATCCTCATGTGCAGCTATCTGAAATACACTATCTGCAGATGTATAAACAATGGGCATACCTGTTCTTATATGTTCTTCGCCGAGTTCTTCTATGATAACCGTGCCAGAAGCAGGCTTGTTACCGAGGATACCCCTTCCTATTTGCCTCTCAAAGGCAGATATGATCTCATCCGGGAAACCATGCGGAAATACTGCAAAGGGTTTATCCGTAATCAAACCCATAATCTCCCAGTGCCCTGTTGTTGTATCCTTACCCTTTGAAAGCTCCATTGCCTTTCCATAACATGCAACCGGGTTTTCTGATGGTTGTTGATATGGAAAAGATACAATATTCGCAAGTCCTAACCTATACATATTTGGTAGATTAAGCCCGCCTAATGCTTTAGCTGTGTTAACAAGGGTATTACTGCCAACATCACCGTAATCAGCTGCATCAGGTGCCTCACCTATACCAACACCATCCAACACTATTAAAATCACCCTTTTTATGTCTATATTCGCTGTTTGCATATTATTCGTTTGTATGTTATACAACAAAACAAATTTTTGATATAGTAAAATATAATATAATACGGATAAAGCAAAAAATGAGGAGGGGCACCTTATAAAGTGCCCCGTGTAATTCAATGGAGAACAAGCACAGAGGTAAATATGGCAGAAAAGATAAACATAGATGTTAAAAAGGTAGCTGAACTTGCAAAGTTAACATTTACAGATGAAGAATTGACGGTTTTTATTTCTCAATTTCAGGCAATCCTTGAATATATAAGCCAGATCAACGAGCTTGAACTTGATAATGTGGAACCAATGGCAAGCCCATTACCATGGACGCAGAGATTAAGAGAAGATAACCTTCAAAGTGCAGAACCCAATACACCGGAGTCTAATCAAAAAATGGCATTAGCAAATGCACCGCGTTCAAAGAACGGATTCTTTGTTGTACCAAAGGTAATAGAATGAAGCTTTATGAATTAACTATAAAAGACATTGCTGAACTCTATAGAAAGGGAGAGGCAACACCAGGGCAGGTTGTTGATGAACTTATAAAAAGGATAGATGCCTTAAATCCACGATTAAATGCATTTATATCCATAGATCATGAACATATAAACGAACAGGTGAAAAAGGCTGAACAGATGTTAAAGGGAACATCTCCGCATCCTTTGTGCGGTGTACCCATTGCTGTTAAGGACATATTTACAACAAAAGGTATAAGAACCACCTGCGGGTCAAAGATGCTTGAGAACTTTATTCCATCATATGATGCCACAGTAATAGAAAAACTAAGGCATACTGGAACAATCATCATTGGCAAAACAAACATGGATGAGTTTGCAATGGGCTCTTCAACAGAAACCTCTTATTTTGGTCCTACGCTCAATCCATGGGCATTAGATAGGGTCCCGGGCGGGTCAAGTGGTGGCTCTGCAAGTGCTGTTGCTGCTGATATGGCATTCGGGGCACTTGGTACTGATACAGGTGGCTCAATTAGACAACCAGCAGCTTTATGCGGTATTGTGGGACTAAAACCGACATACGGCAGGGTAAGCAGATATGGTATGATTGCATTTGCATCTTCACTGGATCAGGGTGGAACAATGACAAAAACAGTTTACGATTCTGCGCTTTTGTTAGAGACGATCTCTGGATTTGATCCAAAGGATTCAACATCTGCAAACATTCCATCAGAACGGTTTACAGCCCTTTTGTCTTCAAACTTAAGCAATATTACTATAGGTGTGCCTGAGGAATACTTTATAGAGGGTATGGATGAAGATGTGCAAAAGGCTATAAACGTTGCGATTGAAACAATGAAAAGCCTTGGGGCAAAAATAATGGACATAAAACTACCACATACAAAATATGCAGTTGCAGTTTATTATATACTTGCATCATCAGAGGCAAGCTCAAACCTTGCTCGTTACGATGGTGTAAAATACGGATATAGAGCAGAGGGGTCAACAGGCCTTGCAGAAATGTACATAAAAACACGTACACAGGGGTTTGGCAAAGAGGTTAAACGACGAATTATGCTTGGAACCTTTGCTCTTTCAGCAGGCTATTATGCTGCCTTCTATGGCAAAGCACAAAAGGCAAGAAGATTGATCACAGATGACTTTAACAATGCCTTCAAACAGTGTGATGTAATACTTGCCCCTACAAGCCCTACACCCGCATTTAAACTTGGGGCAAAGCTTGATGATCCACTCAAAATGTACCTATCCGATATCTTTACTATACCAGTTAATCTTGCAGGATTACCAGGCATTTCTATTCCATGCGGATTTACAGACGATAACCTCCCTATTGGTATGCAACTAATTGGAAAACAGTTTGATGAAAAAACAATCTTAAATGTTGCTTATGCCTATGAGCAGGCAACCAACTGGTATAAAAAGAAACCAAATCTGTAATTAGGAGGCTATTATGCATCAGGAGAGCAAAAATGACCTTATAGTGTTCATTTTTATCGTATTACTCGCCTTGATCGTCACCTATCCTGCTATTGTGCATTTTAATACAAGGCTCCTTGGTATAAAGGATTCCTACTTTTATGCATGGGACCTGTGGTGGTTTAAACATGCTGTGTTTTCTTTACACAGATCGCCATTGAAGCTGTACACGATTTTCTATCCAATAAATGGCTTGCCCTATGTGTGGCTATCACCCTTAAATGAGATCATCGGGATTATTTTATTACCTGTTCTTCCTCTGACAATAGTATTTAATACACTTGCCCTGCTTCCAATAATATTAAGCACCTACTTTACCTACAAACTTGTGTATCATCTGACAAAGGAAAGATTAGCTGGTATGGTAGGCGGTGTTTTGTTTGGATTTTCGCCCTTTCTACTATCCACAATGATGGGTAATCTCCAGTATGCCTCAATAGAATTTATCCCCTTTGTGATATTGTCTATGCTAAAGCTTAAAGAAAACCAATCCCTCAAAAATGGCATAATGTTTATAATTGCTTCTATATTGCTCGCCATGAGCAGCCCAAGCTATATCTTCTATGCATATATTCCTATTATACTATATCTACCCCTTTCATGGCTTATAGCTGATGGACATAGGGTTTTTAACAAATTGCTACTTCTTTATATCCTGCTTTCAATGGGATTTGTTGCTTTAACTGCCTTGATCTTTTATACACCGCAATTGTATGCAATCCAGCATTCTGAGTATGTAAGAGCAGAGGGCTTATCTCAATTGTTGCTTAATAATCAAAATTTTCTTGATTACTTTTTACCCAATAAGGCGAATTTCTTGTTAAAGAAGATACTTTATTTTATCTCAAAGGATCAGGTATACTTTTCAAATATTGGCATTATGACAATTCTTTTGATCATCCTTGCTGCGGCATTCAAGTATGAATCAAGGGAACTAATCAGATGGGGTATATTGGCTGCATTACTCTATGTGTTTTCCCTTGGTCCTTATTTAAGGTTTAATGGGCTCGCTATGGTTCCCTATTATAATGTACTTCACTTTGTTCCTTTACCTTATCTTGCACTCACAAAAATAAAATTGTTCTCATACCTAACTCAACCATCGTTACTGATCCCGACACTTTTGTTAACCACAGCTATTTTAGCGGGATTTGGTGCAAAGCTAATTATAAAACAAACAGGCTTACGGACACTTAGCTATGCTACACTGTTCTCAGTAATGCTCTTATCTGTTATAGAGTTTTATCCTGGATACCCATACCCATCTGTACAGTCAACCATGCCTATGTACTACCTGCCCATAAAAAAAGATATCAGCACAAAGGCAATTATAGAACTACCAGCAAGTGCTACCATGTTTGAACATCCTGAAAACATTCCATTTGTATACAGGTCAATGTATTATCAGATGTTTACAAAAAAGTTGCTGGTAGGCGGTTATTACAATTATCAATGGGATAGAGCACTCTCATTTATAAAAACAACTCCATTTTTATCTCAACTTAACGATCCTTTTATATTAAGGTACGGTGATATTATCCCGGTGAATAAAGAAGCTATTGCTAATTATGGTATAAGACAACTTATGGACCTTGGTATTGGATACATCATTGTTAACAGATTAGCCTACAGCAATGAAGATTACAGTGCTATTAACAGTCTATTGAAGACATACTGTGGTACACCATTTTATGATGATGGCTATGTATCCATTTTTATTTTAACAAAGGCATATCTATCTGTTCACCCGGGTGAGCTTATAGAGCTTGGTTCAGGCTGGTATGAACCAGGATTAAATGTAAAAGACGGGTTTGTGTATAGAATGATGGGACAGGATGGAGTTATAAAGGTTATGGGTGTGGAAAAGCCACGAATGGTCAGGATCGTGATGGGTATACTAAGGCCATTTAAATCCATAAAATGGCTTACGGTTTATGTGAATGGAGGGCTCATTGATCGCATAGACCTTCAAGGGCAAGAAGAGCCAGCGATAGGATGGATGAGCAGGCCATTCAAGCTTGAAAAGGGCGATAATACCATTATAATACATTCAGTGGATAGCGCGGTAAATCCATATAAAGAGCTTGGTCCAATTGTACAGGACTCCAGACCTGTAACTATTGGTGTGTTTGGATTTAAACTATCAGATACAACTGAGAAACAATAGCATGATAAATAAAAATCAAACAGAAAAAATGTTCAGTGTAAACCCAGCGGATCCATCCTTGCACCCGGTTGCTGAAAAGGTGCTAAATGGCATAAGGCTCAACAAACAGGATGCCCTTGCTATACTTAATTCCAATGACATTCATTTTATTGGTGCAATGGCAGACTACAAGAAACAACAACTCAATGGCAGGCTTGTGTACTTTACTGTAAATAAACAAATAAACTATACCAATATATGCAGTGTTAAATGTATGGTCTGTGCGTATGCAAAAAGTAAACATGCAAAGGATGCGTACACCATGTCCATAGATGAAATTATATCTGAGCTATCTCAGTATGGTCATGAACTTGATGAGGTTCACATTGTTGGTGGTCTTAATCCAGAATTATCATTTGAATATTATACTTCAATGTTAGCACAGATACGCGCACATTTCCCATCCATCACAATAAAGGCGTTCACAGCAACAGAGATAGGATACTTCGCAAGGTTATATAAAATGGATGTAAAAGAGGTGTTACTAAAACTTGTTGATGCAGGGCTTAACACAATGCCAGGTGGTGGTGCAGAACTGCTCTCTGACCCGATACGGGCGAAGCTATTCAAAGGAAAAGAATCAAAAGATGAATGGTTAAAAACACACAGAATTGCACATTCTATTGGCATCAAAACAAATGCAACAATGCTTTATGGACATATAGAAACAGATGAAGATATTATCTCACATCTTGAACAACTACGCGCGTTACAGGATGAAACATCCGGGTTTTTAACCTTTGTCCCGCTTACCTTTCACCCGGCAAATACACCGCTGGAAGGAAAGGTTCATACACCAACGGGTATAAGAAGGCTAAAAATTATAGCGCTCTCAAGGTTGTACCTCGACAACTTTCCTCACATAAAAGCATACTGGGTAATGCTATCAGAGGGCATCACGCAGATTGCACTTCACTTCGGTGCAGATGATATTGATGGCACTATCGGGAAGGAGAGGGTAACACATGCAGCAGGTGCACAAACACCAGCAGGATTGTCAAATCAGAAAATGATCTCCATGATTAAAGATGCCGGGTATATCCCGGCTCAAAGAAACGGTGAATACAAAATAATAAAGATCTATTAGGTTAATCAGGTTAATTATGAAACTTGCAAGAATGCCGTATATAAATGTTGACCCCTTTTATTACACTCTGGAATACATAGAAAAGAAGCCAGATATAGAGCTTGTATTCGGTTTCCCCAGACAGATAGGTATGCTCGCAAGTACAAAGGATGCCATTGATGCAGGACCTATCTCTGTAATGGATTTCTTAAACCTTCAAAAGGATTACGAATTACTTGGCAATATGTGCGTTGCAGTTAAAGAAAAGGCTGGCAGCGTCAACCTTTTCTCAAGGGTTCCAGTAAAAAATTTGAACGGAAGAAAGATAGGTATTACTTCACAAACATCAACCTCAAGGATATTAATGAAGGTTATACTGGAGCAAAGGTATGAAGTAAAATCTGTTGAATATCTTGAACAACCTGAATTAGATAAGGTGGATGCTTACCTTTTGATAGGTAATAACGCATTGGTCCACGCACATAATGGATTAAAGGGCTTTGATTATATGTATGATCTCGGTGAGGAATGGTATAGATGGACAGGATACCCATTTGTGTTCGCACTATGGGCAGTAAAAAAACAGATCCCGCAAAAAGATAAGGATTATTTAGCAGATATCCTTAGGCAATCAATTGAGGTATTCTGGAAAAATGAAGACAGCATGGCACAAATACGGGCTTCGGAATTGTTAATATCTCCTAATTTTATAAAAGACTACTGGCGTTTTTTCATATACAATAAAACATCTGATGTTGATAAAAGTCTTATATTGTTTAAAAAGTATATAAAGGGGGTGTAAAAAGATGGATAAGAAAAGACACAACGATGATGGTGATGATTTTGAACTTTATGATGATGAAGATGGAGAAGAGCTTGATGAATACCAGGACGATTTAGGCATTGATGATAGTGAGCTACAGCACATTCATTTTACAGTTCAATGTATAAAGAACCCTTTTCCGAAGGATAGTGATGAATGGGTAATTGTAGAGGCGCTACAAAAGGAAAGGCCTGAGGGGTTTGAGGAATTAAAGGATGTTTTAATGTCTTTGTTTGACTTTGATAACTTTGACATGACGCCTGATGAATACGCAAAAGAGATCTTCTATTTTATGATAGAAAATAGGGTAATTAAATTAGATTAGCTCAAACAGTGCATTTAAAAAACTTGTGTCCCTTATCGTCAAATTCCCGACCCAAGCTTCTCGAGGGTACCCTGCCCTCTTTAACACGCCCCGTCTCTTCGGACACCCCTATTTTTAGAGGAGACATTTTGACAATCGTCCTTTGTCAAAAAACACCTTATTTCCTTCATCCCCTCTAATAAGAGGGGCGCAGGGGGGTTTTATTGTAAATGCCACCATTACTGGTGCTAAAATACCTTTAAGGTATCATAGAATGTGTTACGCTGAACAGGTGTGAACCCTGCATCCCTTATCAAGCCAATTATCTCTTCCTTCTGGGCAACAAGCCTGTGTCCTGCAAGCCTCATCACATTCTCTTCAAAGAGAAGGCTTCCCAAATCATTTGCACCAAAATATAAAGATAGCTGGCCTATATCCTTTCCCTGCGATGACCACGATGCTTGAATGTTTGCAAAGTTATCCAGATACAAGCGTGCAATCGCTACTATTCTTAAATACCTCTCAGCACTATTTTTTGTTCTTATCTTTTTACCAAGTGCAGTGTTCCCTGGCTTAAAATCCCAGGCAATGAAAGCTGTAAACCCATGCGTTTTGTCCTGCAGGTTTCGTAATTTATCAAGATGTTCTATAATTTCTTCGTCTGTTTCTATATGTCCATACATCATGGTTGCTGTGGTAGGTATGCCAAGGCTATGGGCAACCTCCATTACCCGGAGCCACTCATCCACACGAGGTTTTGAAGGGCTTATAGCCTTTCTAACCCTTTCAACAAGTATCTCAGCGCCTCCACCAGGGATGGACATCAAACCAGCTGATTTTAACTCTGATAGCACCTCTTTTATATCCATACCTGAAACATTTGCTATCCTTATAATCTCTGGTGGTGAGAATGCATGAATATGCATATCCGGATAATGTATCTTTATAAAGGACAAAAGCTCTTTATAATAATCAAGTTTGAGTTCTGGATGCATACCTCCTTGAAGAAGAACGGTTGTGACACCATGTTTTGATGCAATATCAAGTTTGGAATTCAGCTCCTCTTTTGTAATAACATAGGCTTCATGGTGATCCTTTGGTCTATAAAACGCACAAAAAAGGCACCCGACATCACAAATATTTGTGTAGTTTATGTTTGTATCCATTACAAAGCTAACAATTGGTCGGGGATGGAGCTTCATTCTGAACTGATGTGCCTTCTGTCCAAGTGCAAGAAGGTCCTCTGATTTAAAAAGTTCTAAAGCCTCTGCCCTGGTTAATCTTTTCACAGCATCATGCGATATCGCGGATCCTGTCAATAACATCAAGTAACCTTCTACTAAACTCTTCTCTATCCGCACTGTTACCTTTATTAAGATATGCAGAAGGCTTTGTAAGATTCATCATCTTTTTAAAATTCTCATCGCATTTCACAATAGAGAAAAACAGGATCGGAACCTTACGGGTAAGCTTTAGCCCCGCCTCCATTGCCCTGACAGTTCTTGCTGCATCAATACCGTTGATCACCGGCATGTTAACATCAAGGATCACAAGATCCACAGTTGCATTTGCTTTAAGTAGATCACTAAATTGTGATAGAAATACCCTCCCATTCTCGCTTTCTATAATATCCCTTGTAATACCTTTGCTTATTACAAGTTCAGAAACCTGTTTTCGCATTATTGCAGAATCATCAGCGATCAGTATTCTATCCATTATCTTTTTCTTAAACTCTTTCTTGGTCAAATCAAGCCCGCACTGAGAGCAATGAATCCGCTCTTCACCACCCGTGATCATAACAAACGGTTCTACCATCTCTCCACAACTTGGACAAAAAACTTTTGGAATCTTATCTGCCATATATTTATTGCTGGAAAAGGTCCTTTACCTTCTCAAAAATACCTTTTGAGCTATTCTTGCCATAAGCCTTAGAGATTTCCTCAAATTCTTTCAACAACTGTCTCTGTCTATCTGTTATATGCTTTGGCACTTCTATATGGACCCTTACAATCTGATCTCCTTTCCTTGAGTCATAGGGACTGCTAACTCCCTTATGCCTTAAGATAAATGTTTCTCCTGAATTAGTTCCTGATGGTATCTTTAATTCTTCCTCTCCATACAATGTAGGTACTTTAATAGTGTCTCCAAGTACAGCCTGTGTATAAGAAATATACACATCAGTTATAATGTTTTGCTCTTCTCGTTTGAAAAATGGATGATCCTTTACCTTTATAATAACATGCAAATCCCCACTTGGACCACCATTGTATCCCTCGCTTCCTTTACCCTGTATTCTTAAAACATTATCACTATCAACGCCCGGTGGTACATGGATCTTTATAGTTTCATCTTTCATTACCCGCCCTGTACCATTGCATTCTTTACATTTTTCTAATATCTCATAACCTGTTCCATTGCATACATGACATGTCTTGGTAACAGTAAGGAAACCCTGTCTATAATGTATCTGACCCGTACCATGACACGCCCTGCAGGGTACAGGCTTTGTTCCTGGCTTCGCCCCTGTACCAGCACACCTTTCACATATTACTGTTCTATTAACATGTAATTCTTTGTCTGCTCCTTTTACTGCCTCTTCAAATTCAAGTTCAAGCTCAACCTCAATATCCTTGCCCCTGAAACGCTTGTTTCTTGAGGTTTTCCTGCCACCAAAGAAATCACCAAACACATCTCCTATTAAATCCTCAAATATGGATGCACCGAAGAAATCATCATGCCCCATACCCATTCTTTCAAAATTATGACCATACATATCATACTGTGCCCTTTTCTCAGGATTGCTTAAGACGCTGTAAGCCTCATTTATTTCCTTAAATTTTTCTTCAGATGCCTTATCTCCATTGGTTCTGTCCGGGTGATATTGAAGGGCGAGTCTTCGATATGCCTTTTTTATCTCAGCTTCTGTTGCGTTTCTTGGAACACCGAGTATCTCGTAGTAATCCCTGGTTGTCATTGTTCGTTGCTCTCCTCACTTGCTGCTTTTTGATAAATCAACTCTGCTATCTTATGAGAAAATGTACTGAGCGCGTTTACAGCGCTTTCTAAGGAAGCATAATCGTCTGTATTCCTTTTACTTTTAACCTCTTCCATAGCAGTTACAATATTGTTGTAATCCTGCTGTGATAATATATCTTTATATTCATTAAGAGAACGGGTTGTTGCATAGATCAAGCCATCAGCTTTATTGCGAAGATCAACAAGCTCTTTTCTCTTTTTATCATCCATCTCATGCTGCTTTGCATCATCTATAATTTTGTTTATTTGCTCTTCTGTAAGTCCACTACCAGCTGTAATCCTTACCTTCTGTTCCTTCCCGGTACCCAGATCCTTTGCCTTTACATGAAGAATACCATTGGCATCTATATCAAATGTTACCTCTATTTGAGGCACACCCCTCGGGGCTGGTGGTATACCTATTAACTGAAACCTTGCAAGTGTCTGGTTATCTTTTGCAAGCTCTCTTTCGCCCTGCAAAACATGTATGTTCACAAAATCCTGATCATCCTCTGTGGTAGAAAAGATCATGGTCTTCTTTGTGGGTACAGTAGTATTCCTCGGGATGATCTTGGTAAATATGCCACCCTGGGTCTCCACACCCAATGAAAGCGGTGTTACATCAAGTAAAACAATATCCTTTACAGTGCCCTTTAAAACAGCGCCTTGAATTGCTGCTCCCATGGCAACAACCTCATCAGGATTAACCTCTTTTGCAGGCGGTTTTCCAAAGATCTCTTCTGCCTTCTTTATCACAGCCGGCATCCGTGTCATGCCACCAACAAGTATTACATTATCAATATCTTCCTTTTTCAGGTTAGCATCCTTAAGCGCAAGCTCACACGGCTCTACAAGTTTATCTAATAAATGTTGAACAAGGGATTCAAAATGTGCCCGGGTTACAGACTTAGTAAGATGTTTTGGACCTGATGCATCTGCTGCTATAAAAGGAAGATTTATCTCTGTTTCTTTCAGAGTTGAAAGCTCCATTTTTGCTTTCTCAGCTGCATCTTTCACCCTTTGCATAGCCATTTTATCATTGGAAATGTCTATGCCTGTTTGTTGTTTAAAGTCATCCACAAGCCAATTTGAGAGCAACCTGTCAAAATCCTCTCCCCCAAGGAATGTATTTCCATTTGTCGCTAACACTTCAAACACACCTTCATTAAGCTCAAGTATTGATATATCAAATGTTCCCCCACCAAGATCAAAGACTGCTATTTTCATGTTCTGGCTCTTGTTGAGTCCATAAGCAAGTGAAGCCGCTGTAGGTTCATTAATAATCCTTAACACATTTAATCCAGCTATCCTGCCAGCATCCTTGGTAGCCTGTCTCTGGCTATCATTAAAGTACGCAGGAACTGTGATTACAGCATCCTCTATCTTCTCACCAAGGAAATCTTCTGCATACTCTTTCATCTTTGACAGAACATAAGCAGAAATTTCAGAAGGACTCATCTTTTTACCGGCAATCTCTACCCATGCATCATCATTATCCGCTTTGATGATCTTATAGGAAGCTATCTTTTTAGTTTGCTGAACCTCGGGTGAATCGTATTTCCTTCCTATAAGCCTCTTCACAGCAAAGACTGTATTCTCTGCATTGGTCACTGCCTGTCTTTTAGCCAGGTTCCCAACAAGAAGTGCACCTTTATCATTGATTGCAACCATAGATGGGGTTGTTCTTCCGCCCTCTGCATTTGGAATTACAACAGGGGTATCTCCCTCCATGTAAGCTACACATGAATATGATGTGCCAAGGTCAATGCCTATTATTCTACCCATCGGCAACTCCTAAAAACTTTTTATTTTTACACATCATATAGCTATGTTTGTTCATTTATATTTATGGGTAATGATTTTTTGCCCACTATCACCTTTGCCGGTCTTATTAATCTATCCTTATAAAGATACCCCTTCTCCATCTCTTTTATCACAACATTGTCCTCGTAATCCTCTCCCTCTTCTATTCCAACACCTTCGTGAAAATTGGGATCAAATACCTGACCTATAGAATTGATTTCGCTAACCCCAAAGCCTTCTATAACCTTTTTGAATAACTTCAGTGTAAGCTCAACGCCTTCATATAAACTATCTTTCTGAGAATGCTTTTTTGAATATTCTATAGCTCTCTCAAGGTTATCAATCACTGGAAGCAACTCACGAATAAGGGTTTCATAGCCATACTTTAATTGCTCAAGCCTTTCTTTATGAACCCTTTTTTTATAGTTATCCAGTTCAGCTTCTGCCCTCAACCATTTATCTTTATATGCAGCAACCTCTTTTGTCAGTCTATCAATTTCACTTTTTAAACCTTCTATTTCAGAAGACCCTGGCTCTGCTGAGACAGGTTCTGAAATATCAATGTCGCCCTCTTCTGGTTGCTTTATATCTCCTTCACCCTGTTTTGTTTGTCCTTCATCCTTTTGGTCTGTGAAAGATGTTTTGTCTGTTTGTACCGAAGGCTGCTCTGATGTTATTGTATCTTTTTCAACAGCTTCTTTTTTTATTTGTTCTTTGTTTTCTTTGTCAGTATTTGTCATTGTTATTATCCTTAAATTATCTACATAAATATTGTTTAGTGCTTAAATAAATTTTCTATCAATCTATACTAATAATGTCAAGGAAGTAATGGAGTACCTCGTTTATATTATAAATTTAAATGGTATATACAATAAGTCAATAGTAGCTTTACTGGATGTAACCATTCTATTTATACTGGCTTGCTGTAATAAATAATAGATGCTGGATCCTCAGAATCAAATTAACCCAAAAAAATGCATTTACAAAAATAGGGAAGTTTGTGTAAAAAGCCTGCGTCAAATCTTAGGTATTCTTCGGATATTAGCAAAAAAGAATTATTGTGCTGTCATTGCGAGCCGCAGGCGAAGCAATCCCTATGCTTGTAGATTGCTTCGTCATTTTATTCCTCGCAATGACAACCTTACAGAGGACTTAAATCTCGTTTATAACAAACCCCTCTCCGCCTCTTTGCTAAAAAGGGGCAAAAGGGATTACGGGTGGATCTAACGACCCTTCCCTTCGGGTGGGTACCCCGAGCGAATGAACAAACTTTCCTATTGCATTTTTTGGTTAATTCCTTGTATAAGATTACAAATAGTATTATGTATATTTAAAATATAAAGGCAGACAGGGAGACATTAGCTCATGCGTAAAATTTTGAAGATTTTTTTAGGTATAATTGTGTTAATGTACATTGTTATTCAATTATGGTTTATCTGGCCAGAGTATGGGCATAAAATAATATATAAGTTTACGATATCCCCGCAGAAAACACTGAAACGCGATTTTGTTTTACATAAGAACGAGCTTTATGCGGGCATAGATAAACACGGGCATATAAATTATCTCTCAAATGGCGCGTGGATAAATACCATATCCAGTATAGAAGCCCCCTATGTTATATTAAAAAACCCTATGGCTGAGAAAAAGCCAACCTTTGACAGCATTGTTTATGATACACAACGGATTTTCAGAATGGGTAATGACATAACTGCTGTAAGCCTAACAGGATATGTTAAAAAACATCCATTTCTTCATGTAAATACGATCTACACTGTGTTTGATCCGGATACAGTTTTAATACATACCAATATACTATCTTTAAAACCAACCACAATAATATGGATTGGAGACAGGATAAAAACAAATACACATTCAGTGTGGTTTTATGTGCCTGGTGTAGGTGACATCGTTACAGGGCCGCGTGATGCAATATCTCCGCAAAAACCATATGTGGCAATACTGGGAAGAGCGAATCAGGTGATAGGATTTTATTATACAGGGCATAAGGAACCTGTATACTTCTTTTATGAATGGAACTGGATAGCAAGTGCATACCAGATAAAACTTGATAAGGGTATGTCTTTCAGCTTTTCAAGGTTGCTTTCAACCAGATCTACAACAGATATGGATTATAAAAAGGTTGCAGACAGTCAGTATAATAAATTTGCTGCAATACAAAATGGATTGAAGATAACAGCATCTTCCTACAACATCATAACCCCATACAATAAAGAAATAAGGTATAATGTTTATATTACAAATATCTCTGACAAAACTAAACATATTACAGGAAGCGCTTTGTTTGCTCCCAAAAATATCAGCGTAAATAAGTCCTACACATCTATGTCGGAGAATATACTGCCAGGAATTACAAAACCTTTTGGTTTTACACTAAAGCCTTTAGCTGGTGGTGACTATTATATATACCCTGTTGTTATAGTAGACGGCAATTATACAGAAGGTCCATGGACGCATATTTTTTCAAATGGGCCTGGCTGGTACAGTGCTGATATGCACAACCATTCTGTCTACAGCTTTAACCCTGAAGACTACCCTGTCAGGGACATGACTGAGGCAGCACGGGCAAAGGGTTTAGATATATTAAGTCTAACAGATTACAATACATTTTCACAGGCAGATGCTTGTAGAGCGCAATCTACTGCTGATTTTTTTTGTATACCAGGTGAAGAGATAGCAAATCCTGTATGGGGGCATGCAAATGCTCAATTTATACATAAAAAGGTTTATGAGTTTTTATCTCCACAGCACTGGATAGATAATGTTCATGCACAAGGTGGCATGTTTTTCGTGAATCATCCATACCTTGAAATGAGAGAGTGGAGGGATTGGAATTTTAAAGGCTATGATGGGATAGAAATACTTAATGGCAACAAGATTCCCATGGATCCTGTAAATGTGAAAGCATTTGATAAATGGGACCAACTTAATAGAAAAGGGCTTCATCTATATGGTATTGCAGATTCAGATGCACACACTCCTTATGCTGTAGGAACTTATAGAAACTATGTTTATGCAACATCATTTACTATCCCAGCTATAGAAGAAGGATTTAAAAAAGGTATCTTTTTTGTTTCAAATGGTCCAATGCTGTCCTTCACTGTTAATGATATGCCTATGGGGTCAACGATAAAACTTAAAAAGGGGCAGTCTATATCAATTAAAGCTTCATATCTTCCATACGCACAGGTGCCAGAGAATAGTCCTGCAATTCAAAAAATTATTTTGTTCAGAGATGGTTATATCATAGCAACATCAAACAACAACTTTCTGGATTACTCTTGTTCACCGGACAAATCAGGGTTTTACAGGGTAGAAATTTTCACCAATAATGGTGGGTTTGCCGCATCAAATCCTGTATGGGTTGAAATTGAGTGATCTTCATATACAAAATTACAATACACCTGCATCTTGCATTATCTCAACAATCTTGTTCACTGTATTGACCTTTTCTGTGACAAGTTCGTAAGCCTTATTACCCAGTATTCTTCGCTTTTCAGTATGGTTGATCAGATCCACTATTGTCTCACACAACTCCTGTTCGTTATTTACCATGATACCACCATTACCGTTTAATAAATCTACAAATTCTTTTATAGTATCTACATACCTTCCATAAATAACCGGTTTTTTATGAATAGCCACTTCAAGTATATTATGCCCACCAACGGGCACCATACTACCCCCTACAAATATTACATCTCCTATACTGTATATATGTGCTAATTCACCTATAGTATCCAGCAATAAAATATCAACATCTTGTTCTGGTAAAATAATGTTTTTTATCTCTATAGCAGATCGTTTCTTATATTTTAAGCCGGCTTGTTTTATAATAGCCTCTACCTCTGATATTCTATTTAAATGCCTTGGAGCCAGTATAAGTAATGGATTGATCGAAATCTGTTTTAGCGACACCAAACAACGAACAATCATATATTCTTCACCCTGGTGTGTGCTGCCAGCGATAACAATATGCCTGTTAGAAAAAACTTTTTTGATATACTCTACAATAGGAGGCGGATCCTCAGTGGTAATAGAGTATTTAATGTTTCCGGTAACCTTTATTACATTCTCAACAGCCCCGAGTCCTAAAAATCTTTTTTTGTCATCTGTTGTTTGTACACAAATAAGTTTAAAGCCTTTCAATAAGAATTTCATAACAGGTTTTATGTACCTGTACTCATTAAAAGCCTTTTCTGTGAGTCTAGCATTGACACTTAGCACATTTACACGATTAATTAATGCGGATAAGATCAAGTTAGGCCAGAGTTCTGTCTCCATTATAATTAAGGCTCTGGGAGCTAACCTGTAAAAAGCATACAGGGTTGCAAATATGCTATCAACAGGGGCATAAGAAACTATCAAATTATCTACCTTTAATGTTGACGCATACTTTCTACCTGCAGGTGTTACTGTGGTTAAGATCAACTCATAGCCTGATGAGCTGAGCCGTTTTAGAAGTGGTATGGTTGCTTTGACCTCACCAACAGATGCAGCATGTATCCATATTCCTCCTTTTTTAGCCGGTATTCTACCAACCCTCTCTGAAATGTATTTCATATACGAAGGTTTAAAAACCAAAACAAAAGGCAGAATTATAACAATCCCGACCAATATTAATATGTTATATACAATAAAAAATAATATAACCATACACGAATATTTAGTTTCTTATTACAAACGGATATTGTCAAGCCCTCAAACAGGCAAAGAAATATAAGATGAAAAAAACATTATTTCCTAAACCGAATTTGCATAGCCTGTATGCATTTCGGTTTAATGGATTGTAACCACAGAAACTTTAAAAATATAATCTATGAATCTGCTTCTCTTTGTTCTGCCTTTTGTTGCATTAATGCCTTTTTCTTCAGTTTAAGTCTTTTTAATTTTCTTCTCTGTCTTCTCCGTAATTCACGATCTTTTTCTCTCATATATTACCTCAACATCTTTTATATTGCTTTTTGAACCTTACCCGATTTTATGCAACTCGTGCATACATACGCGCGTTTTACAGTACCATTTAAGACAATCTTCATTCTGTGAAGGTTTGGTTCCCACCTTCTTTTAGTCCTGTTATTAGCATGACTGACATTATTTCCATAAAGAGAGCCTTTACCGCATATCTCGCAAACCTTTGCCATTTTTTCCTCCATTATTTAAACAAACAAGTTTTAATTACCTTTATTCTATTTATGCTTGCTGTACTATCCTTACAACCTCTTTTACAGCATCACCTAATCTTTCAACCATGGGACCTCCTGCCTGAGCAAAATCCTTTTTGCCACCTCCACTGCCACCTACCATTTCAGCTATCTGTTTAGCGATCTTTCCAGCATCATATCTTTCTGTTAGATCTTTGGTAACAAAAACAACGATATTTGCCTTATTATTTATGTTAACACCTATAACTCCAACCCCTGATTGGATCTTTTGTTTTAAATTATCAGACAATGCCCTCACATCGTCAAGTGTTAGCTCTTCAACTACTGTATTAACAACCTTTATACCATTAACATTTATTGCCTTTGCGATAATATCATTTGAGAGGTCTGCTAATGACCTGTGTTTGTTAGCATTACCTTTTTCTAATTCCTTTATTCTTTGTTTTTGTTTGTTTATAGTTGTTATAATGTCAGATTCAGTAGTTCCAATAGCCATTGCAATATCTTTCAATAAAGCCATCTTTTCCCTCACAAACTTATAAGCAACTTCACCTGTGATTGCCTCTATCCTTCTTATGCCAGCGGATACTGACGATTCCTTTGTAATAATAAATAAACCTATATCACCGGTTCTCCTTATATGTGTGCCACCACATAACTCTTTGCTTATCTTATCTATAGTTACAACCCTGACTATCTCTTTGTATTTTTCATCAAAAAGTGCTGTAGCACCCTCTTTTACAGCATCATCCAGGGCAGAAAATGTTATACTTACATCATGGTTCTCTCGTATCCACTGATTTACCATAGCCTCAACAAGTAAAAGCTCTTCAGCAGATAGTGCGCGATTATGCGAAAAATCAAATCTAAGCCTTGATGGGCTAACATGAGAACCTGCCTGCGATATGTGTGGACCAACTACCTTTCTTAAGGCTGATTGAAGCAGGTGTGTAGCTGTATGATTTAATGTGGTTGATTGTCGTATTTCTCTGTTTACTGCAAGTTCTACATACTGGTTTTTCGTAAGGTGCCCATGCTCTACTTTCCCTACATGAGCTACGAGTCCATCAACAGGCTTTACCGTATCTGTAACAATAAATTTATTGTAACCAGCGGATACAGAGCCCTGATCACCAACCTGACCACCTGATTCAGCATAGAATGGTGTTTCTTTAAAAATTAGTATGCCCTCTTCTCCTTCCTTAATTTCATCCGCGAGCTGACCATTTTTTATTATGAACGCTATATTTGTCTTCAGGGTTAAACGCTTGTACCCTACAAAGGATGTTTCACCTGTGTTTTGTAATATATCATTATATAAAGAAATGTTTTGGGTATCCATTGCTTTAATGAATTTACTCGCCTCCTTTGCTTTTTTCTTCTGGTTATCCATAAGTTGATTAAAGACATTATACTCAATACTCAGGCCATTCTCTCTGGCAATATCAGCAAGTATATCAACGGGAAAACCATAGGTATCATATAACTTAAATGCAAAGTCTCCCTCTATGAACTTTGAGCCAGATGACTTCAATCCATGTATATACTCTTCAATAATGGATAATCCGCGATCAAGTGTCATTAAGAATTTAGCTTCCTCATCTTTTATGGTATCAGCAATTATACTTCTATGTTCATTAAGGTCTGTATATATATCCGTATAGAGCTTTATTACAACATCAACAATGCTGTAAAGTCTTGGTTCTCTCATACCGATCATAAATGCATACCTCAAGGCACGCCTTAAGATTCTTCTCAGGACATATCCATGCTGCTCATTGGATGGGAAAACACCATCTCCGATCAGAAAAACCGCTGCCCTGATATGGTCAGATATAACCCTTAACGCTGTTCCTGATGGTTTGCCTGGCTCATAATTTATATGAAGCAGATCAGATAGTGCTGATATGATGGTTTTAAATATGTCTATATCGTAGTTGCTTGTTACCCCTGATAGAACAGCACTTATCCTCTCAAGCCCCATACCTGTATCAATGCTCGGCTTGGGAAGAGGAACAAGTGTCCCATCAGCAAGCTTGTTGTACTGCATAAACACAAGGTTCCATATTTCAAGATACCTATCGCAATCGCATCCTATACCACAATCTGGATTATCACACTTCACTGTTTCTCCCTGATCAAAGATGATTTCTGAGCATGGTCCGCACGGTCCTGTATCACCCATAGACCAGAAATTGTCCTTCTCACCCATTCTAACAATACGGTTTGTGGCTATGCCTATATCTTTGTGCCAGATGTTATATGCTTCATCATCATCTTTGAACACTGTAATCCATAGGCGTTCAGGGGATAATTTAAATTGTTCTGTAAGAAGTTCCCAGGCAAAGTGTATTGCTTCTTTTTTAAAATAATCCCCAAAAGAAAAATTACCAAGCATTTCAAAGAATGTATGATGTCTTGCTGTGTAGCCTACATTTTCAAGGTCATTGTGTTTTCCCCCTGCCCTCACGCACTTCTGAGAACTACATGCCCTTGTGTAGCCTGTTTTTTCTTCACCTGTAAATACCTTTTTAAATTGAACCATACCGGCATTTGTGAATAATAAACTTGGATCATTTTTTGGTACAAGAGGGGAGCTCGGCACAAGTTTATGTCCGTTTGAAACAAAATATCTTAGGAAGGTATCTCTGATTTCTTTAGTGTTCACAGATTAAAACTTCTCTATCTTAAAATCCTCATCCTTTGAAGAACCTGATTTTTTATCAAAATCATCCCATGTTATATCAGATGTTGATGTTATACCTTTAACCCTCAGGGCAAAGTCATCCGGATTCGTTGATTGCCTTAATGCCTCTTCGTAGGTTATGAGATTTTGTCTGAACAACTGAAGCAATGATTGATCAAATGTTTGCATGCCATATGTGGTAAAACCCTTTGCTATAGTATCATGTATCTCTGAACTTTTTTCTTCATCTGCTATAAGTTCTTTTATCCTTGCAGTAGCGATCATAACTTCAATAGCAGGGACCCTTCCTTTGTTATCCGCTCTTGGTACAAGTCTCTGTGAAATAACTGCCTTAAGAATAGAAGAGAGTTGTAATCTCACTGCCTTTTGTTGATACGGTGGAAAGATAGATACTATTCTGTTAATAGATTCCTTTGCATCAAGGGTATGAAGTGTACTGAAAACAAGGTGACCTGTTTCCGCTGCTGTAATAGCTGTTTCTATAGTTTCAAAATCCCTCATCTCTCCAACCAGAATGACATCGGGATCTTCTCTTAATGCACTCCTAAGGGCTGTTGCGAAGCTTTGCGTATCAACACCCAATTCTCTTTGATTCACTATACTTTTTTTATCTCTCAGCAGGTATTCTATAGGATCTTCTATGGTGATTATATGACATGTCCTGTTGGCATTAATGTAATCTATCATAGATGCGAGTGTTGTTGATTTTCCACTGCCCGTCGTCCCTGTAACAAGCACCAGTCCTCGCTGTTCCATAGCTATCTTTTCTATAATCTTTGGAAGATGCAATTGTTCAAAAGAAGGTACACCGAATGGTATTACCCTGAATACACCACCTATAGTACCTCTTTGCTGAAAGATGTTTACCCTGAACCTTCCAAGCCCTGGTACCCCATATGCCATATCCAGTTCATATGTGGCTTTAAATTTTTCTCTTTGAACAGGTGTCATTATGCCAAATGTCATTCTGCCAAGATCCTCTGGTGTAAGCCGTGGAGCTTCCTTGTATGGAACGAGCGCACCGTTTATCCTGAAGATAGGTGGTAACCCTGCCTTTAAATGTATATCTGATGCATTTGCCTTTATGGCAACCTTAAGGATGTCGTTTAGTTCCATTTATGCTTTCTCCTGTTCTCCTCTTTGTTTTTTTTCTTCTTTTATAAGACCAAAGTGCTGTTTTATCTTTTCTTCTATCTTATTACATATTTCAGGGTGTTCTTTTAAAAACAATCTTGTATTGTCTCTTCCCTGACCTATTCGCTCATTATTAAATGTATACCATGCACCACTTTTATCTATTGCCTTTATCTCTGTGCCAATGTCAATGATCTCGCCTATCTTTGATATACCTTCACCATAGTATATATCAAATTCGCTCTCTCTGAATGGAGGTGCAACCTTATTCTTTACTATCTTTACCTTGGTCCTTGTGCCAATTATAGTATCCCCTTCTTTTATGTTGTTGATGCGTCTTATATCTATTCTTATAGATGCATAAAACTTTAAGGCATTTCCACCTGTCGTAGTTTCCGGGTTTCCAAAAAATGTACCAATCTTCATCCTTATCTGGTTTGTAAAGACAACCGTTGTTTGTGTTTTACTTATATTGGCTGTAAGTTTACGAAGGGCTTGAGACATCAGTCTTGCCTGAGCCCCCATCTGTGCATCACCCATATCGCCTTCAAGTTCCGCCTTTGGCACAAGCGCTGCCACAGAATCTATAACTATAACATCAATAGCACCACTTCTAACAAGGGTATCTGTTATCTCAAGGGCTTGCTCACCTGAATCTGGTTGTGAAACGAGCAACTCATCAATATTAACACCAAGTTTTCTGGCATAATTTATATCAAGTGCGTGCTCCGCATCAATAAATGCAGCAACACCACCTATTCTTTGTGCCTCTGCTATCATATGTAGCGCAAGTGTTGTTTTGCCAGAAGATTCTGGTCCAAAGATCTCTATTACCCTTCCTCTCGGGATGCCTCCCACACCAAGTGCTATATCCAGCCCCAGAGAACCTGTAGATATAACAGGTGTATCAACTATCACTCCTGTTGTTCCCAATTTCATTATACTACCCTTACCAAATTGCTTCTCAATATTAGCAAGAGCCATGTCTAAAGCCTTTTTCTTGCTTTGAGTATCTATACCAGTCATAATGCCTCCTTTTTTAGCTTAACATCGTACAAAGGGCTATATACAGCACCTTTAGAACCAAGTATACTTTGAAACAGTACCACCCTGTCAACAAAGGAACTATTTATAATGGTATCATTCCATAACTTTTTTATTTTTTCAAGTTCATGTACATTAATAGTACCTTTAACGCGCCCTATGGTTATGTGGGCTGAAAATGTTCTATCCTCTTTATTGATGTCATGGATATGCCTTTCTATTATATCAAACAACTGTTTTACATTGTCCTGCTGTTTTATGCCTATCCATATTATTCTTGGGCTTGAAATAGAAGGGAAACATCCTATCTGTAATAGGTCTATTTTAAATGCATTTATATCTTTCAAGTCATCCATCGCATGTTTTGCCCTGTTTAATTGTTGTTCATTTATATAACCAAGGAATTTAAGGGTAAGATGTATGTTATCTCTTGCAACCCATCTCACATTCGTTTTTATAGAAGCCTTCAGGTTTTCTATAACATTTAATATAGCTGATTTTGCCTCTTCTTCAAAAGGTATAGCAATAAATGCCCTGATCATAAAGGCTTTCCTGATATTACTTCAAGAAAAAAGATAAGTAAACGTACAATTATATTTGCAGATACCCCTCCAATAATATCGTCAAGCATAATACCTATTCCTCCATGAACATGTTTATCAGCATATGAGATCAGATATGGTTTACTTATATCAAGCACCCTGAAACATATAAATGCTATTACGATGTTCACAAGGTTAAATGGAATAAGAAAAAGTGTAATATACATACCCGCGATCTCATCAATCACTATCTTGCTACTGTCTTCCTCATTCAAAAATATTTCTGCTTTACCAGCACTATATGTGCCCACAAGTATTATTACAATCAACAAAATTAATGACTCGTATATATTTAAAGTCCTCACTGCAAGATAATACACAACAATACCCAGCATACTACCAAAGGTACCAGGGGCAAATGGGATATATCCTGTAAACGCCCCTGTTGCTACAAAAAGGATAAATATTTTATAAAATCTTTTCATCAGTGGCTTTTATATCCAAAAACTATTACTAAATCAAAGCAAACCAGCATTTTGAATCTATATTTCATGTTCTTTGATCGCAAAAAGAGGCAAACTTAATCCATTTTTTTCTACTCTGGTTTCGTTTCCATTAAACATAATCATAAAACATGAAAATTTTTATGTTGCTTTTTACAGGAGCTTGGTATAAACTCAATATTGACCTTAAATAGGCTGAAAGGAGTAAACATGAAGATAAAATTAAAACAATACATACATATATTTTTTTTAGGATTTCTGATCAGCTTTTTGGCAATAGGCTGTAAGGGTTCAACAGGCTCAGCGGGTTTAAGTACAGGTAGCATTACAGGCAGCGTTGTAGATACCTTTACAGATAAACCATTGGCAGGGGCTTTAATAACCACTTCACCTCTTTCTTTCTCTACAACTACAGATGTCAACGGAAACTTTGCTATTCAAAATTTACCTATTGGTATATATCAGGTAACCGCATCACTCAGTGGCTATATATCACAAACTACAGGTTATATCTCAATAGTCGCAGGCAAAACAACTACTATTCCATTTAAGCTGTCGTCTGTACCCTTACCATCCACGATGGTTGTTGCGAATGCAGGAAAGGATCAATGGGCTGTTGGCTATGGTTCAATAGTAACCATAGATGGAAGCGCGAGTACAAGTGCCTCTGGAAAACCATTAACATACACATGGACCCAGGTTCCAAACTACGCAGGTCAAATGATAGCAGCACCGGTCACATTCCTGAATGGTACTAACAGTCCTGTCTTGAAGGTACAACTGCCTACATTACAGCAATTCCTTTCTTCGCTTGATGTACCTGTGCAAATCCCGGATAGGTTTGGCATGCTTGGTATATCAGCATGGCTTGGAGGAGGTAATTTTGCCAACAGTAATGACTTTGCCTTCCAACTTACTGTCTCGGATGGCACAAATACTTCAACCACAACAGTTTATGTATCTCCAGCATCTATCACAAGTGGACTAACAAATGTTCCGGTTGGGATTACTCAGTATCTTAATGGAGGAACTAACGGTGGTACTCAAACATCATGGAATTGGCAGATTATTTCAACACCTGCTGGTTCTAATGTTACAACATTAACCAATCCAACATCGCAGACACCGAGTTTTACCCCGGATCTACCAGGGCAATATGTATTTTTTGAATCAGTATCCGGTCAGGAGTTAACAGTAAATGCCGGGACATATGTAGGATGGCAACAATGCGCCCAGTGTCATAGTGGCAATATATCAAACGCACCAAACACTGTTAATGGATGGCTTGGAACAAAACATGCAACTATATTTACAAGAATGATAAACGGTGATTATCAGGACGATGATAACTACACATTACATTGTGTCGGCTGTCATACACTTGGTGATACACCTGAAGAAACCAGTCATAACAATGGCTGGTGGGACGCTTATATAGCCTCAGGATGGCTATTCCCATTTGTGGCAAATAACTATAGCTATCCAATAAACTATAATAATTGGAATAATATGCCACAATCATTAAAGAACATGAGTAATGTACAATGTGAAAATTGTCATGGTCCTGGTAGTGTTCACACAGGCTCTTTTAGCTACAATCAGGCGGTGTGCTTTCAGTGTCATGATGATACAGATGATGAGGATACTGCAAATGAATGGAGAACCTCTGCTCACGCACAGAGCTTAACAGCAGCCGGTGGATTGGTAACGAAAAATCTTAATTGTGTTAAATGCCATGTTTCTCAGGAGATAGTTGCTGTAAACTTTGAAGGACAAACGCCAACAGTAGTAACAGATCCATACCCGATTAATTGTGTTGCGTGCCATGATCCGCATGACGCTACAAACCCAAACGACCTCAGGCTTTATGGCTCTGAGACCATTGCAGGTGGCAGCTTTACACTCACAAATATCGGTGCTGGTGCTATATGCACGATGTGTCATACGGATGGTGTATCCAATCCCAATACAGCTATTCAGTACGCTTTGAGCTTAACCGGTACATCGTCAGCAGCTTCAGCTGCAACTTCAGCAACCACTGTTCATGAACCAACCGCAGAGATATTTGCAGCAGGGCAGGGCTTTACGCTTGTGGGCGCAGGTGCTTATGCTGCTACAGTTCAGAGTTCACCTCATGCTTCAGGGGCTTTATATTCCGGAAGTGGACAAAATCTCTGTGTAACATGTCACATGTATAACCCATCATACTTTACAGTTACTACGGGCAATCACAGCTTTGCCATGTCAGATGGTATTAATGATGATACAGAGGCATGTGCTCAGTGTCATACTGTTGGGTATTCCAATGGTGCTCAATACACGAATGTTGTAACAGGATTTGATACATGGGTCGATCCTGTGATAGGTCCTGTTCCCAATTGGGATGGCTCGCCTCTTCCACCTTGCCCGACTGGTAATGTATGCACCTCTGGCACAGAAGGAATCCAGGATCGTGTGCAGGGGCTTTTGAGTGTGCTTGCATGCGCAATTACAACATCAAGTACACCTTCAAACCCTGGTACCTGTACAGCAAATACCGTTGATATAAACGGTAATCCTGTAGTATGGCAGGTTACTATACCTGCAACAAGAGGGATTGCCAATGTTATATCTCCTTCAAATGGCACAGCTGGTTTTACATTTACAAACACCTTTACCAGAAAGGAGCTTGATGCTGTGTACAACTATAATCTTGTCGCAAACGAAGGCAGCACAGGTATTCATAACACACGGTTTGATGTGGAGCTATTACAGAAAGCATTTTATGACCTTACAGGTGCTAATGTTCCTAATGCTACATTGTACTGAAGGTTTTTAAATTATAAATGCTTCTTTAAAAAGCTTATTAGACTGGGCATTTTAAAAACAAAAAAGGAGGAGATAAAATGTATAAAAAATATCTATTTCTATTTATTTTGTTCATGTATGTTTTAGCTTTGACTAACATGTATGGATGTGGGAGAAGCAGTACCAGTTCCACTCCAGCTACACAATACTGGGGGGCAAATGGATATATCTTAACCCCGGCTGGTGTGCAAATAGGTAATTCCTCATTTGAGGCACCAGATCGCAAAACCATACCACAACCAAGCGAAATAGCGGTTACACCCGATGGTAAAACAGTATTGGTACTCGGTACAGGCTGGGTTACCTATGCGAACAAGAGCCATACCCTGATAGCAATCGATCCAGCAACAGATAAGATTGTATCTTATATTTCACTTACAACCTCACTTCCCCAAAGATACGAAAGCTTTGATGGAATAGCTATTAATAGCTCAAGCACGGATGTATATGTCCCTGGTATAGCCTTGCAAAAGGGCTATGTGCTTGACATCGGCATTGATGCAAACAGTAACCTTACCTTCAAAAAGGCAATACCTCTCTATCCTTATACAACATCTACTTTCACATCTAATCCAGTCTGGCCAACACCTGCTGGCATAGCAGTGTATGGTAACACCTTGATTACTGCCAACAATGTTGCTTACGATAGCTACGGTAATCAGTATCCGGGAGAGACAATCTCTATCATAAATCTGTCAACAGATGGACAAACATATACATTAACAACAGGTGGTTTTTATCCATGGGCGGTTGCAATCACACCTGATGGGAAAGAGGCTTATGTATGTAACAGACAATCAAGTACTGGTTTAGGAACAGTAACTGTGTTTTCTCTTTCAGGTATTCCAAACACAATAACAACTATCAACCTAAACCAGGCTGGATCAGCAGCCATTATCTCTTCTCTGGATGGTAGTAAGATGTATGTTGCAAACACACTCAGCGACACTGTAAGTGTTATTGATACCTCAACCAGACAAGTATCTGACACAATATCACTTGCAATGTTCAGCACAGAGCCATCCATGGGAGGGTTGCCAAACAACCTTGCGCTTTCCGGCAATGGAAAATACCTTTATGTTTCAATGGGTGCAGATAACGCTATAGCTGTTATTGATACATCCACAGATAAAGTTATAGGCAGGATACCAACTGCATCATATCCATCAGCAGTGGCATTTGACAATGCAAACAACCATCTGTATGTTGCTAATATGTATGGTGTGGGACACGGACCCTATATACCTCCTGATGCAAGTCCCTCTAACATCTTTAATTTCGCAAATTATGCATGGTTTTGCTATGGTTCTGTTTCAGACATACCACAACCTTCTAACTCGCAACTTGCAAATTACACCAATCAAGTACTTACCAATGATTTTGTCCCAACTATAAACCCACACCCTGCTGTTCCAGCGAATATTATGAGCGCATGGTCAAATATCAAACATATTGTTTATATCTTAAGAGAAAATAAGACCTTTGATATGTACTTTGGAGATCTCGGACCACAAGCAAATGCTGAGCCAGTGCCATGCCCATTTCTCTCAGCAGGGAGCCTTGAAGCCTTCAGTGCATTACCAGCCTCTTACGGTTGTAATAATCCAGTCAACTCTGGTATTGGATTTACAACACCTAACACGCATGCAATGGCAAGGCAGTTTGCACTCAATACAAACTTTTATCTTGACATTGTACCCTCTATAGCTGGACATCCTCTCTCAATACAGGGTATGATCAGCGATTATCTTCAGAGAATATGGTCAATTAATACAGGTTACGGAGGGATGAATAGAATTGGAGATTCTGGTGAACCAATAGCAGCTGTCCCGAGTGGAACGATCTTTGACGCATTGAAGAACGCTGGCATAACATTTTCTGATTTTGGACAGGGTTTACCCTCCCTTTATAATGGAGCATTCAACAGTACAAATCCTTTAGAATCTTCACCAGAATTTGATCAAACTTACGGAACGCTTATAAGTGATGTTGTCAAGGCAGACTATTTCATTTCAGCATTTAACAATATGGTTCAAAACGACAATTTCCCAAATTTTGTGTTCATGACATTAGGAGATGATGGATTTGAACCTTCTGATACACCAATGTCTGCTTATACAGAAAATGATGCCGCAACAGCAAAAGTTGTACAGGCGATTGCAAATAGCAAGTACTGGGGATCTACTGCGATATTTATAGATGAAGATGATCCACAACCAGGCTTTGACCATATAGATCAAGAAAGGTCATTTATAATTGTCATAAGTCCTTATGCAAAACACGGTTACATCTCTACTGCTCATTATGGATTCCCGAGTGCATTGAAGACTATAGAACTGATATTGAGTCAGTCCACGGGTAAGACTGTCCAACCAATGACAGAGTTTGATGCTACTGCTCTACCTATGTATGATATGTTCCAGGCAACCCCTGATATGACACCATTCACAGCGCTACCAGAAACATGGAATACTGTTGGTGAATGGAAAAGATAAATACAAAGTACAGATAAAAAAGCAAAGATCAAATATAAGGGGCGGTGTTTTCACCGCCCCTTCTCTTTAACCCAAAAAGTACAATAGGAAAGCTTGTAACGGTTTGATCCATCAAACGAAAATACCGCCGTATAAATGCAAGTGAAGCTTGAGCCGTGGAGTTTAACATACCCTGCCTGCTTCAATCCACCCTCCTTTCCTTGTTGCATATCTCCGAATATATAGCGAATACGGTGAAGAGGTATATAACGCCATTTATATTCAAGTTTTCTTCAGTTATAACTAAGTCCTTTTTACAAATTTCTCTGCATCCTTCCCCTTATCTCTTCAGATAATTGTTTTGGTAAAAGAGTGTCATGGGTGAAGATAAGAATATTTTCTTTATAAATCCTTTAGAATCTTTACAAAACCTGGCTTTAATACCGGGATTTTTTCCTTTACCACATTCCAAATAATTTCAAGATCCACCCCAAAATATTCATGTATTACTTTATCTCTCATACCCGCTATTTCCCGCCAGGGAATTTCTGGATATTTCTGCCTTATTTGAGGAGGAACATGCTTAACCGCTTCTCCTATAATCTCAAGGCCCCGTACTACTGCAAAGATGGTCTTTTCGTCTTTCGTAAATGCATCAAAACTCATATGGTCTAAAAATTTCATTACCTTTTTCCATTGAGTCAATGATGTCATCTATATAGTCTTTATACTCTCTTTTCACAGATATACCACCTCTTCCAGGATGTGTTTTCCTATCCTCGGCTTTAAAACACTTTTCATAACAAGATCCACCTTTATACTCAAAAGATCGCTCAGATAGTTTTCAAGTTCTATAAATGTTAAAAGATCCATCCCTGAATTAGGTTCAAATTCCACGAGTATATCCAGATCGCTTTTTGTCTTCTGCTCACCGCGAACATAAGATCCAAAAATACCTATCTCTTTGATTTTATATTTTTCCTTAAGATACGCTTTTTGCTGTTCTAAAATATTTTTTATTTCTTCAAGTCTTTTCATAGATCTCCTTATCGCACATATTTCATGCTACCAGTACCCTCGGCCAGCTTTTCACTTGTTTTTTTATCTGCGCCTGAGTAGGTGATTGGGTTTTATTATACGCATCACCTGTCACCGCATTGAGGCCTGTAGAAGAGATTACCCTTGTACCCCTGCCCTTCATCTGCTCGAAGTACACCCTTGATTTGACATCTCTCATAAATATGAGGCACTCAAGAGGTTTTATATCTGTACCGGTCGAGATCATATCAACATTTTACAGGGACCTCATGTACAGCTATGCCCATAGAAGCACAAAGATTTAATTCCCGTAGATTCTGGACTTGCCAACCTGCTGCTTCAAAAAACTGGTCAATTTTCAACCTTACCGTTTCCTCAGGTTTCATGTAATCTAACCTATTATAAAATGAAGTATTTTTCAAGGATTATAGGGAGATATGTAAAAATACAGGGTCTTAAATCCACCTTGCAGCGTTGAAGTATGTCGTTCCTCGGCCTTTCAGGTCTTATAAATGCCTGAATTGGTATGGCTTGATTTATCAAGCTTTTTAAGGTCCCATAAATGCGACCGTGACCGGGGATGCGTATCCCCGAACAAACGAACTGCCTTATTGCATTTTTGGGTGAACTAAAAATTTTGCCTGTTACCTTTTTGTCCTATTTGATACGCGTGCCATTGACAGCATCACGGTCAAGTGTCAAAAGTGACAGGTGTTCTGCATCACCAGCTGCAAGCAACATACCCTGAGACTGTATCCCAAAAAGCTCAGCAGGTTGAAGGTTCGCAACAACCACGATCTTTTTGCCTACAAGCTCATCAGGTCTGTATGATTTGCCGATACCTGCAACTATGGTTCTTTTTTCCCCAATATCCACCTCAAGTTTAACGAGCTTATGAGATCCCTCTACTCTTTGTGCACCAAGTATTGTTCCTACCCTCAGGTCAACTGTTTTGAACTGGTCTATAGTAATAATCTGCGAAGGACGTTCTTCCGTGGCTTTTGAACCTGATGTCTTTTCTGTGCCTTTGAATGTCTCAGAACCTTTTAAATCAGCCTTTTTATCTTCAATATTAATTTTATCCGTTCGTTTCTCAAACAAGGGTTGTGCCTGAACAATTTTTACTGGTGATAAAGAACCACCCCATTTAGCTAACTGTTCAAGGTTATGCCCTTTTATCTCCTGAGAAATAGCACTTAATATTTTATTCGCTGTGTCCGGCATAAATGGTAAGAGATAAACTGCTGCAAGCCTTGTAGCTTCTATTGTATTGTAAAGCCGTGTATTTAATCTTTCGGTGTTGCCTGATTTTGCCTCCTGCCATGGTTTTGTTTGATCAACATACCTGTTCGCCTCTGATATAAATTCCCATAAAGCAGAAAGTGCATTATGGAATTCAAGGTTATTCATAGCAGTTGTATAAGCATCCTGTAGAATTTGAGCCCTTTGCTGTAATGCCAGATCAAATTGATCGGCTACACCTGATGCAGGCAATACCCCACCTGCAAATCTTACAACCATGCCTGTTGCTCTTGATAATAGATTACCAAGATCATTTGCAAGATCGCTGTTGATCCTTGTTAACATTGAATTATGAGAGAAATTGCCATCTAAACCAAATGGAACCTCCCGCATAAGGAAATAGCGTGTGGCATCTGCTCCATACGCCTCCACCAAAGACTCCGGGGATACTACATTGCCAAGTGACTTACTCATCTTTACCTCCCCTATTGTCCACCAGCCATGTGCAAATATATGTTTAGGTAAAGGCAATCCAGCTGACATCAAAAATGCGGGCCAATAAACAGCATGAAATTTTATAATATCTTTGCCAACTATATGTAGATCCGGTGGCCAGAATTGTGAAAACCTTTCTTTATCAGAACCAAAGCCAGCACAGGTAAGATAATTTATGAGGGCATCAAACCACACATAGATCACATGGTCTGGATCATCAGGCACCTTAACCCCCCAGTCAAAACCTGTTCTGGATATACTAATATCTCTTAGCCCTTCTTTAACAAAACTCAGTATCTCATTTCGTCTTGAAACAGGTAGTATAAAAAATGGATTTGATTCAATATGTTTCAGGAGTCGCTCTTGATATTTAGACAATCTGAAAAAATAGGTTTGCTCTTTTACCTTTTCTACAGAGCGTCCACAACTGGGACATTTACCATCAACAAGTTCTTTATCTGTCCAGAAGGATTCACATGGTACACAATACCAATCTTCATATACCCCTGAATATATATCACCATTATATTTAATTCTCTTCCAAATCTCCTGAACAACATCTATATGTCGTTGTTCCGTTGTTCTGATAAAATCATCATTGCTTATATTTAGTAAGCTCCATGCGTATTTAAACCTTTTCACAACATTATTGGCTAATTCTATGGGTGTTATACCCTGCTGTTCAGCAGACCTCTGGATCTTCTTACCATGCTCATCTGTGCCTGTTACAAACAATACCCTTTCCCCGCATAATCTTTTAAATCTTGCAATAACATCTGCTGCTACTGTGGTATATGCATGACCTATGTGGGGTACATCGTTTACATAGTATATTGGTGTTGTAACATAAAATCCTTTCTCTTCTTTGTTTAAGATTTGCTCTGTCATCGTATGTACTCCTATTAACCAAAATTTGAGAACAAGAGAATCTCTATCTAACCAAACAATCCTCTCGTTTTTACATCCGTATATTTAAACTTTACCTTTTCACCATTTTCAAGCAAAACAATCACATTCATACCTAACACATCATGTCCTACAACCTCTCCATTCCCTAATGGTGTAACAACCTTTTTATTCAACTTCGGTAATATATCAAGGGCTTCAACATAAAGGTCATATTCATAGGTTAGGCAGCACATAAATTTGCCACATACCCCGGAGAGTTTATTCTGGGTTTGGGGTAATCCCTGTGGTTTAACATGTTTCATTGTTACAGAATTAAATGTCTTCAGGAAGGTACTGCAACATAATTCCCTACCACAGGGTCCGATACCTGATATGATCTTTGCCCTGTCTCTTGCACCTATTTGTCGCATTTCTATATGGGTATGAAAACGTTTTGCAAGGTCCTTTATCAGCTCTCTGAAATCAACCCTTGTCTCTGATACAAAGTAGAACAGAGCCCCACTTCCATCAAAAAAGAACCTGACATCAACGACAGTAAGGTTTAATCCAAGCTCAATTGCCTTGTTCTGGCAGTAAGCCTTAGCCTCTTTTGCCCTCTGAATAAGGATCAGCTCTTTCTCAGCATCCTCAACGGTAAATGTCCTTATAACCTTTAGCAGAGCGCTTATTTCTTCTTCTGACATCTCTATTTCAAAAGGTTCTACTTTAACCTTACCTGCTGATATACCATTTCTGGTCTCTATAATTACCTTTTGATTTTTTTGTAGCTTTAGATCTGATGAGTCGTATAATTGAAGCTCATTTGTGAACTCTGGTAAAATCTTTGTAACTTTTTTAGTTGTCATTTTATTGTTCGCCCATCAATTGAAATAATACATGCTCCATAATCATCTGAGGGTTTATGTTAAGCTCATAAGCAGCCCTTGCCTGTTCAAGGGCTATGGCGGTATTTATTATATCATCTTTTTTAAACTTCGTGGAAAAATACTTTATCTCTTCCAGAAATTCTTTATTCCTTATTAATTCCTGATTGTAATCTATGATAACTGCATCAATAAGAAATGGTAAAATAACATCTACAAGTTCGTTAAAATGTTCCTTGTATGATGGCGATTTAAATCTTTCTGCAAGATTTACTATGGAGCGTGTATTTTCTAAACCTGCAAGGGAAGATATTATATTCTTAATTTCATTCTTCATAACGGTAATAGAAATGTGTTTTATACCACCATCAGAAATAACGGCTAAATACTCTAATTGTTCTCTGTCAAGGTCTGTCATGGAAGAAAGGATCTCTTTTATCACATCTGTAGAAAGTCTATTAAATCCAATCTTTATAAGCCTTGACTGGATCGTTGGAAGCAATTTAGCATACGAGGAGGTTATAAAGATAATCGTTGCCCATTGAGGCGGCTCTTCTAAAGTCTTTAGCATGGCATTTTGTGCGTGTATATTCAGCTCTGAGGCATCATCCACAATAAGAACCTTTTGTTTTCCTTCAAATAGAGGCATGTTGAGCCATTCTATTGTCTGAACTATGGTATCCATCTGTGAGTTATCATCAGGCATGGGTACACTCAATTGCATAACATCAGGATGTATATTGTCCTGTATCTTTTTACAGCTTTCACAGGTATCATCGGACAACCACACCTCAGCCCTCTGTCCTGTACAATTCAGGGCTTTTGCCATATTCAACGCTGTGAGATGTTTACCTGTACCTTTATTCCCGAAAAAAAGGAAAGAGCTGTTTATATTGTTTTGCTCTATAAATTTTCTAATAATTGCTATGGCTCTTTGCTGACCCTTAACATCAAGTAAAGACATCCTTAAGCCCTTTAATTGTATCCTTTCTTGTGACTGAATCTGTATCTGGTTGTATTGATCCACCTATAGAAATTATCTCTGATCTGCTCTTTTATTCTCTCTATGTTGTTATTTGCATCTATTACAACTATTCTATCTGTCTCCTGCTTTGCTAAAGTCAGGTAACCAGTTCTAACCTTTTCAAAAAAGACCCTGTTCATTATTTCAATACGGGTTTTGTTATCCCTTTTTGATAATCGTTTCCTTGCCACATTATAAGAACAATCAAGTAGGAATGTTTTATCTGGCTTTAAGGGTAAGATAAACATCTTTTCTAACGATTTTATAACATCTAAACTTAATCCTCTACCATAACTCTGATATGCAACAGTTGCATCATGAAATCTATCACATAATATTATCTTTCCTTTTTCAATTGCAGGGTTAATTACCTGTTCTATTAACTGAACTCTGCTTGCGAAGAATAATAAAAGCTCAGTATAGGGTAATATCTTCATATCTCTATCAGCAAGTAAGCCCCTTATCCTCTCCCCTATATCTGTGCTACCAGGCTCGCGTATTTTCACTACATCTATATGTTTTGACACCAATTCTTCATAAAGCAAATTTAGTTGCGTTGTTTTACCAGCGCCATCAATACCCTCAAATGTTATAAGCAATCCCTTTTTGTTCATATATTGAGGCAAAGAGTGCATTTGTAAGATATGGTTGCTGCGAAAATTTTGTTAGCCATAAAATGCCCGCAATTTATTGATGGCTTGTTTGTAATCCTTTGATTCAAAGATCGCTGTACCGGCTACAACAACATCCGCTCCCATCTTTATTACAGAGGCAACATTTTGTGCATTTATACCGCCATCTACTTCAATCTTGGTAGACAGATGTTGTTTATTCCGCATATTATCAAGTTCTTTGATCTTTTTTAATGTTGAAGCTATAAACCTCTGCCCTCCAAATCCTGGATTTACTGTCATTATCAAAACAAGATAGAGCTCATCTATTATATCTTTTAACATAACAATAGGGGTAGCTGGATTTAAAGATATTCCAGCTTTTTTGCCAGCATCCTTTATTGTAGCAATGGCTTTGTGTAGATGACTGCACGCTTCAAGATGGATCGTTAGAATATCTGCACCAGCATCTATAAAACTCTTTATATGATTCATTGGATCCACTATCATTAAATGCACATCCAGTGGTAGTTTAGTGATCTTTCTTATTGATTTCAGGACCGGTTGCCCTATCGTAATGTTTGGCACAAAATTTCCATCCATTACATCTACATGTAACATATCTGCGCCTGCATCTTCTACTGCCTTTATTTCTTCTCCGAGCCTTGCAAAATCGCATGCAAGCAGGGATGGAGCAATCTGAATATATTTTGTTTTACCCTGCCTTTTCAATCTTGAATCCGCAACCATCTTTATTTTAAAAACAGATTTTTATTCTCAACACAAACTTCTATTTCAAAAACTCATTGATGGCTTGAACAAATGCATCCTCTGGTTGTGCCCCCTGAATGATCCTTCCATTGATAACAAAGGTTGGTGTTGCACCAACACCAATGCTGTTAGCCTCTTTTATATCTCTTTCAACCATTGGTTTTGTTTGTTCTTTATCAAGACAGGTAGTAAATCTACCCATGTTTAGTTTTGTCGCTTTTGCATAATCCTTCAGTTTGCTGACAACATTGTCAGGTGTTATAGCCCCTTGTTCCTGAAACAAATGATCGTAAAAATACCAGAACGCAGTGTGATTTTGTTCGTACGCACAATCAGCACCTATCGCTGCCTTCATAGCCCATGGATGCATCGGAAGAGGAAAACTCTTATAAACCAATCTTATCTTACCCGCGTACCTTAATAAAAGATCCTCTACCGTAGAGTAAGCCTTTCCACAAAAAGGGCATTCAAAGTCTGTGAATTCTACAATCGTAACCTTTGCATGCTCATTCCCTCTTATCGGAGAACCATCTATTGTAATCTTACTCCATGTTTCTTTTAATGGATCCTCATTAAGATTAAAAACCTTTCCAAGTATAAGAAATCTACCATCTTTTGATATGTAAACATCCTGTGTTTGTTTTCTTTCTCCGATAGAAAGATTTATAACAGACTTGTTTAAACCCGGTACCTCAGAGGGTACAATATTTCCCATTGTTATCTTTACATCTGCCGGAATGCTGAAAGCCTTTCGCATATACGCTATGACCTTTTTTTCAAGACCAGCCTCATTTTTTAGCCCATAAGCAATAGCACTGCTTATCAATAGCAATGTTAATGCGACTGCAACGCTTTTTAATTTCATATTGTTCTCCTTTAAATGGATATTTAAACCTTATATGAAAAATTTTCTAAAAGATCAAACTTAATCCTTTTCAAAGGGAAACCTTAGAGCTCTGTGGTGTGGTTAATTTAAATATCTCTTCGTGTGATAATGGTTCATATACATATTCAATGTTGAGGGATCTTTTTAACCCATTTAATATGGCAATCACAAGTTCATCATCAGGTATGTTGTGTTTGTTCATTATTGACCCCTGTTGTAAAAGTATACCTTTAGCTCGCCTTTGCGCACTACCTACAAGTTTTTCTCCATGTATTGCCAGCTCATAAGGAAGCGCTTTGTTAAAACACAGAGGCTCTACTTTATTTGTATCATCTGTTCCATACTCCACATTAACACCGCATAGCTGAAACCCTGACTTAAGTCCATCCGTGATAAGACTATAGCTCCTTAATAAGGAAGCGTGTTTACCTAAATAATATTCAGGTATTACTATGCTGTAACATAGATCATCCCTGTGGATTACAGCACCCCCACCTGTAGGTCTTCTTACAATCTCTAACTCAGAGTTTGAGATATTTATAGGTAAACTATCAAGTTTTTGGTTTTTTCCAATTGAAATGCATGCCTTGTTAAACTTAAAGAATCTGATTATTGCTGTATCTTGATCTTCAACAGCCTTGTGAAAAAACACATCATCTATAGCCATATTCAGTGCTGGAGCAAGGATTGAAAAGCCAAGGTACTTGATTGTCCTCATACAAATTTATCTATAAACCTTGTTGATATATTCCCGAGTATAAATTCTTTGCTTGATACTATCTTCTTATGGAGAGGGATATTTGTTTTTATACCCTCTATTATGAATTCATCAAGGGCACGTTGCATTCTTCTAATGGCAGAATTTCTATCCTCTGCCCAGACTATTAATTTGGCTAATAATGAATCATAATAAGGTGGTACTTCATAGCCGCAGTAAACATGACCATCTACCCTGACCCATGGACCACCTGGCTGAATATAAGTATGTATATTGCCAGATGAAGGAACAAGGGTATCTGGATCTTCTGCATTGATCCTGCACTCTATTGCATGCCCTTTAAGTCTTACATCTTTCTGAGATATATCCATCTTTTGTTCACTTGCTATCTTTATTTGCTCTGCTACAACATCTACACCGGTTACAAATTCTGTTACAGGATGTTCTACCTGGAGTCTTGTATTCATCTCCATGAAATAAAATCTTCCCTTTTCATCAAGCAAAAATTCCACTGTGCCAAGTCCTCTATAATTTATATGTTTTGTTATCTTGAGTGCTGCTTCACTCATTTTGTTTCTGAGTTTATCATCAACTACAATGGATGGAGACTCTTCTATAAATTTTTGATGTCTTCGCTGAATGGAACACTCCCTTTCTCCAAGGGTAACAACATTCCCGTTTCCATCTCCTATAATCTGAACTTCTATATGACGAACATGCTCAAAATATTTCTCAATATATAATGAGGCATTTCCAAAGGCAGCCTTTGCCTCTGCACGCGCTAATTTAATTACACCAGGTAACTGGTCTTCATCGTAAACAATCTTCATTCCCCTTCCACCCCCTCCTTCTGCTGCCTTTATTATAAGAGGTAAACCTATTTCCTTTGCGATCCTTATCGCATGTTGTTCGTCCTCTATTTCCTGAAATGTTCCTGGCATTACCTGTATACCAAGTTTATCTACATATTCCCTTGCTTTAAGCTTATTCCCCATAAGCTCTATATCCTGAGGCTTGGGACCTATAAATTTAATGCCTGCAGCCTCACATACCTCTGCAAAACCAGGATCCTCGGATAAAAAACCATAACCAGGATGTATGGCATCAACACCCCTTATCTGAGCTGCACTTATAATTGCAGGGGCATTAAGATAGCTATTCTTACTCTGAGCGGGTCCTATGCACACCTTTTCATCGGCAAGCCTTGTGTGAAGTGCATCCTTATCAGCTGTAGAGTATACTGCAACAGATTTTATACCAAGTTCCTTTAAAGCACGGATGATCCTTATTGCAACCTCACCCCTGTTTGCAACAAGCACCTTTTTGAACATATAATATTATCCTTCAGGCTCAATTATAAAAAGCGGCTCTCCAAATTCAACAGGGTCGCCGTCTTTCTTGAGTATCTGTTTTATATAGCCATCTGCGTCAGCCTCAATTGCGTTCATCAGCTTCATTGCCTCTACTATACCAATAGTCTGACCCTTCTTTACCCTGGTTCCTATTTCTACAAACGGCTTCTCAGATGGTGAAGGCGCGCAATAGAATGTCCCAACAAAAGGCGAATTGACACTTATAAGTGATTTTGCCTCCTGTATCTCTGTTTGTTCTGTTTTAGGTGTTTTTTGGGCTTCCAATTCTTGTTTTTTTAACTCATAAGAAACATCCTTAGAAATATTCCTTACAAGCCTTATTCTTTCATCTGCTTTACTATACTCTATCTCTGATAAGCCCTTTTGTTCTAAAAGGTCTATAAGTTGCTTTATTTCTTCAATATTCATTACACCTCCAGATTTATAGCAGGGTCGTATCTTCTGGTTAGTACTTCTTTCCCTCTATCAGAAAGGTATACCATACTCTCTATCCTTATACCACCCCATCCTGGTATATATACGCCTGGTTCAATAGTAAAGATCATACCCGGTTCTAAAACATCCTTTGAACGATACGATATAGACGGCAATTCATGCACATCCAGTCCCACACCATGACCGAGTGCATGACCAAAGTACCTTCCATATCCATGTTTGTCAAGAAACTCCCTTGCTATCTTATCAAGGCTGGATGCCTTTATACCTGATTTTACAGCATCTATAGCCTTATTATGGGCACCAAGCACTGCGTTGTAGACCTCTTTAGATATGTTATCAGGCTTGGTTATAAAAAAGGTATGGGTTTCATCAGAATGATAACCTTTATAGACTGCACCAAAGTCGCAAAGCATTAGCCTTTTGCCCTTCATGGTTACTGTATTGGACGGGATTGCATGTGCATAAGCAGATCGTTCATCAAAGGCAATTACTGTTTCAAATGAGATGTCATCTGCACCTGAGTTTATAAGCTCAAGATTAAGCATGCCAGCCACCTGTTTCTCTGTTAAGGTAGAAGATAGTTTATTTAATAACCGCTGTATACCTGCTTCAGATATTGATGATGCCCTTTTTATACACTCAACCTCATCTATATTCTTGATAGCCCGCGTCTTTAACAGGTAATGTTCTATAAAATATGGTTTAAGGTTATTCAGCTTTGATGTTATGTACATAAAATCTTTATATGACAAACTTGAGCCATCAATCCCTACCCGTTTATATTTTTTTAAGGATCTTTTTAATTCATTTATCGGTTGCCTTGATTCTATTACATCTCCATCAGAAAATAAGCCCCTTGCATATATTGTAAACCTCGGATCAACGAACATCTTTATACCCAGCTGATCTATCAAAAGATACCCCTCTTCATATTCATATCCTGTAAGATAAAATTTGTTTGGTTTTGATATGATTATTGCTGCATCAAGATGCAATCTGTTTAACAATCTTAAAAAATTTCTTATAGGCTGATCCATGAATGCAGGCTTAAAATTATAATGGAGTGTATAAACTAAAATTCCCTGGAAAAGTTAAAAATATTCTTTCTCAGTAAGAATTTTCCTTTTCCTATATTGCCTTCTTTTCTTGAAGCAAGGATAACAAAATAATCCTTATTTATAGCCCTTATGATAAGTACTGTATCCTTGTATTCAATAATAAGCTGCTCTGGCTCGTCAAATCCCAGTGTATGAGAGGTCTCTGCTATCGTTTTGATAAGGTTCATATACTCTACACCAATGTTCTGGAAATCTATAACCTCATCCTCTTTTGTGTATTGTTCAACAACTATTCCATCCAACCCTATTAAAATACCACCAATGCATCCCTCAAAATTATCTACTATTTGTTTAAGTATATCTAAAAAAGCCATTTATCCCCCTTTTTTAATTTTTTCTAACCATGCACTTAATCGCTTCATATTTTCTTTCATTATATCTGATTGTTCTTCCTGAGATACCATTGGTTCGCGTTTTTTCAACTCCTCAAGCTTTTTCTTATTAAGCTCCTCTTGTTCTTTTGCTTCTATAGACTTTTTCACCTTTATCAGTTTAGCCCTTATTACAGGGTTATCAGGCGTTTTCTGCAGGATAGTTTTATATATCTGATAAGCCTTTTCAAGATGGCCTTGCTTTATATAAAGATCCGCCATGGTTACTGTTTGAATATCTTCTCCCTGTAACTCAATTGGTTTTTGAGCTTTAACCTGCCTTTGCTCTTCCTGTACTGTAACAACCTTTTCTTCTTGTTCTTTGAATTCAAAGTCTGTTGATGGCTCTTCCTGTGACTTAATCTGCTCTGTCTCCAATTCTATCTTAAGCTCCTGGACCGCTTGTTCTTCATGTTCTGGTTGTTCTTCATGCCCTGGTTGTTCTTCATGCCCTGGTTGTTCTTCATGTTTGGGAGGTTCTTCATGTGAAAGTGGTTGTGTAAACTGAGACAGCTCTTCAAAGGCAGACTCCAGCTCTTCTTTTTTAATTTCTTGCCTTTTATCTGTCTCTACTTCTATAAATTCCTGAGGTGTCTCTTGTTTTTCAGATATAAAATATTGCTCTGATCCCTGAGAAGACCCTGGCTGCTCTGCTGACCCTTCTACTTCTTTTTCTCTGGCAGGTTCTGAAGGGGTTTCGTTTAAGGGCTTTTCAAACACAGACTCAAGTTCCTGGTCTACAGAAAGTGATTCTTTAATGGTTACAGAACCGGATTCCTCTATTTTAGCGGTGCTATCAGGCTGTACAGGTTGTACTTCCTGTTTAGCCTGTATATTGTCCTCTTCCATGCCTGGCTGAGCCTCAATTTCAATATGTTGCTCCTGCTTTATCTCTTCTTGCCTCTGCAACTCAGCTGGTGACTCTTGTGGCTTCGTAGCCTGCTCGCCAGCAGTCTTATCCGTTTCTTTTGCCTCTGTTAAACCGGGCTCTTCTGCTATCAGTTGTGAAGCCTCCTGCTTCACCTCCTGTTTGTCTACCTTTGGTGGCTCAGCTGGTTGTTTAGCCCTGTCCGCCTCACCTGGCTTTGGTTTTGAAAGTGTTTCAATAAGACTTTTTGCCTCTTTATCGTCCGGTGACAGAAACAATACTGTCTTTAGTTCCTGTATAGCTGAATTGATATCTGATTTTTTTATATAAATATCAGCAAGAAGCCTATGGGATATAATATTATCCGGGGTAGATTTTATAACCTTTTTGAATTCTTCAACAGCTTTATCTAATTCGCCTTTGTCAAGGTATGCCCTTGCGAGTGCAACCCTTCCACTTACATAGTTTGGATTATACCTTAATCCCTCTGTTGCTACTGCTATTGCTTCATCAAGCAAACCACCCTTTCTATATGCCTCGCTTAGCACAGCAAAAACAGGAGACTTTGGATCCTTACGCAGGATTTGTATGTGCCTTTCTATTTCAGGAGAAATAATAAATTTGTTTTCTTTTTTATCAGGTTGCTGCTTGTTTTCTTCCATAGTATATTAAAACCACAAGTATATATGAGTGTCAAGAACACATAAAAACTATATATCTGTAATTTATTGATTATCTTTTAAAAAAGATATATTGTACATATTGATATTTATTAAATAATATCGGCAGTTTTTATGAAAAAGACAAGATATAAGAAGCCACTTAAAACATCTATTCTTCCATTAACCAGAAAATTCTATTTAAAGGATAGACAATTTTGTAGAGCAAGCCTTTGTAAAACAAAAGGTCTTTCCTACCTGATGCTTACATTGATTATATGGATGTTTACATGCCTGTATATGTTCTCTATAAATGCTAAAGCTGGCATTGCAACAATAGAACAGGCGGATCAGGTATTTTTAAATTATGATAAGGACATATCCAATATTCAAAAGGCAATAGATCTGTACAATCAGGTTATAAAAGAGAATACAAACGCTAAAATTCTTTCTATAGCCTATGCAAAAATATCTATGGCTTATTTAACTATGGGCGATTTTTCCAGCCTAAACCATACAGACCCTTTAAAGGATTATGAGGCTGGTAAGATAGCTGCACAAAAGGCAATATCACTTGACCCTGAAAATTCTGACGCATACTTCTGGTATGCCGGGAATCTTGGTAGAATGGCACAACTGAAAAACTTTATGGCAGCACTATTTATTTTGCCAGAATTTAAAAAATATCTTGCTAAGGCATACGAACTAAACCCTGATTCACTGTTCGTTTTAGAAGCGTACGCGGAGTTTTACTACCAGCTGCCAAGGCCATTCGGGGGTAGTTATGCAAAATCCATTGAGTTTGCTAAAAAGGCATTGAAGATAGATCCACATTACACCATGCCATACACAACACTTGCCAAGGTATACATAAGTGAAGACAAATATGATATCGCAAAACAGCTATTAGAAAAGGTTATACATTTTAAAGACCCATCTTACCGTGCAGGCTGGATAATGTATGACAAGCCTTTAGCCCAGAAATTGTATAATTCTATAGAAAACAAAAAATAAACCCGGGAATATACCAGAAGGTATTATGTGGTTGTTCAGGATAAAACAAATTAACCCAGAAAATGCATTTAAAAATAAGGAAGTTTGTGCAGTGAGTGAAGGGATACCCATCGGGCACACAAGCGAAGCTTGGGTCGGATGGGTCGTGCGTCAAATCTTAGGTATTCTTAGAATATGAGCAAAAAAGAATTATTGTGCTGTCATTGCGAGCCACAGGCGAAGCAATCCCTATGCTTGTAGATTGCTTCGTCATTTTATTCCTCGCAATGACAACCTTACAGGGGTTAACCTTGAAGACGCCTGTATTGGTGGTTAATATTTAACAAATGGAACATTTCAAAAAATTAGAAAACATAACTATATTCTGGGGAAAACACAGAGGGCCCTTGATTTATTCTAACACATTTGTTGTTGAGGTTGATAAAAAGAGGCCGGTCATCATAGACCCTGGTAGTGAGTCACCTGAATTGAAGAAACTTGCCGAACAGGAAGGCTTTGTTGTAAACACCCATTTTCATGGTGATCACAGAAGAATGAATTATCTTTTTAAAAAGAGCGAATTTTTTGCACCCGAGCCTGATGCACCCATGATAGAGAGCCATGAACGGTTTATAGATGCAGTAGGCATAACAGATAAGACACTGCGTGAACAATGGCTAAATGTTGTAAAAACTATATATAACATTACAGAACACAGGATAGCAGGCACATTTAGAGACAATGAATATATCATAGATAAGGCATACGGACTGAAGGCAGTGGCTCTACCAGGTCATACGCAAGGACACAGTGGTATCTTTTTTGAAAGTGCAGCATTGGTGCTGATAACAGACATAGATCTTACGCCCTTTGGTCCATGGTATGGAAATCAGGTATCTGATATTGATGCATTTCTTGAATCCATTGAAAAGGTAAAACATATTGATGCAAAGTATTTTATAACATCACATTCAACCGAGATTTATACCAGGGAGCAATTATTGCCATTGCTTGAGCGGTTTGCTTCACATATTGAGCGCAGGGACAGGGCAATATTAAAGTTGTTAGAAAGCAACCCTTCTTTATCGCTGGATGAGCTGGCAACCTTTGGTATAATCTACCCGAAAAGTTCATTGATTAACAACCCTGCACTGGTGTTTTTTGAAAAAAAGATGCTTGAAAAGCATTTAGAAAGGCAAAAAATACAGCTCAAGGCAACGGGCTAAAGTAGAGAATTCCTGTTTATATTGTTAGTGAGTGCATAAAAAAGCCGCGCTGCATTAGCAGGGCGGCTTTTAGAAGCTAATAATATTTGTCTTTTTTCTTGATACCTAATAGCTCAGCGTAAACGGCGTTGTTGGACTTAAACTTAAACCAAATAAGGTATAAGCTGAAAATGTTTGGCCCGCAGATGGAGTAAATGTAGCACCAGCTGGTTTTGTAAGTGGATAATTAATAACTACTGGTGAGCTCGTACCACTTTGCTTGGCTCCCTGCCCGTATGCTGAAATGCTCAGGATATTATTTGCATCTGTCTGGGTTAATATAACAAACGGCAATGTTGCTGTGCTGGCAATGGTTGTACCTGGGGTAACATTAAGAACAGCAGTTGATGTCCCGACTGTAAGTGTTAACGATGCTGTATCTGCTGCGCTTACCCAATCCTTATATGGCACTGTGTTAGGTGAACCTGTGAATGTGCCCAGCACTGTCATATTACCGTTACCATCAATGTACTGGGATACAACGCCACCCACAGTTGTGCCAAGGTTTGTACATTGGGCATCTGTACAATGTACAACACCCAACAGCACACCATCAGAAATACTGCCATCTGCATTCGCTATACCACTGAGGTTAAAGGTCTGTAGAGGAACTGTTATGCCAGATACAGAGATTGTTGCACTACCAAAGGACATAAACTCATTACCTTTATATATGGCTGCAAGCGGGATTGTAAAACCAGAGCTTAAAATGTCCGTTGGTGAAGAAGATGAGGTTGCCTCACCGCCATACAGGATCATACTACCATCTGCACCAGCTGCTGAAGGATTAGAAGCACCTGTTCCAGTAATAACGCTGATTGCAATAGGGGGTATGTTACCCGCTAACAAAGAAGCAAGGCTGGATGGTTGTAAAACATTGTTAATCGTAATAATATAGCTTGAACCAGGTCCTGCAGAAGTTGTCCCTGCACTGGTAACGGTTGTGAATGAATTATACTTGGTGAATGAATAGGTTTTACCGCTTATTGAGGCATTAAAACTTGTTGTGACACTGAATGTTGTCGCTGCAGGTAAAAACCCCTCAGGTACTATGTCTACATAGCCTGCAAATGTTCCCATATTAAAGCCTTGTGTTGTAGTAAAATTAAAAGATGGTGAAATACTAATCTTGATGGAAGCAGGGTCTATTGTACCAGTGGTCTTTCCAAGAGACACAGCAAGGTCTTCAGTAAACATTGAATTAAGGTTTACCGCACTCAGTGAGCCTGATGATGGGGTTAGTGTTACTGTAACTGTTGGTTCAGTTGGTGTACCACCACCTCCTCCTCCACCACAACTATAAACCATTGTCATGACTAATAGTGTTGCAACCGCGAAACCAAGAAATCTGAAGATATTTTTCTTCATATACCTCTCCT